>Ga0315274_10000161_pt1 | contig 99294 bp, 87 predicted proteins | sample YL17G02_20_MG_FD_203700 | JGI IMG/M metagenome (GOLD analysis project Ga0315274, IMG submission 203700) | Sediment microbial communities from Yellowstone Lake, YNP, Wyoming, USA - YL17G02_20 | ecosystem: Environmental > Aquatic > Freshwater > Lake > Sediment | place: USA: Wyoming | collected...
TCATAGACAGTCCGCTTCAGGTGTGCGCAGAGATTGTCTTGGAGATACACCACTCACTGCTCGCCAACTGCGTGTTGGATGAGGTCAGGAAGGTCTATTCGAAGGGCACGGTGTTCGGGCAGGTCAGGCGGTGGCTGAGGACCCACCTGCCGCGTGCCGAGACGGTCGAGGTTTCCAGCACCAGCCGCGCGGCGGAGCTGGCGGCCGGCGAGCCGGGCGCGGCCGCCATCGGGCACGCCGAACTCGCCGCCGCATATGGGCTAAACGTCCTGTTTGACCACATCGAAGACTACGCGCACAACGTCACGCGCTTCTTCGTGCTCGGGGACCACGTGAGCGACGCCACCGGGGACGACAAGACGGCGATCCTTTGCAGCGTCAAAGACAAGGTCGGCGCGCTGCACGACCTGCTGGCCGCGTTCAAAGACCACGGCATCAACATGACGAAGATCGAGTCGTTCCCATCTCCGACGACGGCGTGGCAGTATTACTTCTTCATCGACCTGCAGGGCCACCCGGACGACGATGGGACGCGCAAGGCGCTGGACGCGATGAGGCAGGAGTGCGAGTCGTTCAAGATTCTCGGCGCGTTCCCCAGGTGCAACACTTGAGGTTCGCCGAGCCTGCAGCCTCTTTGGGTCTGCGGAGACAACTGACATGAGGAAGCCGTTCGTTGCCGGTAACTGGAAGATGAACCTGGACCACAAGGGCGGCGTCGCGCTTGCGGCCGCGCTCAAGGGTCAGGTGGGCCGGGTGGACGAGGTGACTATGGCGGTATGCCCCCCGTTCGTTTACCTGAAGGCCGTGGCCGATGCGCTGGCCGGTTCGAACATCGCCGTGGGAGCACAGAACATGTACGTCGAGCCGAAGGGCGCCTACACGGGCGAAGTGGGCGGGCCGATGCTGCTGGACGTGGGCTGCACATACGTCATCCTGGGCCATTCGGAGCGACGGCACGTCATGGGCGAGCAGGACGAGTTCATAAACACGAAGGTCCGCAGGGCCTTGGAGTTCGGCTTGAAGCCGATCCTCTGCGTCGGGGAGAAGATTGAGCAGCGCCAGGCAGACCAGACCGAGCAGGTCGTCAGCACCCAGGTCAGGCGTGGGCTCCAAGGTGTCGGGGCGGAACAGATGGGGGACGTCACTTTGGCCTACGAACCCGTCTGGGCGATTGGGACTGGGCTGAACGCCACCCCGCAGCAGGCCGAGGAGGTCCACGCGATGATCCGGGCGCTCGTGGGCGAGCTGTACGACGGGGAGGTCGCAGAGAACCTCGTCATCCAGTACGGAGGCAGCGTCAAGCCAGACAACGCAACGGACCTGATGGCCATGCCGAACGTTGACGGCGCCCTTGTTGGCGGCGCGAGCCTGAAGGCTGAGCAGTTCGTGCCGATCATCGAGGCCGCCCTGGCCCTGCGCAAACAATGAGTTGGCCGACTTAGATACCCAAGGGTCGTCTAAACACTGACGGAGTACGGAAATGGATCTGGATGAGCAAAAACGGCTGGCCAAACGAGCCCTCATCGTAGGAGGGCTGTTCGCTCTGGCGGTGATCTTTTTCCGCCTGCAGTCGAGAGGACTCCTCATAGCCTACGTCCTCATGGTGGGGGTGCTCCTGGTGCTCGCCATACTGCTCCAAAGCAGCAAGGGCGGAGGGCTGGCAAGCCTCGGCGGACTGGGCGGCGATTCGCTGTTGGGCACGCGCTCGGCCACCCCCATCGCCAAGGCCACCTACGTTATGGGCGCGCTGCTGCTGTTCATCTGCATGCTGCTGGCGCGCCTGGGCGTGCCTCAGCAGACCGCTCCGGTGGGGGCGATCGGGCGGGAAGAGCCTGCTCAGACGGCGCCCATCAATGTCGATTCGTCGCGCGGGACTGGGCAACCGGCCGGACAGGATGCCGGCACGCCTGTAGCGCCTGCCGAAGATGCGGGCCAGCAGGGCGGGGAAGCCCCATCGCCGACCACACAGCCATGAGTCACGGGATGGGAATATGGTGCGCAGCATGACCGGTTTCGGCGTCGCCGAGAGGATCTGGGAGCAATGGACCATCAGGGTGGAAGCCCGCTCGGTGAACCAGGCCGGACTCAAGCTCTTCATGCGCCTTCCCGAAATGCTGCGTCTCAGGGAGAACGAGCTGGCGAGGATAGTGGAACAGCGGGTCTCACGCGGCCACGTCAATCTTACGGTGGATTGCACCCTGGGTGAGGATGCGGTTGACCTGCTTGCAGACAAGGAGAAGCTGCGGAGCTACATGCGCCTGGTCAAGGAAGCCGCTGCTGCTGAGGGTCTGCCGGTCAGCGTCGAGGCGGGGGCGCTGATGTCCCTGCCGGGCGTGATAAGCTCCGGGCGCCTGCCGGCGCAGCTGCTGGAGGCTCTCTGGTCGCAGGTGCTCGCCACGGCCCAGGAGGCCGTTGACGGGATGGTCGGGATGCGCGAGGTGGAAGGGCAGAACCTGGCCAGGCAGCTTGGGGCCGTCTGCGCGGACGCGCTGAAGCGCGTGGAGGCGCTCGGTGCAGGTGTGGCGGGCTCGGTTCGGCATTACCAGGCAAGGCTCGGCGAGCGGGTCAGGCAGCTCCTCGAAGGGACGGAGGCGACGTTGGACGAGGGCGCTCTGGCGCGCGAGGTGGCCTTCATCGCCGAGAGGAGCGACGTGAGCGAAGAGATCGCCAGGATGGGGAGCCACCTTGAGCAGTTTGAGGCCACCCTTCAGGCTGAGGGCGGGCCGGCCGGCAAGAAGCTGGAGTTCATCGCCCAGGAGATGCTGCGCGAGGCGAACACGCTGGTCGCCAAGCTTCCTTCAACCGAACAGGTTCAGCAGGCGATAGAGCTCAAGCTCGACGTCAATCGGCTTCTGGAGCAGTTGCGCAACGTGGAGTAGTGACGCCGCCTCAACCCTCGCCGCACGGAAGGAACAAGGCGAGCCAGGAAGCGCATGGGTGAGGAAACGACGACGGACGGGATAGTCCACCCGGAGCGGGTGTTCGTGCTTTCCGGGCCGAGTGGAGTCGGCAAGAACGCCATTGTACGCCGGCTCTGCGATAGCGGGTGCGCCGTGCGGGCCATCACAGCCACTAGCCGTTCGCCCAGGCCCGGCGAGGAAGATGGCGTGGACTACTATTTCGTCTCCGAGCAGCAGTTTGAACAATGGCTGCGCGAAGGCAGGCTGCTGGAACACACCCGCTACTGCGGCAACTACTACGGCACGCCTGCCAGCTCGGTGGACAGGGCGGCCCGGGACGGCCGACCGGTGCTGCTGGTGATTGACGTGGACGGCGCCTTGCAACTCAAGCGGAAGTGGCCCGATGCGAGGCTCATCTTCATCCGGCCTCCGTCCGAGCAGGAACTTGAGCAGCGGCTCCGAGAAAGGGCGGACGAAGACGATGAGAACATGGCGCAACGGCTTGCGCAGGCGCGGCATGAGATGGCGCTGGCGGACCGTTATGACCATGTGGTAGTGAACGATCGGCTTGAGGATGCCGTGGAGCAGGTCGCGCATATTGTGCGTAGCGCCAGCCCGGCCCATTAGCCGGGATTCTATGAGCAGCAACAGCACGGGCGGAACAAGGCCCAGGAGGTCACATGGACGTAAGCCAGGAAAAGAGGGTCGAGGAACTTACGAAGAAGCTGAAGGGGCGGTTCAAGCTTACTGCGCTGATACAGAAACAGATGCGGGAATACCACCTCGGCGGCAGGGCGTTCATGCCCAATGTGAAGAACGTGAACGAACTGTTTGATTACGTCCTTTCGCAGATAGAGAACAACGAGATCCGTCTGGAACTGCCGCCAGGGACGGAGGCGGAGGCTGAGAAGCTGCTCGAGTGAGCCGGGGCTGGCGGACGAGACGGTGTCGGAGGGGGATGATGAGCGCAAACAGGCTGCTGTTGATGATGCGGGTCGCGATCGTAGTAGCCGCGCTGGCAGGGTGCCTCGATTTCGAGGAGCAGACAGCGCGCGTCGAGCATGACCAGGACAATGATCGCCTGACAGTCATCATCAATTACAGGGGGCTTTACGACGACCAGGGCAAAATTCTGGCCACCACTGTCCAAGGCGATCTCGAGGAAGCGCTAGAAAACGAGACTGTGGCCCTTGGCGGCAACTGGCCGTTTGCGTTCGAGCTGGCGGAGCTCCGCACCGAATTGAGGAAGCGCGATGGAACCTACGAAGACTGGCCCGAGGAACTCCGGTGGAAGGTACTGACGCTGGTTGAACGCATCAGCGTTCGCAACGGAGGGTTCTACATCGATCCTGGCGGCCGCGTCTGCGGCGCGCAGGTCGTCACAGTCGAGAAGGTCCAGGACTCCGTGCAGCTCGTCAACACGATCTTCAACCAAGCCCTTCAGGTCGCAGCGCAGGAAGAGGAGCCCGCAGATCCCTTCCAGCAACGGATGCTCGAATACGCTCAGAAGAATCACACGTGGCTGGAACTGAAAGGGCATAGCTTCGTCATCTCCATACCGGTCACGGAGGAGGAACTGGACGAAGGGAGGCGCGATTCCGTTGAGGAGTTGTTCGAGCCTCCGCAGGGCGGCAGTGGGGAGATCTGCCTGCGCGGGATAAAGGACCTGTTGAGCAGTCCGGTTCTCCTCTGGCATGAGGACGGGATGCTGAAGGTGAAGTGCGGCCTCGAGACTAAGCCGTCCGTCCTTGTCCTCAAGCCGCGCCTGGGCGAATACAAGCCCAATCTCGCCGAGCACATCGAGCAGACCTACGGGCTCCATCTTGACGCGAACCTGGCGCGCTACATTCTCCAGCCCGACTCGCCCGCCGAGACGGAGGCCGAGGAGGCGGCGCGCATCATGGCACCGCGCCTGACGAAGAGCGAGAGGGTTCGCGTGCTTGTGCATCAACTGGCCACCGAGCCGAGCGAGGATTACTGGGCGAAGTTGAGGGAGGAGCCGTTCGCACGCGGCATGGACGAGTCAAAGGAACTGGCCGACGCGGAGTTGCTCGAGTCGTGGAGGCACTGGCTCCAGAGCCAAGCGCCAGCCTTCAAGGAGCCCCAGGCGGCGCCGGAAGGATGAGCGGCAGCCTGCCGGTCACCCCTCCAAGGGCATTACATCTGTTTCGACACGCGAGGAGTCGCAGGCGACCTGAGGAAGGGGATGTGACATGGGAAGCATAGCGTTCGGGCTAATGTGGTTGGTGGTCATAGTATTGGTGGGCGGCTTTTCGCTGCTGCTGATGGCGTTCTGGATATGGATGCTGATTGACTGCGCCGTGAACGAGCCGAGCGAGGGCAGCGACAAGATCGTGTGGATTCTCGTCATCGTCCTCACGCACTGGATTGGCGCTCTGATCTACTTCTTCGCCCGCCGCCCAAAGCGCAAGGCGCTGCTCGGCAAGTGACCCCCACCTGGCATCGCGTCGCCCAGAGCCCCAGGCGTCACTCATCCGCGCGCCTATCCGGCAAACTCATAGACGCGGATATAGTCGATGTCGAGGAACGCGGGCAGGGGCGTCTCGTCCGTGACGGGCGTGCATGAGCCATTGTTGGCCGTGACGTAGAGGTTCACCAGCATGAACATCTGCGTCTGCGGCGACTTGCCCATGACCCTCCGGACCTCCCTGTTGTCTATGAACCACACGAGGTCTGTTGACGTCCATTCCAGCGCGAGGACGTGGAAACCTTCCGAGAACTCGCGGCCGATCCACTGGGGGCAGACAAAGCTCTCGTCTTCGTGCTTGGGCCCCGAAGGTTCCTCGCCGTGGTGCACGCTGAAGCGCATGGGTGCCAGGTAGTCGTCCCTCGACACGTCATCGGGGCACCTGCCGATCCGTTCGACGATGTCAATTGCATACGCCTCATGTGGGTCCGTCCGCATGCCGTTGTGCAGATCGGTTCTGAAGTAGCGAACGTCCAGCGGATACAGCCGCCAGGCGGTCACTAGTTCCGGCCGCTTGGGGGTGCGGAAGCACATCTCGAACCAGCCGTATTTCTGGGCGAAGATCGCGCCGAAGCGCGTGTCAAGCGCGCCGGTGGTATAGTGGTAGGTGGCCTTTCCTTTGCGCATCGCCCGTTGCTCCGGCGCCCACAATTCGAGGCTGTATTGCTCCACCGTAACCGTCTCCCTGTCGGCGCGGATGTGGAGCATGCCATCGCTCACCTCCAGCGCGTCGTCCACGACCGCGGCCACGCCTGCACATTCCCGTACATACCGCGTGTTCCACTTCAAGCGATCCAGCTCCGCGCCGCCGAACTCATCGTGAAACGTCAGTCGCCAGCCCGGCTTATGCCACTTGGGCGAGCTGGGCGGATTCCCACGAGGTTTCGCATTCCTGGCAAACATGGCACTCCTTCGATCCCAAGCACACGACGTGCCCACTACGATGGGGCACCCATTTTGATTCTATCTGCGGGGCAACGGAGCCGCAAGTGGCGCGGGGGGGGCAGATTGCCGGATTCTTCGCCCGCCCGCTCGGCCGTCCGTCCTTCGGACTGCGAGGACGCAGCAGGCCGCCCCCACCGCTAGGCGGCCATCTGTGCAGACCTGCATTACTGTGGTCCGTGGCGAGCGCTTATGGCCTTGCGCATCCGCCGCCGGCATGCTACCATGACCTGCGGCCAGAACTTCCAGAGGAGTCAACATGGCGCGCAAGGCGGAAGCGAAGAACGTCATCCTTGGCGTGAGCGGCTCGATTGCCGCCTACAAGGCGGCGTCGGTGCTGCGCGGGCTTATGAGCAAAGGGCATGACGTCCAGGTCGTCATGACCGAGGCTGCGCAGAGGCTCGTCACCCCGGCCACGTTCCGCGCCCTCTCGGGACGGCCCGTGGTCACGAACCTGTGGATACCCGAGGAGCAGGCCGGCCTGGTGCACGTTGAGCTGGCGGAGTGGGCCGACGTGCTTGCCGTCGTTCCAGCGACCGCCAACATCATCGGCAAGATAACGTGGGGCATTGCGGATGAGGTCCTGAGCTGCACCTGGATGGCGTGCGATTGCGCGAAGGTGATAGCGCCGGCGATGAACGACCGCATGTGGCTCAGCCCGGCCGTGCAGAGGAACGTCGCGGAACTCAAGAAGCTGGACGGCGTCCACGTGATAGAGCCAGTGGAGGGCACCCTGGCCAGCGGGAGAATCGGCGCCGGGCACCTTGCGCCGGTGATGGATATAGTGGCAAAGATAGACTCCGTTGCGTGGGGTAGCTGACGGGCTCGGCTTGCGGCCCGGAACGCGTTGTTTCGGAGGCTGAAGTGGAAGACCAAGACAAACCCATCAGAGTGGAAATCAAGCGCAAGCGTGGTTGCGAGGACCTGCCGCTTCCGTGCTACATGAGCGGGGGGGCGAGCGGCATGGACCTGCATGCCGCCGTTGGGGAGAGAACTACGCTGGATCCCGGGGAGGTTAGGCTGATACCGACCGGCATTTACATAGCGGTTCCACGCGGGTTTGAGGCACAAGTGAGGCCCCGCAGTGGACTCGCGTTGGAGAGCAGCGTGACGGTGCTGAACGCGCCGGGCACCATAGATAGCGACTATCGGGCCGAAGTGGGGGTGGTGCTGGCGAACCTGGGCGCGCGGCCGTTCGTGGTGGAGCGCGGGATGCGCGTAGCGCAGATGGTGATCGCGCGCAGCTGGCAGGTGGAGCTGGTTGAGGTGGATGAACTCAGCGAAACGGACCGGCAGTTCGGAGGCTTCGGGTCCACGGGTCTGCGCTGACCGTGCTGCGCGGGCAATCCGCGCATTCGCCGGAGCCGAGGCCCTTTCACAGGTCCCCACTTGGAGCGGTTGCTCCAGTAAGCCCCTATCGGACTCGGGACATGACGCGAGAGGACTGGCTGAAGGTCGTCGAGCTGAAGGGATGCGGCGAGATACCGTGCAGTCTGGTGATGGCGGGTGCCGTGTGGAACGAGTACCGCGATGGCCTGACCAAGATCGTGAAACGCTACCCGGACGTCTTCAATGAGTCCTCTCTCCCCGAAGGCGGCCGGGTGGAATACGGGGCACGCAATCGCCTCAGCGAACTCTGGCGCGACCGCTGGGGCTGCACATGGAACAACGCCTACGCGGGCATTGAGGGGCAGGTGGTGGAGCACCCCCTTGCGGACTGGGACGCCTTCGACCATTTCGCGCCGCCTGACCCGGCGCACGGTGACGACCTGCGAGCGATAGACTGGCCGAGGGAGCGCGCCACCATCGAGACTGCCCGCAAGCGAGGCGAGCTGACACGTGGGAGCACGTCCCACGGTTTCCTGTTCCAGCGGCTCTACTACCTGCGCGGCTTTGAGAACCTGATGATTGACTTCGCCACGCGCGAGCCGCGGCTGGGCCGGCTGATTGAGATGATTCTGGAGTTCAACCTGGATATTGTCAGGCGCTACCTGGAGATCGGCGTTGACGTGATGCACTTCGGTGATGACCTGGGCATGCAGGAACGTCTCACCATCTCGCCGGCGGACTGGCGCCGCTACATCAAGCCCGCCTACGCGAGACTCTTCGGCCCGTGCCGGGAGGCGGGTGCGCACGTCATCCTGCATTCCGACGGCTACATCGTGGACATCATGCCGGACCTCGTGGAGATTGGCGTAACGATACTCAATCCTCAAGACCTGTGCAACGGGCTTGAGAACATCCGGCGACACTTGAAGGGCAAAGTCTGCATAGACCTCGATGTAGACCGGCAGAAGATAGTGCCGTTTGGGACGCCGGATCAAATAGAGCGCCACGTCCAGACGTGCGTCGAGACTCTCGGCTCACCCGAGGGGGGCCTGATGCTCGTCTGTGGGATATATCCCGGCACGCCGCTGGCCAACATCGAGGCGGTTGCGCGGGGGATGAGCCGCTGCCGCACCATGTTCTGTGATGCCGGACGCAGCCGGGCATGAGAATTCGTTGCCATTTGCCCCACTGTTCGGGTATAATACCTCCAACGGAAATGCAAACTCAGCAAGGGGATATGCGAAAAGCATCTAAGAGCCTTATCCCCACGGTTGCGACTTTGTGCAACTTGGGGGCGGGTTTCATAGCCATTGCGCTTGCGCTTGAGGGGGATCCATACCTCGCGGCGCTGCTGGTAATTTCCGCCGTCCTGTTCGACTCGCTTGACGGGATGCTTGCGCGCGCGTTCCGTGCTGCCAGCGAGTTCGGAAGGGAACTAGATTCCCTTGCCGACATGGTTTCATTCGGGGTAGCGCCTGCGGTGATCGTGGGGGCCCTCCTGCCTGATCAGATCGCCACCTTCGGGTGGCTCATGCTTGTGGCATTCCCGTTTTGTGCCGCCGTCCGGCTCGCCCGCTTCAACGTGAAGAGGCTGCATTCCGCCTCCCACGGCAGCTTCGTGGGACTGGCGAGCACGGGAGCGGGGGGCTGCGTGGCATCGGCAGTGCTTACGGAGGGCGTCCTGACCGAGCACGGCGTTCACATCGGCGCCGGCGTGCTGCCCTGGGTGCTGCTGGTTCTCGGTCTGCTGATGATAAGCACGATCTCGTATCCGCACGTGCGCTCACTGCTGTCGAGGATGGCCCCACCTTCCCTCGTGGCCGCGGCTGCGGTCTTCGTCCTTGCGGCGGCCTACTGGCAGCACGAACTGGTGTTCCTTGCGGTGTTCTGGGGATACGCCGCTTCGGGGCCCGCTCTGGCGGTGAGAGAGAAGATAAGGGCCTTCCACGTGGCCCACTCCCGCTAGCTCCGGCGTGGCCCCTTCAGGGTATATGCGGCGCTCAACAGCTTCCCGTACAGCGCCTCGTACCGGCGCACCATACGGTCCAGATTGAAGCGGCCGAGCGCCCGCTCACGCGCCTGTCGCCCCATCTGCGCGGCCTGATCCGGCTCCTTCAGCACGCTCAGCATTCCTGACGCCAGCCCTCCTACGTCGCCTTGCCTGAACAGTAGTCCCGTCTCGCCTGGAACCATAAGCTCAATGCAGCCGGCGACGTCCGTGGTCACCAGCGGAAGTCCGGCCGCCATCGCCTCGAGCGCTGCCACTGGCATCCCTTCGGTCTTGCTGGACAGCACAAAACAGTCGGCCGCTGAGTAGAGAACCCCCGGATCATCAAGCCAACCGACCAGCCGCACCCGCCCTTCCAAGGCCATCCTGTGCACCATGGCGCGCAGCTGGGGTGCAAGAGGTCCGTCCCCGGCGATAGCAAGGACCGCCCGCTCCTGCCGTGCTGCGACGATGGAAAAGGCCGACAACAGGTCGGGAAGCGCCTTCGCCTCACAAAGGCGCCCCACGAAAGCAAAGACCGGATCGGCGGGAGGCAGCCCCAGGATAGCCCGCGCGTGGCGCCGCCGCGTCAGGCTCTCCTGCGTCCCGCGCTCGAAGGGCGCGGCGGGAAGCGAGAAGTCTGCCGCGTCCACACCGTTCGGGATGACGAACAGACTGCGCAGAGGCAGCTTCGCCCGCTGCGCCTGGAACTCTCGCACGGCCTCGCTTACGCACACCTCGCCGCTGCCGAGAGGGAAGGTCAACCCGTCCAGCAAGGTGTGCCAGTGGCGCGGTTCCACTGTGTGCACCGCGCCGAGCACGACGGGCGTGCCTGCAAGCGGTCCGGCAAGCCGGCCGACCATGTTGGCATGGAACAGAAACGTCTGCACGACTTCGATATGCTCGCGCCCCAGCAGCCGAGCCAAGCCGAACACCGACCGCGCGAGAGCGAGCGGAAAGCCGGCGGCCGCGATGCCACGCGGCGCCCAAAGACCAAGGTGGTGCACCGGGACGTTAAGCCGACGGTACTGCTCCGTGTAGTAACCCGGGCCGCCGAGGCACGCAACCTGAGGCGCGAAGCGCTCCCTGCTGAGACGCCGCACGATCTGGTATAGCAGCCTCTCCGCCCCGCCGCGGTCGAAGTCAGTGATGAGGAACAGTACTCGAATCACGGCAGTCACCAGCGATCAGTAATCGGTAACCAGTGATCAGTGAATACCGCCTGATAACTGCTCACTGTTCACTTGCGTTCGTCAGCGCGGCCAGCGGGCCTTAGCCCCGGGCAGCTCCGGGAACGGCGCATGCGGCTCGGTCTGGTACCAGTATGCCATCGAGCTGATATCGTCAGTAAGCGGCTCATAACCCGTCGGCTGCGGCGTGAACCCCAGATCTTGGATCGTCGCGCGCAGGCCCGACCTGAACCGAATCGGGTCCATCACGTGCCAGCGGTAGAGGCCGTGCTTTATGATCTCGCCCTCGACCTTGTGGAAGAGCGGGTATCCGAGAAACGGCGTCGAGTAGGTCTCGCCACCGAAGCCCCACGCGCCGCCGACGTAGTCCTCGGTACCCGTCCCACAGATGGTCGGATGCTCCGCGTCGCCGTCGATGTAGAACTTGACCTCCCCCTCACCCCACCAACCGCTGGAGAGCTGGGTCCAGGCCAGGTATGTGCCCACGTAGTGTCCCCGCCCCTCGATTCCATCGACTATTGTGTATTCTTTATGGTAGGTGACGGGGTTCTCGCGCCGCCATTGTGCGTGCAGGCGTGCAGCGTCCTCTGCAACGTCAGTCAGGGCGTAGGTGATCTGGTAGTAGAAACTGCCGACGGCATCCCCGTGCTCGTTGGTTACGCTGATGCGGGCGGAGCTGCGGAACGGCATCGGCCAGTAGCAGTTCATGCCGCCCAGGGGGTTGACGGCCACCGGCAGGGAATTGATCCGGCAGCGCATCGCATGGCCGTTGGCGAAGAAGTCGCCCAGCGGCGATTCGACTGAAGGCTGCTCCTCACCGTCCCAATAGAACCTGAGCACAAGGTCGCGCAGGACAGTGCGGCCGCGCGGGCCCGTGTCGCTGACGGTGATCCAGATGTGCTGGATGACGCCCGGCCCCTCAATCTCCGCCAGCGTGGTGGTCTTCCCGTTCCCAAGCGTGATGCAGGGGCGGCCTTTCCATCCCGCGCCGAGGTGATTCACCGCCGTCGCGCCCGCGCCCTTTTCCCCTTTGGGGTTTTCGGCGCTGATGCTCCGCGTCTCGGCGTCGCTCAGGAGCGGTAGCCCCCCCAGCCCAAAACCGTCACGCGTGCACATTCCGCCTCCTTCGCCGGAAAAGGGACTATGATCGCCTTCACGCTCGGTCGCCATTATAGTTGAAACGGCGCATTGAAAAAGTTCAACCGCGATACGAAGCCGCCAGCAATAGGCCACTACTCACTACTGACTGCTAACTGTTCCGTTGAAGTCGCTGCCCCAGGGTAGGAGTTCATCCATGCCCATCTCGATTTCCAGTTCGCCTATGCGCACAGTGGCACGCCGGCGCGCCTTGTGCACCCGCACGACCTCGCCCCATTTGTGCATCTTGACCACGTAGACCGGGTCGCCGGGCGCCAGCGGTCGTTCGGGCGCGTGTCCCGCCAGCAGGTCCGCCGTCCGATCAAGCGCCGCGCGCAGCCCGTCACGCACCTCGCGCAGGCGGTGCGCCAGCGATTTGTGCGTGAACCGCACTTCCTCATGTATCGCATCCGCTACTTTCGCAAGGCGCTCCAGGTCGTCCTTCATCCTCAGGCCGATGCCGGCGCCGGTACGCTCTTCCTCATCCTTCAGCCGGTGCAACGCCTGCTCGTACTGTTCCTTGAGCCTGGCGGCTTCGGCCTCGATCCACCGGGCGCGCTCGCGCCGTCCTTCGGCATCCTTTGACGCCTGGCGCACCTGGTCCAGCATCCCGCTGTAACGGCCCTCGCTTACGCTGTCGAGCTGCCGACGCGCATCGCTGAGCAGCGCGGAGGGCATGCCGAGACGCTCAGCGATCTCCAGCGCGTTCGAGCTGCCTGCTGAGCCTATCGTGAGGCGGTACGTGGGGCGGAGCGTCGCCGTGTCGAACTCCACACAGGCGTTCTCGACCTCCGGACAGGACGCGGCAAAGGTCTTGAGCTGGCCAAGGTGCGTGGTCACCACGGCCGAGCAGCGCCGCCGCACCAGTTCAGTCAATATTGCCTGCGCCAGGGCGCCGCCCTCGATGGGATCCGTGCCCGCGCCGAGCTCGTCCAGCAGCACCAGGCTCTCCGCCGTGGCGGACCTCAGGACCCTGGTGATGTGGGACATGTGCGAGCTGAACGTGCTGAGGCTCTGCGCGATGCTCTGCTCGTCGCCGATGTCGGCGTAGACGGAGTCGTAGAGCGGGACAATGGCGCGCTCCGCCGGCAGGAAGATGCCCGCGCGTGCCATCAGGCACAGCAGCCCCACCGTCTTGAGCGCAACCGTCTTGCCCCCCGTGTTCGGGCCGGTGACCACCAGGACTGCGAAGTCGTCACCGAGGTGGATGCTGATGGGCACAACTCCGTCGAAGTCTGGCTCCCGGCGGGTGAGTTCCTCCTCACCATCGCTCTCCGTGAGGTGCAGAAGGAGCGGATGACGGGCGTCCTGAAGCTCAAGGACTCGCCCGCGGCTCACGACGGGCCTGCACATGCGGTACCGCTTCGCCATGCGCGCCTTGGCGAGGGCGAAGTCCACCTGCGCCAGCACGCGCTGCGCGGCGAGCAGGTTGTGCTTTTCCCGGGCGACGCAGCGGGTGAGGTCGGAGAGGATCGCGTTGACCTCTTCCTGCTCCGCGCCCTGCGCTTCGCTCAGCTCGTTGCCGAGTTCGAGGGTCTGAAACGGCTCGACGTAAAGCGTTGCGCCGCTGTCCGACGTGCCGTGGACGACGCCCTTGACGTGGCTCCTATGGCGGGCATTGACGGGCAGCACGTAGCGCTCGCGGCAGATCGTCGGGTTGGGGTATTGCAGGTGCGGGGCCACGGAGCGGCTCTTCGTCAGCGCCATGAGCGTGTCTTCGATCTGGCGTAGGAGCGATCTTGCGCGGCTGCGCAGCCTGGCGAGGCGGGGCGTCGCCCCGTCCTTGATCTGGCCGGAGGCTTCGATCGCCGCCTTTATTCTTCGCTCAAGCTCCGGGCAACGCGGTATGTCGTTCCCCAGCTCGCCGAGCGTGGGGTACGAATCGCGCAGGCGCTCCAGCGCGCTCCCAACGGCGATTGCCGCCTCGCAGAACGAGCCTACCTGCCACAGGACGATTCCCTCCAGCGGTGCGCCCCCAGCGTCTGCTCGACGGACCGCTTCCCTCACGTCCTCGATGCCCCCGAGCGGGACCCTGAACTCTCGCTCGGAGGCCTCCGTCATCTCAGCAGCGACAGTCAGGGCGAGTCCGATCTCCTCGAGGTCTTCGAGGGGCTCAAGCCCGAGGGCGAGTTCGCGTCCCGGGCCAGTGGCGGTGAAGCCAGCCAGGATCGCCTTGAGCAAGGGGAACTCCAGCAATCTGATGGCGTCGGCGTCCATGACCATGCCGCCCCTAAGTGCCTACCTCCTGTGCACCGACCCCGAGTGGGAACCCGACGCCGTGCTTTCGACCTGAGCCCGCAGCATGAAGCGCGAGACTACAGGCTAGAGCCGATAGAATGTCTTCGGGTTATCGTAGAACCATGCGCGCAACACTTGCTCGGCATCTGACAGATCCATCAAGTCTCTGTCCACGCGGTCGCCAAGGATCAAGGCGATGTTCTCCCGTGCCATATGCAGGTGGCCGTAGACCTTTTCGATGAAAAGGATGTAGTCACCGCCGAAAGCGAAGACCTTGTTGAGCGGCACGAGATCCATGGCCTCCTTCATGGTGTTGACGACCATGTCCGGGGCGACTATGTGGGCCCAGCAGAGGTTCAGGTAAGCGTTCGGGAAGTTCTTGACGACCTGGACGGCGGATCGCACCTCCGGGATGCCCAGGTGGTAAATGTCCATTCTCGTCTTGGGGTTGCGCTTGACGAATCCCACGAGATGGTTGACATCAAGCTGGCGATAGTCTTCCCAAACGCCTGTGTGAAGCGCAAGCGGCACGTCCAGTTCCGCGGCTTTGCGCGCGTCGGCTTCTCGCACGTAGGCGATGAGGGGCGATGCGTCCGCTTCTGAAAGGACCTCTCCAGAAAGGACCTGTCCGAGGACCTCTTCCGCCGCGGTTCGATCGGGAATCTCCACGGGCACGGCCATGCTCTTGAACTCCATTGCGCCCAGTGAAACCTGCATCTCCATCCAGCGGCCCGAGACTTCGATCAATTCGTCCAGGCACTTGATCTCGGACGCTTCGACGTCTTCACACATCCTCTCCATGTGTGCCATGCAGCTCACCCGACGCGACGGAGACGCGATGTTCCCAACGAGGATGGAATCGTCGGGGGCGGGCAGATCGTCGGCACAGCGAACGGCTCTCTCGATTCCGCAGGCTTCTCTTAGCACGCGGGTGTAGATTCCCGGCGTGTTTCGTTCGTTTATCTTCGCCACGATCTCGAGATAGTTGTCGCGGCTGAAATCGTCGACGCCGTAGAACTCCTTAAGGGCAATCCTGAGCGCGCGGGCATAACTGCCGTGCTTACAGACCTGCCAGTACGGCTCGAACGCATCCCAGTCGTCCCCTATGCAGTAGAAGGCGGGCTTACTACCCTCCGGGAACCGCATCCCGGCTGAGTTGAGGTCATTGGATACGTACGGGTTGAACAGGTCACCGAACCTGATGACCCGCTCGTTGTACGCCTTTTCTGAGCCGGGGATGTGCTCGTGGGTGTCAATCACCGGAACATTCTTGGAATACTCAAGAAGTGCTGCCGCGCTGCCGTTCAGACGCTGAAACAATCCCACATCCGCCTCCCTCCAAAAGCGGTCTTTCCCATTCGGCTCGGTGACATCCTGTTACCTGCCACCATCGCCGGCTGTGACCTCCAGCTTGCCTCCTATCCGTGACGGCACGCTTCGCCAGTGCCTGATCGAATCAGCAGCTTGATTATACCATACGTTTCTGTTAGGAGATTGGGAGGCTGCCCGGCAATCCGTGAGAGGAAGTGGAATGAGAGAGATCGAAAAGCTGCTGGATTTCGTCAGGGAAGAGCTCAAGGTCCTGCACGAGCAGGGCTGCGACACGTGGGAACTGGAGCGTGAGGCTGAACAGATAAAGGTCGAGAGCGGCAGGGATGCGCTGTCGCGGGCCAGCAAGCTTTGCGAGGAGATGGCCGCGCTCAGGCCATCGCCGGACTTCCCGTACCGGGAGCCGAACGATCCGGAGGCGATACGGGCCGAGCGCCCCGAAGGGCCGCGTGCGATAGGGGCAGGCATAAGCGACGGGGCGCTGCGAGACAAGACGCTCGGCGGCTGGCTTGGCAAGGCGGCCGGCTGCATGCTGGGCAAACCCGTCGAGGGCTGGATGCGGCAGCAGATCGTGGACCTCCTTGAGGCCGCCGGCGAGTACCCACTGCGTGACTACTTCCCGGCCAACCCGCCCGGCGAGTGGGGCGGAGCATTCTCCAATCCCGCCAGCCCGACGCTGAGAGGGAACATCACACGCAGCGTGCGCGACGACGATACCGATTACCCCATCGTGGGACTGCGGATAATGGAGGCGCACGCCAAGGACTTCGAGTCCGCCGACGTGGCGAGGTTCTGGCTGAGCCATCTGCCCTACGAGCGGACCTACACGGCTGAGCGGGCGGCTTACCGCAACTTCGTCGGCGACCTCTGGCCCCCCGAGAGCGCGGTTCATCGGAACCCCTACCGGGAGTGGATCGGCGGGCAGATCCGCGCTGACACGTGGGGCTACGCGTGCCCCGGCAGGCCGCAGGAAGCAGCCGCCCTCGCATTTAAGGACGCCTCCATCAGCCACACGCGGAACGGGATTTACGGCGCGATGTGGGTGGCGGCCGCGATCGCCGCGGCGTTCGTCGCGCAGGAACCCGAGCAGGCGATCCGCATCGGCCTCTCGGAGATACCGCGTGGCTGCCGCCTCGCAGAGGCAATAGAGAAAGTCCTGGCATGGCGCGAGGAGGACGACTCTTCGGAGCAGGCGACTGAAAGGGTGCTGGAGGGGTTCGCCCAGTATCACATGGTGCACACGATACCCAACGCCGCCATTGTTGCCATGGCGCTTCTTTGGGGCGAGAGGAACTTCACGCGCAGCATCGGCCTGGCCGTCGCGGCGGGGCTTGACACGGACTGCAACGGCGCCACAGTCGGCTCCATCATGGGCGTGATGATCGGCGCGGAAGCGATCCCGGAGCACTGGAGGGCGCCTCTGAACGACAGGCTTGAGTCCATCGTGACGGGCGACTCGGACGTAAGGATCTCGGACCTGGCTCAGCGCACCCTCAAGCTTCAAGCGCTGCGTGCGTAACGACACGCTGCCAAGCTGCCGTCACTCCATGACCACCCGGGTGAGGCATATCGAAGCGGGGTTAACTCCCTCTCCTACCCGCGTCCCCGCAACGCCAGGCTTAGAGCGCCCGCGGGCAACAAGATAAACTGATGGTGCGGCACGGTCAGGTCTCTCGAAATCCACGCCATTCTTCCTATAGAATTAAGTGCGTGCAAAGCCTATGTGTTCGTCCTTTTGCTTTGCGAACGTCGCACGATTCACGGTGAATCCATGACGGTCTCCGAGCCGGCCAGCAAAGACAGGATTCTCTGCCTCAGGCTCAGCGGGTTGGGCGACGTCGTGCACACGCTCAACGCCCTCTCCCAGCTCCGAACGCACCGACCCGCCGCGCACATCGTGTGGGTCGTTGAGGAGAGGTTCGCCGGTCTCCTGGAGGGACATCCCTACATCGACGAACTGATCAGGATTCCTCGATCGGATTGGGGGCAGATGCTGCGTAATCCGCTGCTCTACGCGAGGCTGCTTCCCCAGCTCTGGGACCTGGCGCGCAGCCTGCGGCTTCGCAGGTTCGACATCTCGATCGACTTTCAGAGCAGCGTCAAGACCGCCTGGCTTGTGACGGCTGCGTGGGCGCCGCTGAGGATAGGGTTTGCCCGGCCGGTGTCGCGTGAACTCAATTGCATGGTGCAGAATAGCCTGGTCAGCGTGCCGATCGAGGGCTGTCACCGCGTCGAGCGCTATCTGGCCCTGCTGGCGCCCCTCGGCATTCTGGCGCGCTACATGCCTGCCGTCCTCCCTCGCGTGGAAGAACGGCCCGGGGCGGCCGATTCCTTGTTGTGGGAAACAGACGGCCCGTTGGTGGTCATTCATCCGGGCACGAGCCGGTTCGCTGCGTTCAAGCGCTGGCCCGCTCAGCGCTACGCCGAATTGGCGGATCGCCTGGTGCGCGAGCGCGACGCACGCGTCCTGGTGACGTGGGGGCGCGACGAGCGAGAGCTCGCCGAGGTCGTCGCGGAAGGCGCGCACGCAAAGGCGGCGATTAGCCCGGAACCGAACGACCTGAAGCAGCTCATCCGCTTGCTGAGGCGCGCTGACCTGTTCGTCGGCAGCGACACGGGCCCGATGCACCTCGCCTCCGCCCTCGAAGTACCCGTCGTTGCGTTGTTCGGCCCGAAGGATCCTGCGCAAACCGGCCCGTACTGCAGCCGAAGCGAGGTGGTGACGGCCGACGTGCAGTGCCGCCCATGCAAGAAGAGACGCTGCAGGGACTTGCGCTGTATGAGGGGCATCACGGTGCAGCAGGTGTTCGAGGCGGCATGCCGGGTGCTCGACGGGGGAGGCGTGGTAAGGGCCGAGACGCGCAGCCTCCCATAGGGGGCTTGCCCGCCGTCCGTGTGGCGGGGCCACCATGCCCAGGCTAAGCAACCATAATGGCCTTGAAAGTGCCCTTGCCGAGCGCGTATACTCTCGACCAGAGAGTCCAGACTGGGACGCGTGGCAGTCGAACGGTTAGGGATGCGGTAGGACTATTGTACTGCTGCACGGAGGTTGCGGGGCACAATGCCAATTTATCGCCTCGAAAGACATGGTTGGCTGGGCAGCACCAGCGATGTGCTTGCCCAGCAGGCTCGCGCGCTGCTGCTGATGGTCACCCTTCTGGTAACCCTCTTGAACGCGCAGGTGGTGTTTACGGCCCGACTGGAATACGCCAGTTGGTCGCTGAAGGTGTTCGGCTGGACGATTTGCATGTATTCCTTTGTGGTCCTGGCCTGCACCGTCTACTGGACCTTCACGGCCACACGTCTGCGCCGCACGGAGGCACAGGATCGAGCTACAAAGGATTCGTTAACGGGCCTCCTGAACTGGAACGGCCTGATCAGGGAGCTGAGCAACCCTGCGTATGACAGGACGTCCGATGATAAGAGCACCCGGCTGCTGGCGTTGAGCCTGCTCGAATTGGAGAGGATCAATGTCGAGCACGGCCAGCTTGTCGGCGACGCCGTGATCCGGGAGATAGGGGTGCTACTGCAGGGAAGTCTTCCGTTTGGCTGGAAGATCGGGCGACTGGGCGGAAGTCGGTTCTTGATCATCGCCCCGATGGCGACGACCGGAGAGATGGACGAAGCGTCGTCGAGACTCACGCGCGCGGTGGCAGACTTCTCGCTCAACCTCGGCACACAGGGAAGGGCAGACGGTCTGCGCGCCCTCGTGGACAGCGTGCCCTACGTGCCGGGCGGAGGCTCCGTGCGCGAGGCCCTGGCACGCGGGGGCGGATTTGCACCGCCCTCCGCGGGGACAGTTGTCGAGGGACGCGAGGGGGCGCCGCCGCTCTATCACATGCTGGGGATCACGCTTGGGGCATTCGCGGCCCAACGCTTGGAAGATCTCCCGAGGGAGCACCAGATTGAGTTCGAACTCTGGCGGCAGGACCCGAGCAAGGATTTCGTGAACCGCATGGTTGTGGACCTTGTAAACCTGTTGGAGCTGCGTGCCGACAGGGGCGGCCTGGACTTCGTTACCGTGCCACCGTTCCCAGCCCAGGCAGATCAGAAGCGGCGCGTGGCCGCCGAGAAGCTAGGCCAGCAGCTTGCCGCGCAGCTCGGCATACCTTTCCGAAAGGTTCTGGCGCCCGCAGTCGGAGGGTTCGGCACAGTGCACCACGTTGAGCCGAAGCTGGACGCGATGGTCAAGCCGGGTTCAGGCGTGCTGCTGGTGCAGGACTTTGTGTCATCGCCGGACCTAATGCGGCGCTGCGTCAGGGCACTCTCCACCGCCGGTTGCCACGTGCTTGCGATCGTGTGGGCATTCCGGTCTCCTTCCCCAGAACGCGTCCCCCCAGACGTCACGCAATAAGGCGGCGTGCACGATGTCTGAGCAGTCTGGCAAGCGCCGCGCGCAAACCATTGTCGAGTACGCTCTGATACTGTCTCTGCTGGCGGTGATCGTGATTTCAGTGCTCATTATCCTGGGTGCAAAGACCGCCAGCACTGTGGGGAGCGCCGCCAACAGTTTCGAGGGCGAGAGCACGCCGGCCGTATACGTGAGCAGCATCAGCCTGAGCGCGAGCGGCCGAAGCCCCCGAATTAGGGTAAGGGGCTACGTGTACCTGTCCACTGAAGATGGAGGGAGCGCGAGCGGGGCGACAGTCGGCGTCACCTTCTCGGCCAGCGGCGCGCAGGTAGACAGCCAGACGACGAGAGCAAACCGTTCAGGGCGAGCGCAGTTCTCCTACAGAAGCCGGGACCTGGCCAGAGGCGACGTCGTCAGGTTGGGAGTGACCAACGTCACGTTGTCGGACTACGAGTACGATCCCGGACGGAACGTGGAGACTTCAAAGCAGACAGTCATCCCATAGCAGCCGTAGGGGAAGCAGCAGAGGTTCCTTGCTTTCGCGTTCGACGCCCCATATGATAGGCGTTGAGGGTGGACACGCCTTGACACACCGCAGGTTTCTGCTCCGCGGAGAGTGTTGGCAATGAGGTCCAAGGGGAGAAAGTCCACAAGAAGGCATATCGGCGTCGCCGCCGCCTGCATGTTTGTGGCGCTTGTTGTCGTTGCTCTCTCTGCCCTCATGCATTGCGGGGGACCGTGAAGCACGACTTAGAGTGTCAAACGTTCCTATGCCTTTTTGGGTGGCGCAGGACTCCACTCCTGCCGAAAGGCCGTCGTTGAAAGTAATGACACTGAACATCGCCCATGGCAGAAAAGAAGGGCCGTACCAGGTATTTCAACGAAGGAACAGCATCGAGGCCAATGCCAACGATATTGCCACGCTCCTCAGGCGTGTGCAACCCGACATAGTCGCCCTGCAGGAAGCAGACGGACCATCCATCTGGAGTGGGAACTTCAACCACGTGCTGTACCTGGCTGAAAAGGGGGAGTTTCCTTACTGCGTGCAGGGCGAACACGTAAGCAGAATGAAGCTCCACTACGGTACCGCCCTGCTCTCTGCACTGCTCCCGAAGAATCCCGTCTCCGTGACATTTGCACCATCACCGCTCACATTTCCCAAAGGGTTTGTTGTCTGCACGATACAGTGGCCCGGCGACCCGGATAGGGACATCGACGTGGTCTCGGTACACTTGGACTTCGCCCGCAGGTCCGTCCGAGAGAAACAGGTGCAACAGATGGCCACTAGACTCGCACGTCGCAATAGGCCGTTGATCGTCATGGGGGACTTCAATTGCGAATGGGCGTCTAAGGAGCAAACGCTCCCCATGCTGGCAGAGAAGCTCAATCTGAGAGCATACAAACCGCGGGCTGCCGAGATGGACACCTTCCCGTCTTCGCAGAGGCGTCTCGACTGGATTCTGATTTCCCCCGAAATAGAGTTCCTGACCTACAAAGTCCTGTCGGACACCGTCTCTGATCATCTTGGGCTCGTTGCTGAGCTGGGAATGGCAAGGGGCACCGCGTGACAGGGTCGGGGCGACGAAAGGGCCGCCTCGCGTTCGTCGCTCAAACACGTACCCTGTAGCACACGCCCAGAGCCCGGCCAGCTCCACCATTCTTCCCACCGACGCCTTGCTCTCACAGTTGCGGTGTGGCGGATTCCTTTGACATCGCGCGAGAGGACAATATACTGCAAACACCAGGAAGTGAAGTCCGCAGGTTCTCATCCGTGAGACGAATGTTCAAGGAGGTGTGACATGCCGAACATCGCAGTTGTTCTGAAAGAAGAGATCCGGAGACTTGCCAGAAGAGAGGTAAAGGCTGCCATAGCAGGGCTGCGCAAGGACAACGCGAGGCTGAAACGCACGGCAGCCGAGCACAAGCGACGTCTTGCAGAACTGGAGAAATCGCGCGAGCGCCTTCGTCCAAGTGCCACCCCGCTCGGGGCACAAGCTGCAACAGCGGCGCCGGACGAACTGGAGAAGGCGCGCGTCACGGGCGGGATGATCAAAAGGCTTCGGAAACGGCTGGCGATCTCACAAGCCGACCTGGCGAAGCTGCTCGGTGTAAGCGCCCAGTCAGTATACCAGTGGGAGAAAAAGGCAGGACACCTGACGCTCCGAGGCAACACCAAGGCTGCGATAGTCGAAGTGCGCAAGCTCGGCAAGCGGGAGGTGAAGCGGAGGCTCGAGGAGTCGGCCGAGAGCACCCAAGCCCCGGCTGGTGCGGCAAGGAAACCGAGGAAGAAGAAAGCGTCTGGCCGGCCGAGGAAGACGACGCGTAAGAAGCGCGGCAGCAAGTAGCGTTCTCGGCATTCTCAGCAGGCCAGGGCTTGGGGTCGGAGCACCCGCCTCCAGGGTTGATTCCGGCAGTGCCGCGTGGTATAAGGACGCGTCCCACCAACACTTGACCAAGAAGGGAAGAACCGTGGCAAGGGTAAGCGTCTGCATAGAGATGATATTCACTGAGGTCGATCTGTACGAGCGGCCGGCTAAGGTCGCGGAGGCGGGCTTGGGCGCTATCGAGTTCTGGGGCACGACGGGAAAAGATATCGGCAGACTGAAAGCGGCCTGCGACGAAGCAGGCGTGGCAGTGGCCGGATTCATCGGCCTGGCCAGCGGGAAGCCGCTCGTGGAAAGGCAACTGGCAAAAGACCTGAGGCACACAATGCGGCAAGGGGCGAAGACGGCGAAGACGCTGGGCGTCACTACGTTCATCGTCACCGTCGGCAATGTCCTTGCGGGAGTCCCGGCCAGACGGCAGGTAAGCAATATCGTCAGGGCCCTCAAGGCGGTTGCACCCGTCGCAGAGGACAAGGGAATATCCCTCGCCGTGGAGCCGCTCAACACGCTGGTGGACCACGTGGGCTATTTCCTTGACCGGACGGCGCCGGGCCGCGAGATAGTGGAGCGTGTGGATTCGCCTGCTGTGGGGCTGCTCTACGACGTTTACCACATGCAGATCATGGAAGGAAACCTGATAGAGACCATCCGCCGGAATGCGGACATACTGAAGCACGTGCACATTGCAGACGTGCCCGGAAGGATGGAGCCTGGGACGGGCGAGATCAACTACGCCAACGTCCTGAAGGCTATTGACCAGGTCGGCTATCGGGGCTACTGCGGGTTCGAGTTCCGACCGAGCGACAACTCGGCCGCCGCGCTGATGCGCGCCAAGGCGGCCTGCGGACTGCCGTAGCAGACCACGCTGAGACGCGGCGGCGCCGCCCCTGGTGAGCCGGCGAAGCCTGCCTTACACGCCAGTGCCAAGGATGCGATGAGCGAAGAGCACGAGCACAGAAGGTTGTCGCGCGCGGAGTGGTTCAAGAGGTACGTGCTGGGACTGGGCGTCGGGACGGCGGCCGCACTCTACGGCATAGTGGCCATGCTGATGGGGCAGGCGTTCCTGCCCGGTCTCAAGGGCAATGGGCACACGGTGAAGAATCGCAGCGGGCTGGCGTTGGCGGCAGCATACGTTCTGGGCGGCGTCTACCTGCTGCTGCGGCTTTACCTCGAGAAGCGGACGGGCTTCGCCGATGGGCCGCGATGGCTTTACTGGCTGGAAAACCTGATTCTCGCCGTGTTCATTGCCACGCTGGTGTACGTCCTGCTAAGAGTCGGGGCAGCCCAATAGGCGCGAGGCGCCGCATGCCGGTCTTAAGGGGGACTTCGCGGCCTGACGACGCACGGGGATCGAAGGGATGTGCGCGGGAAGGTGACACTCAGCCAGCGCGGAAGGACTCGCTTACTGGAACTGAAGCACCTTTCTGTCAAACAGGTCCAGGCAGATATCCACCACGGGGCTATCATAGAGCCTGCCCTGTTGCTCTGAGATTGCCGACAACGCAGTGTCTATGCCCAGAGCCGGGCGGTAGGGCCGATGAGAAGCCATGGCTTCCACGACATCGGCCACCGACAGAATCCTGGCTTCCAACAGAAGCTGGTCCTGTGTCAGGCCGTTGGGATATCCGGACCCGTCTATTCTCTCGTGATGCTGTAGCACGATTTGCGCAACCGGCCACGGAAACTCGATGTGTTTCAGCACGTCATAGCCGATCTGAGGGTGGGTCCTGATGATGGCGAACTCCGGCTCGCTCAACTCCGTCGTCCTGGCGAGTATTTCCACGGGAACGTGTATCTTGCCCACGTCGTGAATGGCAGCGGCCATGCGCAGGCCGATGATTCGCTCCGTCGGAAGATTCATCTGCTTTGCTATGGCGCAGGCCAACTGTGCCACACGCTCCTGGTGCCCCGCCGTGCACGGGTCGCGCTGCCCAAGCGCCATGGCCAGGCCGTAGACCGTTTGGTCGAGTACCCTGCGCAGTTTCCCAACACTCTCTCGCTGCTTCTCCTCTGCCCGCCGACGCTCCCGCTCCAACTCCGCCTTCTCCAGAGCGAACGCTATGTCAACCGCAAGCTCGGCCATCAGCGACTGCTCGTCGGCGTCGAGGTCGAAATCGGCAGGGAACGTAGCGCACAGCAGGCCATACGTCTTCCCGTCGTGCTCAAGCCCGATCAGCATCGTCGTCTTGCTTGAGCAGCGCTCTCGGCACGGACAGTCGCTGCACGACGCTGCGCCCGGCGGAACCAGCAGCACACCCGTTTGCTCAAGGGCTTTTCTGCCGCATTCTGGCACCCTGGTCTCCCTGAGCATATCCAGCAGGCTACTGGATCTTTCCTCCTGGCTGGCCTGCGCCGCAGGAGCCAGGTTGCCGTCCGGGTCAACCAGCGCAATAGAGACGCTCTTACAGCCTCTGGTCCCGAGCAGACTGTCGCAGCATCTCTGAGCCAGGCGGATGGGATCCCTTTCCTCGGTGATGGCTTCATTCACCTTCCGCACAGCGCGCAGCATTCCGCTAAGGCGCTCTATGCGGACCTCCGCCCGCTTGCGCTCGGTTATGTCCGTGCCAGTGCCGATGACGCACTCGACCGAACCCTCCTCGCTCACAAAGGCAGTGTTCGACCAGGTTATCAGCCGCCGACGCCCGTCTTTTCTCACCCAGTGGCTGGTGTACTCGCTCGGGAAATCACCCGCCAGCAAGTCGCTGAACTCGGCCAGGACCACCTCCACCTCCTCGGGCGGCAGCAGGATGTCCCACATCCGTTTGCCCCTCACCTCCTCCAGCGAATAGCCCGTAGCCTGCTGACAGGCGCTGTTGAAATTCACTATCGCCCCCTGTGCGTCAAGAACCACCACCAACGCCCCCATCGTATCAAACAACGTGGCCGCGAATTCAGGCTGGCTATTGAGAGCGTCCTCGGCCCTTCTGCGCATGGCCACCGGCAGGCTGAGCTCATCCACCTGTTCGCCCTCGCCCAGGCGCCCGATTGCCCGATCGCCTTCTTCCTGATTGCTGTCTAGCATCCTTCGCCACCGCTCGGGATCACTGGTCTTGGGACCCTGCTTCCAGCGCTGCACTGCCCGGCAAGAAGTCGTAGTGCGTCAGTCCGGTCCGTGCGGCTGGGATTGTTGACCGTTATGGATCCCTCTTGCTGAAACAACTCACCGCGTTACAATCAATTGGAGTATACCTGCACGCCGTGGGGGTTTTCCAGAAATCCCGGCTTCTGCGCCCATTGCCGCCGGCCTCCCCGCATTGGCGCTCTACGCCCGAAGCTCCGGGAGGCCCGTGGGGAGGAACGATACCTGCCTGGACTTGCCTTTTTTGGGGCCCCGGACAACGGTTTCGAGCCCGGGCATACCACCAGCTTCGGAGCCCAGCAGACTGGCATTGCTACCGCACCTGCAGAGGCTGAGATCTCGCTACGATCAGAGGATTCGGCGCCAGAACGCCGTCCAGCGCCCCCACAGAGAACACCGGATGAGCCAGCGACCCACCATAAAGGCTGCACCCAGTGGATAGAGGCTGCTTGCAGTGAACGGGCAAGAGCGATGCACGCTCGCGCGCCAGGGGCCAGGGTGACTCCGGGGAGGGCCTGCCGGGTGCCGCAGACGCGGCGGCATCCGTACCAAAGGGGGAAGCCTCAAGGCCGGCATTCCCCCCAAAATCCCCCCCGAAAAAAACGCCTCACTTGGCCGAAATGTTGCGCGCCCCTTTCAAGGCCCCTCCCGCGCCGAGGTTCCCACCCACGCGCAGCTTCTCCGTGCCGATCACGCCGAGCAAGCAGCCCACGCCGCCGGCAGGCAAGCGGTCGCGATGCTCAAGAGACGGGGAAACTCCACACTAAGCTCATCATGGGACGGTACAACCGGCAGCTCGGCGCGGCCCATCAAGACTGCCCCCCTGCCGGGATCACTCCGAGATAGCAGCGGCCCTATCGCTCGCTCAACAGCTTCTGCAGGTAATCTTCGATGCGCTCGCCCGGAGGGGCGTTCTCAATGACCTCCTCCCCCTGCTGGAGACTGCCTTCACTCTCCCCAGGAGCGGTGACCGAAGCCGCGACAAAGGAGAAGCCGCGCTTGAAGAACCGGACGCGCTGGCTGCGGTCAATCATGAAAAAGCAGGGCACCTCCTCGACGCCTGACTCCCGCGCCGCCTTCCCCATTGCCCGCAGCGCGGAGAAGTCGTCCAGGTAGCAGTAAGCCGAGTAGTCCATGCCCTCGTCCCTCACGAACCCTGGTGCATACTTGGCCACCTTCGTGTTCTCCACGATGCCGATTGCTCTAACCCCTTGATCCGCATACTTTTGGACCAAATCCCCGACGTGCCGGACCGCAGCCCTCGTAAAGGTGAAGTCCATGCTCCAGAATACCACCAGCGTAATGCTACCCTTCCTGCCGGGGTCAATCTTCCCCTTCTCCCCGGTGAAGGCGCTGACGGTGAGCTGGGGACAGTTCTTTGCCTTGCCCACGGGAATGAACTTAGGCCTGCGTCGTGCGTCCTGTTCGGGCTGAAGCCTCAGTGCATCCCACGGATCCTCAGGGTTTGCCTGCCCCGCCGGGTACGAAACAGTGGAGTCGAACACGGCGGGCCTCGTTTCGCCACGGCACCCCGCCCAGAAGGCGGTCATCATAAGCGCTGAAATCAAGAGGAGTTGTGGATGTCTCATCTTTCCTGCCCTCCGATTCTCGACGGGCCCTGTGGCTGACAACGCCCCGCGCGCTTGAGCGCCTGACTGACCGCGCTCCAGACACGCTCCGCGATCTCTTCCGGCGGCAGGGGTTGTCCCTCTCGGCTGCACTCAATGGTCACCCAATCGTCACCCCGCTCGGCCAGTTCCCGGTAGACTTCGTGAGTGGCCTTCAAATGAGACAGACTACTCTCGTGGATGTCGCGGGTTTGCCGTAAGTACTTTCTCTCGCCTTTCTTAGAGATAAGCGTGCAGGCGATCTCGACGGGCATATCCAACCACACGTTGACAGCGGGGCGGGGAAGTGCGAAGACGCCGTACTCCAGCTCCTCGACCCATCGCAGGAACTCACCGCGCTCAGCGGGCGCCGCTATTTTCGCCCCCTGATGCGCCAAGTTGGCCGCGACGAACCGGTTGCAGACTACCAACGCCCCTGTCGCCAGCCATGCACGCAGCGTCGGGGCCGCCTCCCAGCGGTCGCACGCGAAAGGCAAGGCGGCCAGGTAAGGGTTGACCTGCGCAGGATCTTGCCCGAACTCGCCCCGAAGGTACCGCGCAACGAGGTCCGCGAAGAACCCCTCGCCGTAGCGCGGAAACCCCATCGTCTCCACCCTCCAGCCGGCCTGCCGTGCGCGGCGGCAAAGCAGCTCGCACTGCACCGTCTTGCCGCTGCCGTCAATGCCACAGATGGCGATCAGATGTCCCTTGCCGGGCACGTTATCCACCGGGCATGAAGCCTTCAAGAAAAGTTCCAGGACGCCGCACTCAGCCCTACACTCGGAAGATCCTCACCGCGTTCTCACGAAGCAGCAACCGGGCCACCTCGAGCGCCTCCACTTCAGTGCCGCGGCCGTCCTCCACGAAATCGCGGGCCAGCACCCTCGCCAGCAGCCGCCGGTACATGTTGAACTTCGACAGCCCGAACTCGAGCTTATACATGTCGCTGTAGAAGCCGAGCAACTTAGTCTTCGGCACGCTCTGAAGCCGCGCCGCCAAGTCACGCTCCATGTAGGCGGGCATTGCATCGTACCACCAGTGACCGCTCACGACCACGTTGCGCACCAGCCACCCGTAGCTGGCCAGCTCCTGCGCCTGCCCGTCACACAGCACCGACAGGCAGAAGGTCACCTCCGGGAAGCTGTTCAACAGCGGCATGAGATTCCGAAGCGTGTCGCCGGCCTGAAGCATGTCGCATCCCTGATAAACGCCGTGCCGATACGCGCCCCGTCTCACCCCGCACATCATCTGGAAGGGCATCTCGAACTGACGGCAGAGCTCCGTCATCGCAAACAGCACGCCACAGTGGAGCGTCACCGTCTCGGCCGCGCTGAGCGGCTTGCCCTGAGCTGCCTTTCCCACCGCCGTGTCCAGGTCACCTTCTACAACGGGAAAGACACTGAACTGGGGCGGAAGCGAGATGGCCACACTGACCGCGCCGCCGGCCTCGAAGCGCCCGAAGACCTTCTCCAGCGCAGCCCTCAGTCCCGCCGCACTGCCGATCTCGCTCTGCGTCACTCTCGCCAGCGATTCGCAAACCCCCTTCTCCGTGAGCTGGAACACCAGCCTGTCAGCCCGCAGCGACGGCACGAAGACTCCCCCGTCAATCCCCGCCAGGTCCTCGTCGAACTCGTTTGTCAGAAACACCTTCTCGAGGGACGCTTTCTGCAGTATCTCCCGCACGCGCTCACGCCTGTTGCCCCTGGCGCGGATGGCCTCGTCCAGCTCCCTCCAGTTCTCGCGGGTCAGGCGCTCGTGCTGGAAGTCGAACAGCTCGCGTGCCAGCTCCATCAGCCAGCCGTACTGCACGGTGTTGTCGAAACTTCGTAGCGCCTCGGCCAGCGCAGGCATCATCTCCGCATCGGGCGTCTCGGGGTCGAGCAGCGCCTTGGCCATGCCGGCGCTATGGGCAAGCTCGGTGAAGTAGTGGTAGCCGAGCAGGTCGCGCAGTGACGTCGCGAACGGTGCATCGTGCGGCACGTGCGAGTGGACGTCGATGACGGGGACCTTCTCGATCTCGCCCAGGAGCCTGCTTTCCAGATGGGCCGATTTCACAGTTCTACCTCCGCAGCCGGTCTCAAGCCAAGCGCCTGCGCTCTGGCGGTTCTATCGCGTATCGGGGCAGGCGATTCTGCAGCACAACGTAGTCGTGGCGTTCCCCAAACAGTTACGTATTGTACGAAATTCCCTGCGGCGGTTAAAGTCCCCTGCCGGCCTTCTGCCGGGAGAGGCATGTAGTCCCGCCCACAGGCCGTGGCATCTCGAATTCACTCGTCAGTGGGACCGCCCCGCACGGCCGGTTTGACATTCACTGACGGCCTGAGTCTAATTGCAGCCACAAGAACAAGCATTGGCGGCGTACGCCAACCTCCATGAAGGAGAGAGCCTGTGCCCAACATTGACGACCCGATTCTCGAGTACGACATCAACCAGAAACGTTACGCTGCCCGCCCCAGTCCCTGGCCTTGCGGGAAGGTCAGCCAGCCCATGCTGGACGATTTCCTCCTGGGCATGGGCGCCAGCTACGACCAGTTCCCCCGCGCGATTCGGTTCTCCCTGGGGAAGGTCGAAAAGCACGGCGAGCCAATCTTCGAGGGAGCAAGACCCTGGGAGCAGTCCACCGCGTGGGTATCCGTCCTGCGCGACGGAGGGAGGTACCGCATGTGGTACAACTCCGCCCACGAGGGCCATAAGGGGCTTGTAGTGAGCTATGCCGAGTCGGAGGACGGCATCCACTTCGAGCGCCCCGAACTGGGTGTCACCGACTGGCGCGGGAGGCGCGACAACAACGTCGTTTATACCGGAGGCGACCTTGGAGTGAGCCCGGAACTCGGCAACGTGCTGATCGACCCCAACGCCGAGGAAGGGGAACGTTACAAGCTGGTTCATTCCGACTGGCATGGGGTGCATGCAATCGATCTGGCCAGAAGCAAGGGCATGTACAGCAGCAGGGCCGGCTCCCTGCGCGGGGCCTACTCGGCCGACGGGTTGCACTGGACACGGTATCTGGAGGACTTCCTCGGCTTCTACTGCGACTCGCAGAATGCGGCCACGTGGGACGCGTCACTCGGCAAGTACGTCATCTACCATCGAACCGGCAGCTCCTACGGCGGACTTGAACTGCCGAACCTCCGCGTGAAAGCGTTGGGGAGAGGCCGGGCAGTCGGGCGCATCGAGAGCGAGGATTTCCGCAACTGGTCGAATTCCGAACTCGCCCTGGCGCCCGACCTGCACGACTCGCTGAACACGGACATCTACAACCCCGCTTACTGCCGCCACCCGGACAACCCGAACGCGCACTACATGTTCCCCTCCTTCTACAGGCACTACGAGGGGTGCTTCGAGGTGCAGGTGTGCACAAGCCGCGACAACCGCACCTGGCAGCGCGCCGTCCGCGACACATTCATCCCGCTCGGCGCGAGGGGCGAGTTCGACTGGTTCATCATCTCCGTTGCGCCGGGATTCGTCCCCGTCTCAAAGGACGAGTGGGCGCTTTACTACCGATCGGGCAGCGGACCCCACAGGCCGGATGAGCACATCCGTGAGAAGATGACCGAACAGGAGAAGGCCTCCATCGCCAGCCGGGTGAGCCGGGTTGTGCTGAAGCGGGACAGGGTGGTCGGTATCGAGGCGGGCGATGAACCGGGTTGGTTCTGCACGCGCCTGCTGAGCTTCGAGGGAGACAGGCTCTACGTGAACGCGGAGCCGACCGGGCCGCACCCGGAGCTGCGCGTGCAGATGCTCGACGCCGAAAGCAAACCCATCGAGGGATACACATTCGACAGATGCCGCCCGATCAGCAGCGACGGCCTCGACGCAGTGCTGACCTGGGAGGGCCGGGAGGGCATCGGCAGCGATGTCTCGCGCGACGCGGCGGCGCTGCACTTCAAGCTGCGGGACATGCGCCTCTACGCATTTCAGTTCTGGGAGTGAGGGGCGGGCTCACCTATTCCAGGCTAAAGCGCCATTGCGAAACCGGGGATGTCATCCTGAGCGAAGCGAAGGATCTCGTTCGTATAGCGCTCCAGACCCTTCGCTGCGCTCAGGGTGACAGCGGTATGTCCGTGCCCCCGGCGGGTTTCGCAATAGCGCCTAAGAGACGTGAAGAATTTGACTTGTTAGGGCCGATGGCCTAGAATATATGTTTTGCATATAGGCTGGCAATAAGCGCTTCTCGCGGTTCCCCGGTTGCGGGGGTTACCTGCTTGGCGGCTGGTGGTTGGGCGTGGAGGGCGCCGCAGGCAGGAAGTCTTGTCACACAAGACGGGATAGGATATCCGCTGCTGGGCGGCCTTGCGAGATCCCCCCACCCCCTCTGCTCCTTAACGGTAAACTACGATGAACCTCACAGGCTTGCTTGACGAGTCCGCTGTCAGGGTTCCCCTGGAAGGCCTGACCACCGACGAGGTCATTGCCGAGCTGGTGGAGCTGCTGGTGCGTGCCGGCAGGGTCAAGAATCGGGACGCCGTCCTGGCCGCTCTTTACGAGCGGGAGGCGAAGGGTTCGACGGGGATCGGGGGCGGAGTCGCCATTCCCCATGCCCGGCATGCCGACATCGCGGGGGTCGTTCTGGCTGCCGGGGTGAGCCGCGAGGGCATCGAGTTCTTCGCCGCCGACTGGGAACCCGTCTACGTGGTCTTCCTGTTGATGGGCACGCCCGACAGGCCTGAGCTGAACGTGGAGGCCCTGGCGGACATAGCCGGCATTGTGCAGGTCCCCGGGCTTTACGCGAAGCTCGTGAACGCGCGGGACGCCACGGAGATGATCAAGATCATCGCGGAGGGGCAGCAGGAACAATGACCGATCCGGTCGAGCAGCTTCTTAGAGTCGAGCAACAGGCAAAACGGATCATCGCGCAGGCCACAGATGAGGCCTCCGAAATCGTCGAGAGAGCGCGCACCGCGGCACAGAAGCTCATTGCCGAGGCCCGCGACCGTTCCCGCGCAGAGGCAGAGAAGATAATCAGCCGCGCCAAGGTTCAGGCCGAGCAGAGCAGGGAGGAGGCACTGTGCAGGGCCTCTGAACAGTCGCCGGACGAACGGGATGTGGACGAGGAGAAGTTCCGGCGCGCCGTGGACCATGTCGTGAAGGTCATCGGATGGGCCGACACTGACCAGAGGCAATGACCTGAGGATTCGCCGATTGGCAGTTGCGGGATAAGCAGCGTGCCAGCGACCTTGCACAATTCTCTTTTTCGGGGCCGACCGCCGTGAGGAATGCCCTCTTCAACGCCGATGCCAGGGCCTTGATGGACGTTCCTTTCGAGTTCCTGAACGCGAAGCTCAGGGGCCGCAGGCGGAGGGTCCACGAGGGGGAGCGGCTGCGCGAACTGGCTTCTTGCAGGAGCGTGGAAGAGCTGGCCTCACGACTTTACCCCCGTGAAGGCATCAGCACCCGTCTGGGCCTGGAGCGGCTATTGCGGCAGGACTGCGCCACGGAACTCACCTGTTGGACTTACTACCTATCAGCGGACGCCGCTCGTTTCTACACCGCCCTGGTCCGGCGCTTCCAGATTGAGAATATCCAGGTTCTCCTGCGTCTGTTCGCCGGCGGCGACAAGGCGGCGTCGCCGGAGCAGTACCTGCCTGAGTTGCCCGAGGAGTTGACGGTGCCGGCCGGCGAGCTGCTCGCGAGCGGGGACCTGGAGGAGTTCGTCGGCAAACTGCCGCGTGATCTCGCGGACGCGGCCGCTGGCACGCTGGAGCTGTGGCGCGATACGGGCACGACTGCATTCATGGAGATGGCGTTGGATCGGGCCTATTGGGATGGCGTGATTGGTGCATGTTCCGTGCCGCCGTCGTGGGGGTTCGGCGCATGCTCGGCGCCGGTGCTGTGCGAGCTGAACGGGGCACGGCTTCTTGCGGTGCTTAGGGCCGGCCGGGGCTACGACATCGGCTGGGAGCAGGTTGCAGCGCTTGTGCCTGCGGGTGGGACGGCGCGAGCTGAGTATGCTCCGTTCTACGTCGCGGATGGCGTTCTGCGCGAACTGCACGCCGACCCCTCCGCCGGCAACGTCGCAGCGAAGGTGCCAGGCATATCGCAGGCCAAGGACGCGGAAAGCCTCGTTGCGCTGGAGGACTTGTTGTGGCAGAGCGCCTTCCGGCTGGCCAACAGGCTGTACTATGGCGTCCCGGAGGGGCCTGCAGTGTTGGTGGGTTACTTCTACGTGCGCAGGAACGAGCTGAAGAACCTCACGGCCCTTGTCGAGTCGCTGCACTACGGCAGGCCGTTGGGCGGCGGGACGTAACAATGCTTGCCGACGTGATCCGCGCCGCTCGGCATTGCGAATCCCGCTGCTGCAGTAGGAGAGTTCGTTGATGCTGACCAACGCCCACATGCAAAGGATCCGCATCATTGTTCTCAAGCGGGACGCCACGCCGGTAACGGAGGCATTGGGTCGGCTGGGCGTGTTGGAACTCACCAGCGCCGCGCAGGAAGTGCCCCCGGCGCAAGGCGCCTCGCAGGCGGACGAGACACTACAGCGTTGCTCGGAGCTGAACAGTCGTCTGGACTCCCTGATGGACTGGTTCGGAGTCAGTCGACCGGAGATCAGAGGCGACGAGGACAAGCAGCGGCCCTCGCTTGACGACGTAGCCAGTCTCGTCGCCACCCTGGACAAGAATACGGCCGGTATCGGGCAGAGATTGGACCAGGTCCAGGCCGAGATCACCCAGGCTCAGGAAACAATTGACCAGATGGCACCGTATCGCGAGCTGCGGGTCTCACCGCGACGGCTTGCCGAGACGTCCTTCCTCCACGTTACCGCGGGCGACATCCCGCAGTGGCAGATCGCGCCCGCCAGGCAGCAGCTTCCCACCGACGCCGTGCTGGTGGAGATAGGCGCCGCGCATGCCGTCGCCGACGCTCGGTCGGTCGTCCTGAGCAGGGTGCTTGTGCTCAGCAGCCGGCGCAGCCGCTTCGCTGTTCAAACCGTCCTCGAGGAGCACCAGTTCAAGGTTGCCGAGCTGCCGGCGGACTCCGACTCCACCCCAGCCGCCATCCACGATGCGGCTTGCGCCCGAAGGGATTCGCTTCAGGCGCACAAGGATGCTCTCAACCAGCAGCTTCTCCAGGTGGGGGGAAGCTTCCTCGCTAAGCTGGTCGAAGCGTACGAAGCCGTCTCTCGCCAAGTGAGTATCAGCGAAGCGCAGCGGCAATTCGCCTCCACCTGGGCCACGGCGATTGTCACCGGCTGGGCTACGCGCGACGCCGCCCCCCGCATCCGTGAGGCCGTGGAACGCGTTACCGCGGGACACGCCATCTTCGAAACACACGAAGCGACGCCCGAGGACATCGAGCAGGGGCGGGTCCCCTCCTACTCCCCCCAGCCGAGACTACTTCAGCCCTTCCAACGGCTGGTGGAGGGCTTCGGGCAACCCGGCTACCGTGAGATCGAGCCGACGCTCATGTTCGCAGTAAGCTTCCTGCTGATGTTCGGCCTGATCTTCGGCGACCTTGGCCATGGCCTATGCCTGCTCGCCATCGGCCTCATTACCCGACGCGTCGGCAAGAAGGCCGTCGCGAAGGACACCGGGTACGTGATAGCTGCGGCGGGCCTTGCGAGCGCGCTGTTCGGCATGCTCTTCCAGGGGTCGTTCTTCGGCAATTCACTGCGGGAGATGGGATGGTCCCTCACCCTAGGCATCGAACCGTTGCGGCTGAGCGTCGAGGGCGGCGGCGGCGGTGACATGGCCGGCCACGTTGTCCGTTACCTTCTGATCGCAATTACGCTGGGCGTCGTGCTCATCAGTCTGGGACTGGTTCTCAACATCATAACGCGTCTGCGCGTGAAGGACTATGAGGCAGGGCTGTTGGGCAGGTTCGGCCTGGTGGGTATCGTCTTCTACTGGGGCGCGCTTGCCATGGCTATCAAGCTGATTGTCGCCGGCGCCGGCCCTCATGACGTGTGGCTCACCGCGGTGCTCATTGTGCTGCCTCTTGTGGTGCTGACGTTCCACGAGCCCATCTATGGGCTCCTGACACGGCGCAGCCGGCTCTGGCATGAAAGCCCGCTGATTGGGCTTTTCGAGGGGTTGGTGGAGGCGGTTGAGGCCGTCATGACTTACCTGGCCAACACCTTCTCGTTCCTGCGTGTGGCGGCCTTCGCTTTGAGCCACGCGGCCCTGTGCTTTACAATCTTCGTGCTTCAGGGCGTGGTGGAAGGTCTGCCGGTCGGCGCGCTGTGGGCCTTCGCGGTCTTTCTGATCGGCACCGCCGTCATCATAGGGTTGGAGGGCCTCATCGTGACCATTCAGATCTTTCGGTTGGAGTACTACGAATTCTTCACAAAGTTCTTTCAGGGCGGGGGCAGGAGGTTCAACCCGTTCCGGCTCGGTGGAGCCACACAGGGATAGTGAAGGTGGGCTTAATGGACTTCGGAGAGACAAAACAGACATTCGCTGTTCAGTCCCTCTCGCCCTCGCAGCCTGCGAAGGAGGGAACGAGGGCCGTTCGCTGCGCTCACTGAGGACGAGGGTTTTCTTTTCACGTGCAAAGATCGTTAGAGCGATGGGACAACCAGAAGAAGCAACGATTGGAGGAGGACTCTATGCGCAAAAGTAGTTGGACTTGCCGGGCGGCGGTGGCTGCAATGCTCGCGCTGACGGGCCTGTGCAGCGTGGGGAGTGGGAACGCGTTTGCTCAGGCCGCTCCGCCCGAGCAGACCCCCCCAAAAGCCAACACGGCAGCGGGGCCCCAGAGGTACGACCTGGCGATCGCAATTGCCGTCTCGATCGGCCTCTCCTGCCTGGGAGCGGGCTACGCCGTCGGCCGGGTGGGCGCGGCGGCACTCGGTGCAGCCAGCGAGAAGCCGGAGTTGCTCACCCGCGGCCTGCTGTTCGTGGCCCTTGCTGAAGGGATTGCGATATACGGGCTGCTCATCTCGATCCTGCTGTGGATAAAGCTGTAGGCTCCTTGAGCAGGTCAATCCTGCACGGAGGTCCGCACGGATGCGATTCAGCGTAATCGGCGATGAGGACACCGTCGTCGGGTTCCGGTTTGCCGGCGTCGCGGGAGCGACCGTCGGCAATCGCGAGGAAGCCGGCCGCGCTCTTGCCGCTGCCGTCGAGCGTGGAGACACCGTGTTGATCATTCCGGAACGCGTCGCCGATTGGGTCCGTGAGGACATCGACCGGATACGCTTCGGGACAGCCTTTCCACTCATCGTGGAGGTGCCGGGGCGGGAAGGACCCATCTCGGAAAGCCCGTCCCTGTTCCGGCTCATTCGCGAGGCGGTGGGGATCAAGTTCTAGACTCATGAACAAGGCTCTTGCGAGGAGAGGGTCAAGTCTGACACCGGCTTCAGCCGGTGGAAGAAAGAGCCGATCACTGGGAATGGCATGACAGACCCGACCGACAGACTGGCGGAGCAGATCCTGGCCGATGCCCGCAAGCAGGCCGAACCGCTCAGAAAGCGGGCCGAACGCGAGGCTGAGGCCGCATTGCGCAGGGCGCAGGAGGACGCTGAGCGGGAGCGGCAGGAGGTGGTCCAGCGCGCAGAGCGGTCGGCAGAACGCAACGCACAACGCATGCGCGCCCGCGCCGACCTGGAAGTGCAGAACATCCGGCGCCAGGCCAGGGAGCAGATCCTGATCAGGGCACGGGAGCGCGCGATGCAGAAGCTCATCGAGATGACCCGGTCGCCGCAGTACGTCGAGCAGCTCAAGCGTCTGGCCCTGGCCGCGCTGCGGCTCATGGGCGGCGAGCGGTTCGAACTGCTCATGCGCGCTGAGGACAGGGAAGCGCACGGTGCCATTGTGGCACGGGCCGTGCGTGAGTCCGTCGAGCGAGAGCTTGGCCGCCCGATAGAGCTGATAGTGTCGAGTGAAACCATTGGCGGCTCGGGCGGGTTGATCGTCCGGACCGCCGACAAGCACCAAGTGGCCGACCAGACCTTCGAGGCACGGCTCGGCCGACTGTGGGCGCAGTTGCGGGAGGAGATGGCAGAGGAACTGCTGCCGGAGTAGCAGAGGCGACGTGGACGACGCGCCGAGGCGTCCGCCATGCGGCGGCCGGCTCGGGGCGTCCTGTATGGATGTGTTCCGACCAATGGCCACCACCGAGGCAATAAGAGAGACTGGGCGCATCACGCGCATCTCCGGCCCTATCGTCGAGGCCGAAGGCATGGGCGGGGTGGGCATGTACGAGGTCGTCGAGGTCGGCCCCGACGGGCTCATCGGCGAGGTCATTCGGGTGGCCGGTGACCTGGCAACCATCCAGGTCTACGAACACACAGGGGGGCTGCGCACGGGGCTGGAAGTGACGCGCACCGGGCGGCCGCTCTCACTGGTGCTCGGGCCGGGACTGATAGGCGGCATCTTCGACGGCATCCAGCACCCGCTCGAAGTCTTTTGCCGCGAGATCGGTCCCTTCATCACCCGCGGCGCCAAGGCCGCTCCAATTGACCTTGACAAGGAGTGGGAAGTCGAGCTCACGGTGCAGCGGGGAGATGAAGTCCAGCCAGGCCAGGTGTTCGGCAGGCTGCAAGAGACTCCCTCGGTCGAACACCGCCTGCTCGTGCCGCCCACTGTGAGCGGCAAGGTGGTGCACGTCGAGCCGCCCGGAAAGCACGCGGCGCGCGATACGCTCTGCACCGTCCAGACGGGTGACGGGAGCACGCGGGAACTGACGATGGTCCAGCAGTGGCCGTCCAGGCAGGGGCGTCCGTTTCGCGGGCGCCGGCGGCCTACGCAGCCGCTTACGACGGGGCAGCGGGTGCTGGACACGCTCTTCCCGCTCGCCCGGGGCGGCGCAGCGGCGGTGCCGGGAGACTTCGGAACGGGCAAGACCGTCGTCCAGCAGCAGCTTGCCAAGTGGAGCGATGCGGACATCGTGGTCTACGTGGGCTGCGGCGAGCGCGGCAACGAAATGACTGACATCCTTCGCCACTTCCCCAAGCTGGAGGACCCGCGAACCGGCCGCTCGCTGATGGACCGGACCGTGCTGATCGCAAATACCTCCAACATGCCCGTGGCGGCCCGCGAGGTCTCCATATACACGGGAATCACCATCGCGGAATACTACCGGGACATGGGCTACGACGTGGCCCTGATGGCCGACTCCACCAGCCGGTGGGCCGAGGCGCTGCGGGAGGTCAGCAGCCGGATGGAGGAGCTGCCTGCAGAGGAGGGATTCCCGGCCTACCTGTCCACACGTCTGGCGCAGTTCTACGAGAGGGCGGGGGCGGTTGATACGCTCGGCGGGGAGCGGGGCAGCGTCACCATCGTCGGCGCCGTGAGCCCGCCCGGAGGCGACTTCAGCGAGCCCGTCACCCAGCATACCACGCGCTTCGTCCGTTGCTTCTGGGCACTGGACCGCGAGCTGGCCTACGCGCGACACTTCCCATCGGTGAGCTGGCTTCACAGCTACAGCGAGTACGCTGACGACATCGAAGAGTGGTGGCAGCAGGCAGACCCCGAGTGGGGCCGCCTGCGCCGCGAAGCGCTGGACGTGCTGAACGAAGAGGAGCGGCTCAGGGAGATCGTCAACCTGGTTGGCCCGGACGTCCTGCCCGACTCGCAGCGCCTGGTGCTGCTCACTGCAGAATTGATCAAGGACGGATTCCTCCAGCAGAACGCGTTCGATCCCGTAGATACTTACTGCGAACCGGAGAAGCAGGCGGCATTGCTGCGGGCGCTGGTAACGTTCCACCGGCGTGCCATGCGCGTCATTGAGGCGGGAGCGCCGGTGGTGCGCGTGCGCGAGCTGGAAATCGTGCAGACGCTCGCCAGGGCCAAATCCACGATCAAGAACGGCGACAAGGCGGCGTTTGATGCGTTGTTGCAGGAGCTCGGCAAGCAGTTCGACGAGGTGGAGGCGCAATACAGGTGATAGTTGATCGGCCGGTGCAGTACGTGGGCCTGAAGCGCATGGACGGCCCCCTGATCTTCGTCAGCGGCGCACACGACGTCGGCTACGATGAGCTTGTCGAGGTTGTTGACGATCAAGGCGCCACAAGGCTCGGCACTGTGCTGGAAGTCAGCCGGGACACCGCCGTCATCCAGGTGCTGGAGGGGACGATCGGCCTGTCAAACCGCACGACGCGCGTGCGATTCACCGGCACCCCGCTGCACGTCCGCGTCAGCCGGCGGATGTTGGGGCGCACGTTCGACGGCCTGGGCAGGCCCATCGACGGCGGACCTCCCCCGGTGGGCGGTGAGCTGCGCGACGTCCACGGCATGCCCATAAATCCGGTGGCCCGCCGCTACCCATGCGAGTTCATCCAGACCGGCATCAGCATCATAGACGGCTCCAACAGCCTGGTGCGCGGCCAGAAGCTGCCCATCTTCAGCGGCGCCGGCCTGCCCCACCAGCGCCTGGCCGCCCAGATTGTCCGCCAGGCGACGCTGCCCGGGGAGGAGACGGCGTTCGCCGTGATCATGGCGGCGATGGGCGTCAAGAACGATGAAGCTGCGTTTTTCCGGCGCAGCTTCGAGGACAGCGGCGTGCTGAGCCGCGTGGGCCTTTTCCTCAGCCCCGCCGACGCGCCGAGCGCAGAGCGCCTGATGGCGCCGCGGACCGCGCTCACGCTGGCCGAGCACCTCGCCTTCGAACTGGACATGCATGTGTTAGTGGTGCTGACAGACATGACGAATTACTGCGACGCGCTCAGGGAGATCGCCAGCGCCCGCGGCGAGGTGCCTACACGGAAAGGCTATCCGGGCTACCTTTACAGCGACCTCGCCTCGATCTATGAAAGGGCCGGACGCATCGACGGCTCGGAAGGCTCCATTACGTTGATGCCGATCCTGACCATGCCCTCCGACGATATCTCCCATCCCGTGCCCGACCTCACCGGCTACATAACCGAGGGGCAGATCGTCTGCAACCGCGAGCTGTTCCAGAAGGGGATATACCCGCCTGTGGCCGGCCTGCCGAGCCTGTCCAGGCTGATGAAGGACGGTGTGGGCGAAGGGCACACCCGCGAGGATCACGCGGCCATCGCTGCTCAGCTTTTCGCGGCGTATGCGAGGGTGGAGGATGTGCGCGGCCTGGCCTCGGTGATCGGCGAGGAGGAACTCTCCCCGCAGGATAAGGTCTATCTGGAGTTCGGCGCGTCGTTTGAACGCAATTACGTGGACCAGGGCGAGTACGAAGACCGTTCGATCCAGGAGACCCTTGATCGGGCGTGGCGTGTGGCGAGCATCCTCCCCAGGAGCGCCCTGTCCCGGCTCGGGGACGAGCTGATTGACAAGTACTACCGCAAGGAGCAGTCCTGAGGACAGCCACAAGCGAGGACACACAACGTGGCCAGAGCGGCGATACCCCCAACCCGAAGCAACTACCTGCGCACCCAGAGGCGCCTGGAGCGCGCGCGCCACGGCTACGACATGCTTGAGCGCAAGCGCCAGATACTGGTGCTGGAGTTGATGCACAAGGTGGAGGCGGCCAGGGCGGCGCAAGAAGTCGTGCGGGAGGCAATGGCGCAGGCGTATGCTGCGCTCGAAGAGGCCGCGCTCTCAGCCGGCATCGAGCGCCTCGTGCGCGAGAGCTGCGGCATAGCCGCCGACCATAAGCTGCAAACAAGTGTCCACTCGGTGATGGGGGTGGCCGTGCCGGAGATCTCCTTTAAGTGCGCCGGGCACGCCCTGAGGTTTGCTCTGACGGCGGGGGCCGGTGGCGCCGACGAGGTGCTCGGACGCTTCCATGATGCCCTGGAGCCGATCGTGCGCCTGGCTGAGGTCGAGAATGCCGTCCTGCGGCTCGCCCGCGAGATCAAACGCACGCAGAGGCGCGTGAACGCGTTGGAGAAGACCTTCATACCGGACTACGAGGACACGCTGAGGTTCATCGGCGAATGCCTGGACGAGCGCGAGCGGGAAGAATTGGTTATCATTAAGAAGATCAAGCGCAGGCGGGAGTCGGCCCGATACGCTGCGGAGGGCCGCAATGGCTAGGCGGACGTTCTCGACCATTCTGTTGCTGGCTGAGGGAACGGACGAGGGGATGCAGGCTGCACGCGATGCCATCAACCTCGCCGCGGACGAGGACGCCATGCTCGTCATGGTCTCCGTCGTGGACACGAACACTCTTCGGCAACTGCTCAAGTACCGGATATTCATAGAGGACGAGATGCGGCAATACGAGCAGGAGCTGGAGCAGTCCTGCCGCAAGCAGCTCGACTACTTATCCCAGCTTGCCAAGAAGGTGAATGCAAGGCACCGCGCCGAGCTGCTCACCGGCGCGTGCCACACGGCGATCCTTGAGCAGCAGAAGCATTCTCGGGCCGACCTGCTGGTGATGGGAGCGTTTCAGGCGACTACCGTGAAGACGAATCTGCTGGCGCGCGAGAAACAGCTCATCATCGACGAAATCCCCTGCCCCGTGCTGCTGGTGCCTGCCGTCTCCGGCGGGGGACGGTCGCGCGGCTGAACCACGCGTGCTCAGGCGTCGCCCCTGAATCCCTGCAGCAACAAACAACAAGGAGGTCACAAGGATGTTTTCACTATTCAACCCGTTCATGCTCTTGCTGATCCCTCCCCTGATCCTGGCGCTCTACGCCAGGTCGAAGGTGCAGAGCACCTTTGCCGAGTACTCGCGCCGCCCCGCCTCCTCCGGGGCGACCGGCGCGGAAGCGGCCAGACACCTCCTTCGCAGCAACGGCCTGTCCGACGTTGAAGTCGAGCCCATCGAGGGAAACCTGACCGATCACTACGATCCCCGCAAGAGGGTCCTGTGCCTGTCGGAGCCGGTGTATAACTCCAGGAGCCTGGCGGCGCTCGGCGTGGCCGCCCACGAGACAGGCCACGCGGTCCAGCACGCCGCCGGATACGTGCCGCTCAAGCTCCGCTCGGGCATCTATCCGATGGCCGCGTTCGGCAGCAACCTCGGCCCCATCCTGTTCTTCATCGGGTTGGTGATGCTCCTCTTCACCGGCGGCAAGGGGGAGATGGCCAAGCTGATCGCAGAGGGCGGAATCGCGCTGTTCGCTGCCGGGGCGTTCTTCACGGTCGTGACGCTTCCGGTGGAGTTCAATGCGAGCCGGCGGGCCCTGGCGATGCTCGTGGACGGGGGCCTGGTGTCCGCGGGGGAGCGCGACGATGCGCGCAAGGTCCTCAGCGCCGCCGCACTCACCTACGTGGCCGCCGCGTTCATGGCCATCATGATGCTGCTGCGGTTCATCCTGCTCTTCCTATCCGCCCGGGACAAATAGCCCACCCCCTTGGGGCGCCGGCGGCCTAAGAGGCGGTCGGCGTGCTGACACGTGGTCCATCTCTGTCCGGAGGCATTCATGGCTGAAGAACCAAGGCGTCAGGCGGTTCGCACCATGGCCGGGAACGTCCCCGTCTATGGCTATGGTTACACCTACATTCTGGCCGAAAGCCCCGACCTGATCCCGGAGGCGAGGCTTCAGGCAGGCAACGATGCGCCGACGGTGAAGATCCGGCCGAAAAGGAGTTCGGAGATCAGGTACAACCTTCTTGGCGCCACGCCGCCGCGCATGCCACGCACCCCGCAGAGCGATTACCAGCCCCTGCTGCCCATTCGCCTGATAGACGGGAACCCGCGCACGTGCTGGTGCAGCCGGGCGCAGGTGAAGCCGGACGTTGAGCCGGTGTGGATCAGGATCGACCTTGCCCGCGAGTCCACGGTCTGTGCCGTTGCGCTGGTGCAAAGGGCACCGGCTGAGCGGGGCGACCCCAAGCAGGAAGAGCGGATCATGGATGACATGAGCAACCCGAGCAACATCGTGGGCCGGGCCATGCCTCGTCGTCTGGAGATCAGGCTCAGTCGAGACGCGTGGCACTGGGAGACGGTGTATGAGAGCCATAGCGGGGACCTTGACGAACCCGGCGACCGGCTCGAAGTGAAGTTCTCTCCGCGAAGGGCGAAGCAGATTTGGGTAATAGGACAGGAGTTTCCGCTGGTGGAGAACTTCGGGCACTGCTTCTCCATCGCGGCCCTCGAAGTGCTTGACGAATCAGGTTCCAACCTCGCGCTCATCACCAAGGGCGCGGGGGTCACCGTCTCAGGCACACACTACGGTCTGGGAGACGAGCGCGAGAGCCACGAGGACCTCTGGCCCCTCCACTGGGATCTGGGCCTCAAGTGGGTGCGCGTCGGCTATCACGACGATCCGATCAACTGGCATTGGGTCGAGAGGGAGAAGGGCAAGTACTACATCGACCCCCTGGCCGACCGTGCGATCACCGAGTGCATCGAGAATGGCGTCAACGTGGTCATGTCGCTGGGCTTCGGCAACTGGCTTTATACCAAGGAGGGCTCCCGCCCGTGGGCGGACTTCTACTGGGAGCAGTACTACGACCTTCCTCCGCCGCCCATTGACAAGGTCTCGCGGAAGGCATTCCTGAAGTTTGTGAAGTTCCTCGTGTCGCATTTCGCCGACCGGGTGAAGTGTTGGGAACTCTGGAACGAATGGAACATCCCGCCTTACTGGGGCGGCCGCCACATGGAATCTGACGTCGAAGAGTACATAAAGCTCGCGAAGGCGCTGATCCCCGTGGTGAAGGATGCGTGCCCCGACGCCAAGTTGGTTCTCGGCTCCACCGGGGGCTGGTACGGCAGCGGCGGCAAGGTGCGCGATTGGGTCGTGCGCACGCTCGAGGAGCTGGGGACAGCCGTGGACATAATCGGTTTCCACCCGCTCTATCATGTTGACCCGGACAGCGACACATTCCGCAGGTATGCGGATACGTTCCGCGAGCTGAAGGGCGTGGCGCGGCGATGCGGCTTCGAGGGGGATTTCTGGGTTACCGAGTATACGTGGAGCGCCCCGTATCCCAGCGTCGCCAGGTACGCGTGGTGCACACCTTCTCCGGCAGGCTGGTGCACGGAGATCATCAAGGCGAAGTGCATGGCTGTCGCCACAGTCACGCACACGGCCCTGGAGATCGGCTCCTTCTGGAATGAGACCTGGCAGTCGCACATGGCGCGCTGGGACGTCGGTCTGCTGCGGAACACGTTCTCGGCCGACCCACACAATCCCCGCCAGCCGCAGCCGGCGTACTACGTGATGCGGACATTGGCGACAGCGCTCGACTCGCTCAGGCCGGCCGAGATTCCCGTTAAAGTGCGCGGCACCCGGCGCGAGTACCAGGTCTACAGCCTTGCGCGCGATGGCGAGAAGGTGCTTGCGATATGGCTCACCGGCCGGCCCGGCGACGGGGACCCTGCCGAGAAGGCGGACATCACCTTCGTGGAGGATGATTTCAGCCGCGCCGTGGGCGTGGATGTGATAAACGGCACGGAGCAGGAACTCAGGGTGTCCCGGCGAGACGGTCGGCCGGTGCTGAAGGGACTGCTTCTGAAAGACTGGCCGGTGCTTGTGCGGCTCAAGGTATAAGCGTTCTGCTCGCCAGCGGACCTGAAGTCGTCTGATAGCCCTGCGCGGTGCCTTGCAGTCTCGAAAGTCCCGCGCCATGACCCTGTCGTTCAATTCCTCCCGTAGGGAGGACCGAGAACAGCCCAGCGATTCATCGCTGGGAATCCTGCAAGCGCAATCAGCCAGTCCCGTAGGGACGGCTGACTGCTGTGGTGGTCCCTATCCCCAGACATACCGTTCGTCGTACTCTATGCCATGCTTCTTCAGGAATGCGAGGAACTCCTCCTGAAAGCTTCGCATGCGGTGATGCTCATGCTGAGCATTGATGTATGCGGCCGTCTGTCGGACCTGCGAGATGCCGATGCTGAAGGCTCCGTAACCCTCTTGCCAGGCGAATCGCCGGCACGAGGGAAACGTGTCGTGGACCCATTTCGAGGAGCCGCCTTTGATCAATTGGAGAGCCTTGGCAATGGAAACGGTTCCCGGCAGACTCAGCAAGATGTGAACGTGGTCCCTCGTTCCTCCCACGGCAAGGCACCTCATTCCGTTCTGTTTCGCAATGCCCCCCAGGTAGGGCCAAAGCCGTTCTCTGAGTTGAGGGGTTATGCTCTTTCGCCGGTCCTTTGTGCTAAAGACAGCGTGCACAAGGCAACTCGCGTGTGAATGTGCCACTGCGTTTGCCCTCCCGCCTGTCAGCCGTCCCTACGGGACTAGGACATCCGTGCAATCTCAATCCCCAGCGATGAATCGCTGGGCTACCACCAGGGGCCCCTACGGGGCATCGCCGGTCGTCTCTGCGGGACTGGCATATTTGTTCGCCCTGCAGCTTCGGCTATCAACCGCTGGCCTGATACCGCGGGTCTCCGGCAACCGCAGCTTTCAGAGTCCTACTCCGCTGCCGCCGGCGTGCCCACCTCGCGGCCGCGCTCAAGGAAGTAGCACATCGTCTCGTAGTCTATGTCCGGCGGCTCGCTGTGGTCCGTGTGCAGGATGTATCCCCCGCCGCCGTTGATGACGGGCGGGATCTTGGTGGTCAGCTCGCGGTCGATCCATTCCCGGTCGTTCGCGCAAAGGGCCCGCACATCTATGTTCCCGAAAAAGGAAATCCGGTCGCCGAACCTCTTGAACAGCCGCGGCATGTCCATCCCCGCCTTGACCTCCATCGCCTGAAGGCAGGACATCCCGGCCTCTATCAGGCCGGGCACGAGCTCCTCGACGAAACCGCACGAGTGGACGATCACCTTGCAGCCCTTGCTGTGCGCGTAGTCGAACAGCAGCTTGTGCCCCGGCTGCATGATGTCCCTGTACATCCGGGGCGACATGAAGGGCTTGTGCTTGAAGCCCATGTCCTCGTAGAAGAAGAAACCCTCGGGCAGGCCCTCCTCGGCGAAGAGCACCTCCATCAGCTTGATGGTAAGGCGTGCATAGGTCATCACCATGTCCTTGACCCACTCCGGGTCGAGCGCCATCCCCATCAGCATGTGCTCGTGCCCGCACAGGGGATGCATCTGCTCGAAGGGGGCAACCCCGCCCCAGCAGAAGAACCTCTGTTTTTCGGCCGCGAACTTCCGCTCCTCGCGGTACTTCTCTAGCGGAATCCTGCGGCGGTCAACGTCAAGCAAGTGCGGCTTGGCGAACTCCTCCCAGGTGGCGCGGTCTTTCACGGTGAAGTCCACGTGCTCCGGCGTGCTGTCGTGCAGCTTGTGGCGGCGCAGCGTCGCCCCGTTCTTGTCGAGCGTGAGGATGGTTTCGTCGGTCTCCTCCAGGACGACAGGCTCGAAGTCCAGATCAACCACGGTGTCCAGCCAGCCGCCGCTGCGAAGGTCCTGCCCGAAGTGCTCCGGCACGTCCTCGTCTTCCTTGATGTGCCCCTCTTTCTTCCACCGTTCCACGGTGGCCCCCCACGGGCTGACGGCTGCCGGGACGTGATCCACCGGTTTGAGGTCCAGCGTATTGATCATGCGCTCGATGCTTGTAAGGGGTCTCAAAGCCTCTTCCTTTCCTGAAGTCGAGGTAAGGCAGGAACGCTTCCGCTCAGCGTGTGCTCCGCAGGCAGATTATAGCGTTCCCCAAGCAGCTATCAATGGGACAAAGAACTTTGCAAAGGCACGCCGAGCTGGTACAATCGTTTGGCTGCGCAATATCCGACGTGTCGCGCTGGAAGCACGCCCCTGCCCGCCCAGACGGAACCGACAGCCGAGACGGATGTTGGCCCGGAGCATCCAGATGGGCATGACCATAACTGAGAAGATACTCGCGGCTCACTGCGGCAAGGACTCCCTTCAGCCCGGGGACTACATATATGCCGACGTCGACATGTGCCTGGGCAACGACGTCACGGCGCCGATCGCCATCGAGCAGTTCGAGAAGGCCGGCTTCAGAGAGGTTTGGGACCGGTCGAGAATAGCCCTGGTCCCGGACCATTTCACGCCCAACAAGGACATCCAGGCGGCCACGCTGGCCAAGGCCCTGCGGGAGTTCGCTTTCAGACACGGAATCAGTCACTACTGGGAGGTAGGCCGGGTCGGCATCGAGCATGCCTTGCTGCCGGAGCAGGGGATTGTGGGTCCGGGCGACCTGGTGATCGGCGCCGACTCCCACACCTGCACCTACGGCGCACTCGGCGCGTTCTCGACCGGCATAGGAAGCACGGACCTGGCCGCCTGCTTCGCTACGGGCAAGATATGGCTGCGCGTGCCGGAATCGCTGCGCTTCGTGTTCCGTGGAAGGCTGCCTCGCTGGGTTGGCGGCAAGGACCTGATCCTGTACACCATCGGCCGGATCGGCGTTGACGGCGCCCTCTACAAGGCCATGGAGTTCTGCGGGCCGATTGTCGAGAACCTGCCGATGGACGACCGGTTCACGATGTGCAACATGGCGATCGAGGCTGGCGCGAAGAACGGCATAGTCGGTCCCGATGAGACTACCCGGGTTTACTGCGAGGGCCGCCTGAAGCGCGGGGCCCGCTACTATGAGAGCGACGCCGACGCCGAGTACGGCGAGACCTTCCACTGGGACGTCAGCGGGCTCAGCCCGCAGGTCGCCGCGCCGTTCCTCCCCTCCAACACGAAACCCGTGGAGAAGTTGAGCGATATTGAGATCGACCAAGTCGTCATCGGCTCGTGCACCAACGGCAGGATAAGCGACCTGCGCATTGCGGCCGAGCTGCTGCGGGGACGGAAGGTGGCCCCCGGGGTGCGCCTGTTGATCTTCCCGGCCACGCCGCACGTGTATCGCCAAGCGCTCGAGGAGGGCCTGACGGAGGTCTTTGTGGACGCGGAAGCGGTGGTAAGCCCGCCCACATGCGGTCCATGCCTGGGCGGGCACATGGGCGTGCTGGCCGAGGGCGAGCGCGCCTTGGCCACGACGAACCGCAACTTCCGGGGCAGAATGGGCCATCCAGGAAGTGAGGTGTACCTGTGCGGCCCCGCCGTGGCTGCCGCGAGCGCCGTCACTGGTCGCATCACTCATCCCAGGGAAGTAGTCAGTGAGCAGTGAACGGAAAGTGAGTAGTGAGTAGTTACTACTTACTGCCGTTACTACTCACTGTCGTGCGAGCGAGGAACCGATGGGCTGCTACATAGGCCTGGACGTTGGCTCTGTGAGTGCCGACCTGGTCGTGACCGACGCTGCCGGGTCGGTGCTGGAGTCACTGTACGTCCGTACCTTCGGGCAGCCACTCAAGGTCTCCCTCGAACAGCTCAAGTCCCTGCTGGACAGATATGACGACGTGGCGGGGTTGTGCGTGACCGGGAGCGGGGCCAAGGTCATATCGGATCTGCTCGGCGTGCCGTACGTCAACGAGATCGTTGCCCAGAGCAAAGGCACGCTCCACCTGCATCCCGATGTCAGGACGATCATCGAGATCGGCGGGGAGGACACCAAGCTGATCCAGACGGAGCTGGGCGAGGACGGAAGGCCCCGCGTGGCCGACTTCGCCATGAATACCCTCTGCGCCGCCGGCACTGGCTCATTCCTGGACCAGCAGGCCTCGCGGCTAATGGTTAGCATCGAGGAGTTCAGCCGGCTTGCCCTCAAGAGCGTCCATCCGCCGCGTGTGGCAGGCAGGTGCTCGGTGTTCGCCAAGACGGACATGATCCACCTCCAACAGCAGGGCACGGCCGACTACGACATCATCGCAGGGCTGTGCCACGCGATGGCGCGCAACTTCAGAAGCAACCTGGCCAGGGGCAAGTCCCTGGCGAGCCCGATCGCCTTCCAGGGCGGCGTCGCGCTCAACGTGGGGATGGTGCGCGCTTTCACCGACGTGCTGGGGTTGAAGGATGGCGAACTCGTCATCCCCGACCAGCCCGGCTGCATGGGTGCACTGGGGGCCGTCCTGGATGTTCTTGAGCGAGGGGCTGCATGCCCCCTGCCCTTGGCAGGGTTAAAACCCCTCGAGGATTACCTCCACCGTCCGAGCGCTGAGGCTGAACGGCTTCCTGCGCTCCGTGACGACGGCTATGAGGTGAACCTGAACTGCTGCGAGCTGCCCCGCGACAGGGCCCCCATAGACGCCTATGTGGGGGTGGACGTGGGATCGATCAGCACGAACGTCGTCGTCATCAACTCCGACAAGGAAGTGATAGCGCGCAGGTACCTCATGACCGAAGGCAGGCCGCTCGAGGCGGTCAAGAGGGCACTTTACGAGGTGGGCGAGGAGATCGGCCACCGCGTGGTGGTGCGCGGCTGCTGCACGACAGGCAGCGGGCGCTACCTGACCGGGGGGTTCGTCGGCGCCGACATCGTCAAGAATGAGATAACCACGCACGCGCGAGGCGCTGTTTCTACGGACCCCGAGGTGGACACCATCTTCGAGATCGGCGGCCAGGACGCAAAGTATATCTCGTTGGAGGGGGGCGCCGTGGTGGACTTCGCCATGAACAAGGTCTGCGCGGCTGGCACCGGCTCGTTCCTCGAGGAGCAGGCGGAGCGGCTGGGGCTTAAGATCGAAGAAGAGTTCGGCCGCACCGCGCTTGCCAGCCGCCAGCCCGTCAAACTTGGCGAGCGCTGCACGGTCTTCATGGAGAGCGACCTGAACTACCACCAGCAGCACGGCGTGGCCACCGAGGACCTGGTCGGCGGGTTGTCGTACTCGATCGTCTACAACTATTTGAGCCGCGTGGTCGAGGATCGAAAGATCGGCGACCGCATCTTCTTCCAGGGCGGGGTGGCCTTCAACCGCGGCGTCAAGGCAGCCTTCGAGCACGTCACCGGCAAGAAGATCACCGTTCCCCCGCATCAGGATGTCCTTGGCGCGGTCGGCGCCGCCATCATCGCCATGGAAGGGGCCTACTCCGCCGATGCTACTCTGCGAAGCAGCGCTTCGCTGCGAGCCTACTCCGCCGAAGCAGCTTCGGCTGCGAAGGCCGGAAGCACGAGAGCGGCTGCGAAGGCTGGATGCTACTCTGCGAAGCAGCGCTTCGCTGCGAAGCACGAGAGCAACGGCGAATCCAGCCCCTCGACTTCGCTCGGGGCGGTGAGCGAGTCGAACCGCCCGTCGAGCAGCTTCCGGGGTTTCGACCTGCGCTCCGTCCGCTACGATCTGAGCACCTTCGAGTGCAAGGGCTGCTCCAACAGGTGCGAGATACACAAGGTCTCAATCGAGGGACAGAAGTCGCTCCACTATGGGAGCCGGTGCGGGAAGTTCGATGAGAAGAAATACAAGAAGGGGGAGCACCTGCCGAGGCTCTTTGAGGAGCGGGAGCAGGCCCTGCTCTTGAGCTATCCCAAGGACTCCCCTGATGATCCGATAGGCGTCACGATCGGCATCCCGCGCGCGTTGACATTCTTCGACCTGTACCCCCTGTGGAAGGCTTTCTTCATCGAATTGGGCTGCCAGGTGGTGCTCTCAGAGCCGACTAACAGATCCCTCATCAGCAAGGGCAACGAGCATGTCACTGCCGAGACCTGCTTCCCTATCCAGGTCGCCCACGGCCACGTTGCCGACCTCATCGAGAAAGGCGTTGACCACATCTTCGTGCCCAGTGTCATCAACATGGAGCACGAGGCGGAAGGCATCGTGCATTCCTACGTCTGTCCGCTGGTGCAGAGCCTGCCGTATCTGCTGCGCGCAGCCTTCGAGGACAAACAGAGGGACGGGCTGCCCCCCTCCTTCGCGGCCTGCGAAGCCGGCTTCGGAGGGCGAAGCAGGCTGCTCTCGCCCATCTTTCAGTTCGAGCGGGGCAGAAAGGCCGTGTCCAAGCGCCTGCGGCGCCTGGCGAAGACGTTCAGGGCGTCCGGCGCGCGCACGGAGAAGGCAATCGCCGAGGGATGGAAAGCGCTGGACAGATTCCGCTCGACCGTCCGCAAGCGCGGGCAGGAAATCCTGGACGGCCTGGGCGATGGTGAGAGCGCCGTGGTCATCATCAGCCGCGCCTACAACGGCTGCGACGACGGCATCAACCTGGCCGTGCCGGACAAGCTGCGCGACCTCGGCGTGCTCGCCCTGCCGATTGACTTCCTGCCGCTTGAGCTGACGAGCATCCAGGACGAATTCCCCCACATGTTCTGGAAGTACGGACAGAGCATCATAGCCGCCGCCAAGTACATCGCCGCACGCGACAACTTGCACGCCGTCTACATCACCAACTTCCGCTGCGGGCCGGACTCCTTCATCAGCAAGTTCTTCGGCCGTGTGCTCGGCAAGCCTTATCTGACCCTGGAGATAGACGAACACAGCGCCGACGTGGGAGCGATCACCCGCTGCGAAGCGTTCCTGGACAGCATCCGCAGCGCCCGAAAACCCGTGCAGCGCCGCAAGCCCTGCGGGGAGGACCTGTTCTTCGACATCCGCCAGCGCACCGACAACCTCAAGGTCTACATCCCTTACATGCTCGACCATGGCTTCGTCATGGCGGCCATGTTGCGCGCGAACGGCATTAACGCCGAGGCCCTGCCGCCGTCGGACAGCAAGAGTGTGGAGGTCGGCCGCCGCTTCACTACAGGCAAGGAGTGCTTCCCCTGCATCCTTACCACAGGCGACATAGTCAAGAAGACCCAGGACCCCGACTTTGACCCGAACCATTCGGCGTTTTTCATGCCCCAGTCCACGGGACCGTGCCGCTTCGGGCAGTACCACAAGTTCCACCGCATGGTCCTCGACGAGATCGGCCTGGAGCACGTGCCGATGGTGATTCTGGACCAAACCGACAAGTTCGCCGAGCACTCGAAAGCCTTCGGCCCTCGCTTTTACAGGACGAGCTGGGACCTGCTGCTGATCGTGGACTACATGAAGAAGGTGGTCCAGGAAATCCGTCCCTACGAGATCAATGACGGCGAGACCGACGCGCTGTATCAGCGATGCCTCCAGGAACTTGCCGATACCGTAGAGAGCAAGGGCCATTACTTCGCCAAGGCCGCCGAGATCCGGCGCCGCCTGGAGCGCATCCCCGTGGATAGATCCTATCCCAGGCCGCTCATCGGCATTGTCGGGGAGATCTACGTGCGCTCAAATGCCTTCGCCAACAACTTCCTGGTGCGCAGGCTGGAGCGGTTCGGGGCCGAAGTCCTCACGCCTCCTTTTCAGGAATGGATCAGCTACATTGCGGATGAGCGACGCGTGCGTTGCAGGGAACGCGGCCGGTTCCTGGGCCTGGCCAAGGAGTGTCTGGTGGAGATGATCGCGCGCCGGAACGCGGGTCGCATTGCGCGCATCTTCCAGGGCGCAATCCGCCACATGCCCCGCGAGCAGCCCATATCTGCCGTCCAGCGCCTGGGCAGCCGCTACCTGCATCCCACCGTCAAGGGCGAAGCTATCCTGAGCATGGGTCGCTCCGTGGAGTACGCCCAGCACGGCTACAACGGTATCGTCAACGTCGTACCGTTCGGCTGCATGCCGGGGGCTATTGTGGACTCCTTGCTGGAGAAGCTGCGCCGCGACTACGACGGCATTCCTGTGCTGAAGCTCGCCTTTGACGGCATCGAGCACGCGAGTGAGGCGACCATGCTCGAGGCCTTCGTCCGCCAAGCGCGCGACTACATGACCAGCAAACGGAAAGTGAGCAGTCAACGGAAAGTAAAGTAGTGAAAAGAAAGTGAGTAGTAAGTAGTAACTACTCACTGCCGTTGCCGTTACTTCTCACTGTCGTTTCGTTCACTGAGGTGCCAGATGGAAGGTAAGTGCTGGAAGTTCGGCGACGACGTCAACACCGACGAGATCATCCCCGCCTCCTACCTGAACGTGATCGATGAGGCAACCCTGGCAGCGCACTGCATGGAGGGGGCCGACCCGCAATTCGTGAAGAAGGCTAAAGGAGGCGACATCATCGTGGCGGGCAGGAACTTCGGCTGCGGATCAAGCCGCGAGCATGCCCCACTCGCGATAAAGGCCTTGGGGATTGCATGCGTGGTGGCCGGATCGTTCGCGCGCATATTCTTCCGCAACGCCGTCAACATCGGCCTGCCAATCGCCGAATGCCCGGGGGCCGCAAAGGAGGCCAGTGAAGGGGACTGGCTGGAGGTTGACTTCGCGGCGGGACGCGTCAGCAACGTGACCGCCGGCAGGACCTATGCCTTCCCGCCCTTCCCTGAGGAAATCCGCCGCATCATCGAGTCGGGCGGATTGATGGCCTTCGCCCGAGCCGATTTTGCCAGGCAAAATCGGCAGAGCAGGCGAAAGTAGAAAGTAGAACACGACAACGCCGCACAAATGCTCGCCTGCGGTCTACTCTCTGCTCTCTCCTGCTCTACACGTCGCGCACTGTGCACTGGGGGCAGGCCTTCCTGAAGTCGGCGATCTGCTCCAGGGTGATCCCCCGGCATCCCCCAATGTAGAGATCTTTCAGCCGTTCCAACCCATGCAGGGGCGTCAGATCGTGCACGCTGTCGCAGTTTATTATGTCCAGGCGCTCAAGGCCGACGATCTCCCCGACAGGGCGAATGTTGCTCAGACGGGCCAGGTCGCTCAGCATTAATCTAACCAGGCCTTGGAGTCTGGCCAGCGGAGCGACATTGTACAGATCGTCGCACCAAGAGAGGGAGAGGAACTTCAGTGGGAGGCCCATCCGGCACATGAACTCGATCTGTTTCCCGGACAGGTCGCTGCACTCCACGGCTTCCAGCCGGGGCATGCGCGACAGAAGATCCATTGTACCAGGCTTGGCCCCCTTGGCTGTGCGAATGGACGCGAGTTCTTCAGGCGAGGCCCTGGAAACTCACAGCGCCGCAGCCATGTGGGTCAGATTCACACCGACCGGCTCTCTAGGTTCCCCCAGCAGCAAGCGCCCCCGCTGCATCGCGAACCTCAGCGTCCCGGCACCGCCGCTGTGAGCCCAGTACCATGCACTGTGGCCGAGGGTGACCTCAAGCACGTGCACGGCAGGGCCATCTGCTCCCTCCTGCAACTCCTCAAGGCTCAAGTATTTATCCTCGGCGAAAGCAAGCCTACAATGGCTATGAATACCGGATAGCCGATGAACGCCTGGATTTGCCCCTTCCATCAGAGGGATGGAATGCGTCCGCATGAGCAGTTAGGCAATCATTTTGCCTTCGCTGCCCCCCGGTGTCAAGAGGGCCGTCCACTCGGCGCTGACATCCCGAAGTGGGCAGAGCGGGTGCGCCACGTTGCAACTCTACGTCCGAGGGGGTAGAATCTGACACGCTTCCTTTCCTGTGAGCGCGCTCGCGCCCCATAGGCTGGCCAGTAATCCAACCGGTGAAGTTGCCCCGCGGCGACAGACCCTGACAAGGCACGAGGTTGCGCTGCTGTAGCAGGCGTCCGGCCTGTGCAAACCTCCGATATGGGAGACGCACGTGAGAATCAGTGAGCTAACGACTACTGGTGAACTGCGCGAGTTCATGACAACCCCCACCAATAAGCTCGTGGAGCTCATGAGTGAACTGGAAGGGGACATAATGGTGCTCGGAGGCGCCGGCAAGGTCGGGCCGGAGCTTGTGGAAACCATCGTCCGGGCAAACCGCGAGGCCGGGGCGAGGAGGACGGTCCACGTGGCGGACCTGTTCCCGGACGGAGGCGCTCTGCCGCCCGAGCGGATCAAGAAGCTGGGCGCAAAGGTGATCCGCGGCGACCTGACGAACCGCGCCTTCATCCAGTCGCTGCCCGACGTGCCGAACGTCATCTACATGGTCGGGCTCAAGTTCGGCTCATCCGGGGACTGGCGCCGCGCTTTCCACCTCAACGGCATACTGCCGTATCTCGTGGGCGAACGGTTCGGCACATCCAGCATCGTCGTATTCTGCTCGAGCAACCCGTACCCGCACACACGGCCTGCCCAGGGCGGATCGAAGGAGACAGCCCAGCTCGAACCCCAGGGCGTCTACGGCTGGGGCATCGTGGCGCGGGAGAGCGCCTTTGCGACCACCCAGCTTGATTCGCCTGCCCAGAAGCTCTGCTTCTACCGCCTGGCCTATGCGCAGCACCTGGGCTACGGCGTGCTCGTTGACCTTGCACGGATGGTCCAGAGCGGCGAGCCGATATCGCTTGCCGTGCCGGCAGTGAACCTCATCTCGCAGCGCGACGCCATCGACGTGGCGATCCGCGCGCTGGGATTGTGCGACAACCCGCCGCTCGTGCTGAACGTGGCGGGCCCCATCGTGGCAGTTCGTAACATAGTTGAGCGGATCGGGAAGCTGATGGGCCGCAAGCCGAAGCTCGCCGACGAGGAGGGTGAAGCCTGCGTCCTTGTAGATGACTCCCACTGCGTGGAGTTGCTCGGCCCGTATCGGGATGGCGTGGACGAGATGATCGAGGCTGCGGCCAAATGGGTCGCCAGCGGCGGCGAGTACTGGGACAAACCCACCCTGTTCGGCCGCCTCCAGCACGTGTACTAGGCCCACCTTATGCGCACAGACCTGAAGGCACCGAGGAAAGAACGCGAATCGCCCGAGCCGCGGCGCGTGGCCGTGATAGGCTGCGGCGGATGGGGCACGGCGCTCGCCCTGCTGCTGAACAAGATCGGGCACAACGCCACTATCTGGGGCGTCGAGCCCGGCTACGTCGACCAGATGCGGCGCACCCGCCTAAACCCGCGCTACCTGCCCGAGGTCCCTATACCCGAGTCCGTCGCGCTCACCAGCGACATGGCAGGGTGTGTGCCGGCGAGCGACGTCGTCATCGCCGCCACACCCACCATCTACATGCGCAGCGTCTGCGAGCGGCTCGCGCCACACCTGAAGCCCGACCACCTGGTCGTCAACGTCGCGAAGGGCATCGAGGAACGGACCCTCCTGACGGGGAGCCAGATCGTCACTGACGTGTGCGGCGAGGCGACCCTCGTGGCCGGCCTGTACGGCCCCAGTCATGCCGAAGAGGTCGCGCGTGGAATGCCGACGACCGTCGTGGCCACGAGCCGCTGCCCCAACGCGGCCCGCATGGTCCAGCAGCTTCTCATGTGCCCCATGTTCCGCGTCTATACCAACACGGACGTGGTAGGGGTCGAGATAGGCGCGGCGCTAAAGAACGTCATTGCAATCGCGGCGGGCGCCTGCGACGGGTTCGGGTTGGGCGACAACGCCAAGAGCGCGCTCCTGACGCGTGGGCTGGCTGAGATGGCGCGGCTCGGAGTCGCCATGGGCGCCCGCCCGGCGACGTTCGCCGGCCTCACCGGGCTGGGAGACCTCATCACAACCTGCGTGAGCCCCTACGGGCGCAACCGCGCCGTGGGGATGCGCATCGCCCGCGGGGAGACGCTCGAGCAGATACTCGCCACTATGGACCAAGTGGCCGAGGGCATCCGCACCACGCGCTCCGCATGCGAGCTGGCCGACCGCCACGGCGTCGAGATGCCCATCACGCGAGAGGTCCACGCGGTGCTGTTCGAGGGGAAGACCGCCAAGGCCGCGATCAGCGACCTGATGCAACGCGCCCCACGAGCCGAGCTGGACGAGTCCTGTTAACGTCCTCGTCGTTTTCCTCGTCCTCGTCGTCCTCGTCGTCGTCCCGCCAGTGGCGGGATGAGAACCGTTCGCTGCGCTCACTGAGAACGAGGGTTCTCCTTTTCTCTGCCAACATCAATAGACGCGGCTGAGCGCCTCGACGTGCCGGCCCAACAATCTCTCCAGCGATGCGTAGTGCGCCTCTTCATTGTCCAGGAGCGCGCCCCGGATCCTCGTGCCGAACAACTCCCCGCCCCCCGCCATCAGAACCGAACCGAACGTCACGTGCAGCACCTGCCGTGCGTCGAACTGCTCCAGCAGTCCCGGCAGTTGGTCATCTCTCAGCGCATTCCCGCTCGGGACTTTCGAAACGTCTGCGGAGACGTGATACGTCGCCCTGTCGCTCTCGTAGCATCCCCGGGCGACATCCAGGATCTCCCGAAACAGCGGCGGGTCGACGTATGCAATGGTGTGCAGGGCTGCAAGATAATTCGCCCCGGCAGTCTTGACGTGCACCAGCCCGCCCGCGAGCTCCACCAGGTGCGGGTAGATGCTGAACTTGTCAGACCCCGAGTGCACCGAGATCTTGTAGGGCCCCAGCGTCCTCATTACTGCCACGTGCCGGGCGAAGCTGCGCCGAAAATCGCCCAGGTCCCCGATGTAGTCCACGCCTTTCTCGAAGCCCCCCACGAACCTCGGCGCCAGCGAGACCCAGGCCACGCCCATGCGCCTCATCTCGGCCGCGAAGAAGTAATGCTCCGCCGGCGAAGTCGGTCTCTCCGTTTCGTCCACAGAGACCTCCAGCTCGACGGCGCCCCGCGCGAGGTCCGCCAGGCGCCGCGACATCATCGCGGTGTGCGCCACGGCGCGACCGTACTTGACCGCTGCCCGGACAAACGTCTCCTCGTCGAATGCGACCTCACCCCCACCTTCAAGCCGCAGCGTCTTGCCGGCGTATCGGCTCTTCAGATCATTCGCCGATGCCTCCAGTGCATCGAAGTCCAGCGCGGCATACCTCTCCGCAAGCGCCGTGGCATCGAGCGCGTCCGCCTCATCGTCCACGTGCTCGCTGGGGTCAATTGTGAACATCGTGAATCCCGCAGCGGCCATAACGCCGATGTCCTCGGGCTTCTGAAGATGGTCCGCGTCGGAACCGAATCCCTCGCGGAACCCCTCCTGGAGGACTCCCCACGTCGCCGCGTCCATCACCTCCTCAGCAGTGCGCTGAGTGCGGGTCAACTCGCGGATGGACTGCTGGGCGAGCACGCAGGCCAACCCGCTGCCACGCACGGCGCGGATGTGCCCCGGCGTCGCCAGCCCAAGCCTGTCCCCGAAGCCCATGCTGCCGGCCAGGCCGATCAGCCGCGGCGCCGTCCACGGCAGAGCCGCGCGCACCGCTTCCGCATTGTCATGATCAGTCGGGCCGACCACAACGGGCCGACCCCCCCGCTGCCCGACCGTCCGGCCCGCCACCACGCCCTCGCCGAGCGTGGCCACCAGCTTCTCCCGGCCACGCCGGCCCAGGCAGTACGTCACACCGTCCACCTCGCAAACGCTCGCCCCGTATATGGCAAGGCCCGTCAGTCGCTCCATGTCGAGTGTCGGTCCCACGCTCACCCCCGTCGTCCAAATGGCAGCGCCAGGTCAGGCACGCCTCGTCCCTACAATCCAAGGATCCTCGCTGCCGTCTTGTACCAGATAGCCTCCTGAAGCTCCTGGCTCAGGTTCAGGGCCGACATGAGATTCTCGTAATCGTGGATAACGTCCTCAATGTCCTCGTGGCCGGTGTCGCTGCCGAACACGATCTTCTCCCAGGCATGCCTGCCGTCCGGGCTCGCGTAAGGTCCAGTCCGCTTCCACCAGAGCAGGCTGCCCAGGAACTCCGGCGTCTTGTTCTTCAGCGTCGAACCGCTCAGGTCGAAGAACAGGTTTGGGTTCCACCTGCACGACATGGTTGCTTCCTCGTGCCACGGATTGCCCAGGTGGGCGCCGACCATCTTGAATTCCGGGAAGTTCCTCGCGATGTGGTCGAGATGAATGGGCCGCATCAGGTTGCTGTCGCAGTCGTCCCACGGCTTGCGGTTCGCCACTATCCCCAGGTGGAACAGCGCCGGCATCCCGAGCTCGCAGGCTCTCTCGTAGACCGGGAAGTACGAGAAATCGTTGTATGGCCTGGACGGGCCGATGAACTTGATGCCGACGAAGCCTTCCTCCTGGAAACCCTTCAGCTCGCCGGGCCTCATCCCGTCAAGGTCGAAACCGACGAAAGGCACGAACAGGTCGGGGTACTTCTTGTGCGCAGCCAGCGCGATCGCGTTGCTGTCGGGCACGCGGCGCGGCGGCACCGCCGCGATCACGGCCTTGTCCACGCCCAGGCGGTTGTACTCCTCCGCCGTCGCGTCCAGAGGTTCCGGCTCGAACAGGTGATGGTGCATATCAATGATCCGTCTTGCCACTGCCGCCTCCCGATGCGCTCCTGCATTGAACGTTCGCCGCCGCGTCACCTGCTCCTTTTGCGGAAGCGCGCAAGCCGCGGCCCGTGCGCCTCCACGATCGCATTAAAGAGCGGCTCAACCTCATTGAAGTTGAGCATCATAGAGTCGCACGCGAGGGCCTGGAGCGCCTTGTGGCGGCTGCCCTCCACCGCAGCGTCAGCCACCAGTTCGTGAGCATAGACGTGCGCAAGGCTCCAGCGCGCCGCCTGGGGCGGCAGCTCGCCCACGAACAGCGGCCTTGCCCCGTGCGTGCCTATCACGCACTTCAGGTCGAGCACCGCCCAGTCGGGCAGGTTCGGCACGGCGCCGACGTTCGGCGTGTTGACGTATTGCAGATGCTCCACGCCCAGCGCCATGGCGCGGACGTTTCTGCCCATCGATTCCGGCGTGGGCGCTGGCAGGATCTCCGGATCTTCCAGCCCCTTCGCGCGCCGCTCCAGCAGCGCCTGTGCCTCATCAGGGGGCATCACCCGGTCAAGCAGATCGCACCGCCACAGCATCTCATAGGGCAGCTCTTCCGGCCGTTTGGCGATGCGCAGCTGTGGGAAGAACTCGATGATGTGTCGGTCGCAGCCTATCGGGAGCACATCGAACAGTTCCAGCATCTCTCGCCCGAAGATGTGCCCCCGCGGGGGCTCGCCCTGCGCGATGCGCCGGCGCAGCTCGGGGTAGACGTCCCGGCCGTGATGCCGGATTGACAGGAGCCATGTCATGTGGTTCGGACCGCCGGCTATGACCTCAAGCTCGGCGGGATCAAGGCCGAGCACTTCCCCGTACCACGCGATGTCGTTCGGGATGTTGTGACAGTAGCCAACCACGTTGATGCCGACGTGCTTGATGATGGCGCGGCAGATGGGAGCCATGGGGTTGGAATGGTTAAGCAGGATGGCGTCGGGACAGTACTTCTTCATTGCCTGCGCGATCTCGACGTAGATCGGGATTATTCGGAGCGCCTGGGATATTCCCGCCGGCCCTGCAGTGTCGCCCGTGGTGTGGATTATGCCGAACCGTGCGCAGACCTCGCAGTCGAGTCTATGCCAGGCATAGCCCGGCCCGTGGACACCGATGGAGCTGATGGCGAAGTCGGCGCCGTCGAGCGCACGGGCGAGATCGGTGGTTGACCACAACTTGTGTGTGGCGCCCGTCTTATCGAAGATGCGCCGCCCGACCTGCTTGATCCAGCCCATCCGTCTCGTTTCCACGTCGTATAGGACTATCGAGGAGCCTTGAATGTCGGGGATGACCGCAAGTTCGGCCAGGACATTCTGGAAGTATCCGCTGCCGCCGCCGAGCAACACTACCTTCAGCTTCATCTTCTGCTCCGCAAACCTACCTGGTCGCGAAGTCACCAAAAAGCGGCGACCCCCGGCCGCGAGTCGGGGGCCGCCACCACTGACGGCCTATGTTATATTATGCTCTGCCGGTGAGCTTGAGCTTCGCTGTGTCCTCCCCGCCGTTGAGCAGGTAGAGCAGGGGCACCGGGCGGTCAACTCCTTCGATCCACTTGGGCCGCTCTGACCACGGCGTCTGTGACAACACGTTCGCCAGGTCCATCCAGTGCTCCAGGCGGGCCGGGGCAAGGCCCCAGGTCATGTGGAAGTGATTGGCGGGCGCATACTGCTTGTACTCCGCCATGGTCGCATGTTCGGGGCTGACGAAGGTATGAGGCCACTCGTAGGTCGAGGTCCGGCAGACGGCGTCCGCCAGTTGCTCGGGCAGGGATATGCTCGAGGCCTCGTCCCAGACCATGGAGAACATGCCGCAAACGTCGCTGTAGGCGAGCCGTCCTGCGATGCCTTCAATCCCGGCTGGAGAGACAAAGTTGACCGAGTTACCGCCGCCGGGGAAGTAGAATCGGTCCGCAAGCGGGAGCGAGACGCCGCTCATGCACCGGGCCGCGGAAGCGCCCGGCTTGGCCGCCCAGTTGAAACTGGCCGAGCCGCTGTTGTCGCCGTCCACGAACCCGCGCCTGGCCCACCGCTCTTCGCCGGTGAACGAGACCCCCAGCTTCTCGGCCAGGGCCTTGATCTCCCACGGTTCCCAGACCTTGCGGAAGTCCATGAACAGGGGCGGGTTCCCGCCGGACAGCCAGGTCATGAACAACATGGTCAGAATGCCCTGGACATCCGCCTCCGTCCCATACGGCATGACGGGTTTGTCGCCGTTGTGGTCGAAGGTGGAATTGAAGAGGCTTTCCATGACGTCGGCGACGGGCAGCGGGGTGCCCCTCACGTCAGAGCCCCATTCGAGCTGGCTCATGAAGCCGCCGCCGACGGCGTTCAGGTCGGCCATCAGGTCGCGCACGATAAGATACATCGCCAGGGATTGGTTGAACCGTTCGCTGTCGGCCTCGTCCCTCAGCGCAAGCCTCTTGCCGACGCGCGAGTCGATCCACGCGCGGAGGGCCTTCAGCTCCTCGGCGTCGTAGGCGCCCTTGCACAGCATGTCGGCCAGCAGCTTCATGTCGAGCCGCGTGATCTCGAGGCCGAAGATCCGCCGCGTGGGGATCACGTGGGCGAGCGCGGTTTCCATGCCCATGGAGTCGTGCCCGAAGACCACCACGCGCCTTCCCCGGAGCCCGGCGGCGGTGAGGGCCGAGTAGCACCAGTCTATGAGGCTGTCCGCGGTGGCCCGCGTCATCTTCGGTTTCATCCCCGTGTCAGGCCACGTGCCGACGTTGAGCGCGGCAAGCCGGCCGGATTGGGCCAGCGCGCCGTTGACCGCGTGGGCGTAGACCACGCCCGGCTTGGGGCCGCTGTTGCCGCAGGTTATGTTCAGCGGGGTGTGCGGCGGGAGGTGGCTGAGCAGGCTGATCAAGGTGAGTTGGGGGAACGCCCACGTGTCAGGCGCGCAGATCACGGCGTCCACCCCGGCGGCGCGGAACTGCCGGGCCACGATGTCCGCCTGCCTCTCACCGTCTATCAGCACGTTGGACCAGACGACCTCAACGGGTTGCCCATCGGGCATCTTGACGCCCCCCGCGACGACCTCCGCCACCATCTCGACGATATTCGCGCATCGCTCGCGCGAGGCCTTGTCAATGCGCGGGTCGCCCGTTGCGCAGACGCCGAACGTCACGGCCTTGGCTGAGGTGTCCCTTGGCACGGGAAGTCGCTTCGCCCCACTCATGCCGGACCTCCAATCTTTGGATGACGAACTCCGCATACTCGGTAGGGGAGACTAAAGCTCTTATAGCCCCGCCGCAGGCCGTTGTCAACAGCGGAATCGCCATGGTTGGCCGCCCCCCGTTCAGGCCGCGGGCAATCCGCCTGAGGCGGGTTTTTCCCTGCCACCCGTTCCGAAGACGCTCGCGGCGCTGCACTCATTACGCCGGGCTGCGTGGTTGTAAGCACCCAGGCCCCGGGCTATAGTATGGCTCCTCCTTCCCAGTGTGGGCCCTGCATCTCGGGCAAAGGGAAACCTCTCGGAGGAACCGAACGATGGGAATCTCGGTTGGCATAGTGGGAGTAGGCCAGTTCGGCCCGGAGTTCGTGCATTTGTACCAGGTGCATCCGGACGTCGACCGCGTGGCGCTGTGCGATCTGAAGGCCGATCGCCTGGCCAAGGCCGCCAAAAGGTTCGGCATCAAGGAAACCTATCCGAGCCTCGACCACATCTGCAAGAGCAACCTCGACGCGCTCGTGATCATAACCCAACACTGGATGCACGCCCCGCAGGCCATCCAGGCCATGGAGGCGGGCAAGCACGTCTACAGCGCCGTGCCGCCGGTTTTCTGTCACGCCGACCCCGACGCTGCGCTGGAGCTGTGCGACAGGCTGGTGGAGACTGTGCGGCGCACAGGGCAGATCTACATGCTCGGCGAGACGACGTTCTTCCGCCCCGAGACCATGTACTGCCGCCGGCGCGCGGCGGAGGGGGACTTCGGCGAGTTCGTCTACGCCGAGGGCGACTACCTGCACGACGTTAACCTGGGGCTCGTGGAAGTTATGAAGAATCGCTGGGGAGATCAGTTCGGCCGCGACAAGACGGGCCACGTCCCGATGTTCTATGGCACCCACTCCACCGGCGGGATAATCTCCGTGATGGGCGCGCACGTGACCGAGGCCAGCGCGCAGGGCTACGCGCTCCCCGGCGACGACTGGTGGCACAAGGATTCGATCAGCGGGTGCGTCTTCTCCAGCGAGGTGGCGCTCTACAAGATGAGCAACGGGGCGATCATGCGCCATGCTGAGATGCGACGGCTGGGAACGCCCTGTCGGGAGACGTTCCGCATCTACGGCATGGACGGCTCGTTCGAGAGCGACTTCGGCGGCACCCGATGGCTGACCAAGGACTCGGTAACGCCTGTTGACACCACCGACGCCCGGGAGCCGCTGCCGGCCGAGCTGGAGGACGACCTGGGCGCTCACGGCGGCTCGCACGCCTACCTGGTGAATGAGTTCGTGGACTCGGTTGCGCACGAGCGAATGCCGCGCATCAACGTGTGGGAGGCGGTCCGCTACGTAGCGCCTGGCATCGTCGCGCACAAGAGCGTGATGCGGGGCGGCGAACTCCTCAAGGTCCCTGACTGGGGCGACGCGCCTCAATGAAGCGGATGGGGCGTGCGGTTCAGGCGTCGTAGGCAGTTACTGAACGAACACGACCTTGCCTTCGAGACCCTTCATGAAGCGGTCGTAGGCCGTCTGCGCCTCCTCAAGCGGGTATCGCCCGGTGACCACGTCCCGGGCACGCAGGCCCCGGCGAATCGCCTCCACCATCTCCGTCCACTCGTAGAAGTGGCACATCCAATTGCCCATGAGTCGCAGGTTGCGCTGGATGATGAGCTTCTGGGGGTCGAGGGTCTGAGGGCCGTGGCCGCACAGGACGACGGTTCCCTCGGGCTTGGTGGCCTTGACGGCGGCGTCAAGCGTGGGCTGCTTGCCGCATGCCTCGAGGCAGACGTCCGGCCCCATGCCCCCCGTCAGGTCAAGCAGCGCCTCCCCCAGGTCCTTGCACTTCGAGGCGTCAATGGTCTTCCACGCGCCCATCTTCCTGGCGAGCTTGATGCGGTTGGGGTTGATGTCAACGGCGATGACGCGGGCGCCCAGGTAGCGGTGCACGATGATGCTGCCCAGCCCAACCGGGCCGCAGCCGAGCACGCACGTGACGTCGCCCGCCTTCACGCCGCCGCGCTTCGCCGCTCCCCACGGCACCCCAAGGCCGTCGCCGGCGACCAGAACGCCCTCAACATCCTCGATGTCGTCCGGCAGCGGCATGAGCCAGCGTTCATAGGCTGCAATGTACTCGTTGTGGGTGGGGCGGGCGACACCCACTTTGGGGCAGAAAGCCGGCTTGCCCTGCGCGCACCAGCGGCACTTGCCGCACCCCACCAGCGTCGAGACACCCACGCGCTGGCCCTCCTTGACCTTGGTCGAGCCGCGGGCGTCGACGACGATGCCCATGCTTTCGTGCCCGGTGTTGGTGGCCATTGGCTCGGGTCCTCTGAAGGCGCCCAGCTCGCTGCCACAGATCGCGCTTGCCTTGATCCGCACGAGCACCTGCCCCCTGCCCGGCTTCGGGTCGGGCAGATCATCCACCAGAGCCACCTTCGCGTTGCCCAGGTTCCGCAGACCGCGCATTCCGTTTCTCCTTTTCGAGTGTCCTGCCTTGAAGCGAGGGATTTCTTCCCGTCGAGACGGCAGCATTATGACGCCGCAGCCGGCCCTTCGCAATACCGGGCGCCCGCCCGTCACCTCTTGAAATAGATCGGGTTCGAGTAGGCACGGAGGTCGTCAGCAGCGGCGCACTCGGCGCGCACGTAGCCGCCTTTCACGCCCAGCTTGAGGTCCACGTCCTCGCTCAGCCGTTGCTTGCCCCGGCACTCGATCTCCCTCACGGCGCGCCCGTCCTGCACGACGCGTATCCAGGCAAGGCCGTAGCTATCGGCGCACTGGATGCGGATGCGCGCCGTGCGCTTCCTTGTTCTCGCCGTGCCGCCCATGGGCGTGCGGCCACACGTCAGATTGATCGCTGGGCCGCTGGAGGCGAACACGCACCCGGCGCGCAGCACCTTGAGGACGCTCGCCATCGTGCGGCGCGCGCCCAACACTCCCGTCCATACGTTTCCGACGCCCGGGGCGAAGTGCGCGTCGGTGGCCCCCAGGCCCGTGACGCGATAGCCCGCCGTGAGATACCGATCCCAGAGGGCGACGTAGCCCTCCTCCCACTCCTCGTGAAAGGCCCCCGTGCGAAAGATCCCGTTCATCACCTCGATGGCGAACTCCGGCCCCACCTTGGCGAGCGCGTCCTTCTGCCCCTCGCTGTACCACTGGCGCGGGTACCAGCCGACCGGGTGCGGGTAGAAGAAATAGTAGCCCAGAGCACGCAGCCGCTCGGCGTCCGTCTTCATGTCGCCGCAAGGAGTGTACTTCCGGCCGCCCGCGAGGATGCAGACGTGGTGCGGCCCTGCGCCGGGCTCCTGCCCCCACCAGACGTTGCGGTATCTCCTGCACTCAGCCTTCTGCCTGATGGTGTCATGGTCGGTGACGAATATGAAGTCCAGGCCGCGCGCGTGCGCAACCTTGACCACGTCATCCACGCTGCCCGAGCCGTCGCTGTAGACGGTGTGCATGTGGAGGTCACCGCGAATGTAGCCGAAGCCGGCAGCCCTGCGGGTCGCCTTCGCTCGGGCCGCCTCACGTTCCATGCGGAAGCCGTCAATCCTCTCGCGCACCTCAAGGCGCCGCTCGGCCGTCCAGTGCCGCTTTACAGGCTTTGCCATTCCCGCCACCTCGATCCGCCCATGTGAAACAGGCACACGGGAGTGCCGATAGAGCGCACCCCAAAGCAACACGAATCGGCAATTATGCCCCACCCCGGGCGATAGTGATCCTCGTCGTGCCCCTATGCCGCCGCTGAGTCACTCCTGCGGCGGAGTCTCCACGACCTGCAGCTCGCCTGTCTTCGGATTGTAGTCGTACGCCAGTCTCGGCATCAGAGCCGGCAGCGGCCTGGTGCGCCACTCCTCCAGCTCCTTCAGCGACTCCGGGTAGCGCTCCTTCAGCCCGTAGAACTGCTGGATCTCGGACGTGAGTTCGGCGACGGCCAGCGTCACCTTGCTGTTCTGGTAGGCGCTCATCACGGCCGGCAGGTAACCGAGCGTGCCCGGCATGCTCTTGTAGGTGATGTGCGCGGGCTCTTTCGGGGGCGCGGGCTCCTTTGGCTTCACCGGCTCCGCCACGGCCGCCGCTGGGGGCGCGGGCGGCTCCTGGACCGCCGCCTGTTCCGCTGGCGGCGGCACCTCCACCGCGCGCACAGGCGCGGGCGGCTCCTTCTTCGAGCACCCGCATGTCCATCCCGTGATCAACGCAAGCGCAGCCGTTACCACAAAGACGTCTCTCAGCGCTCTCATCTTCGCATGCCTCCCGCCTGCTTCATGTTCTCCCTGTAGTCGATCGAAGCGTTACTGCTGGAGCCGCCGCAGCGAATCCATGTCCGTCAGGCTCGCCCGCAGCGGCGTCACAGAGATCATCCCCGCCTCAACGGCGTTCACGTCCCATGCGTCGCATTGCACGAGCTGCCCCTCCTCGCCCGCCTGGTGCCCGGAGTCCTCCTGCGACGCTGCTGCCTCATCCTCGCGCCACACATTGAACGTCATCGCCCTGTGGCGCGTGAATCGCACCTCCGGCTGTTGGCCATGGAGGGCCGGGATGTTCACGTTGTATGCGAGCGCACACATGCGATCATCCCCGACGATCATGTTGAAGACCCGAAGGGCCTGCTCAGCCGCCAGGAACAGTTGCCGGCCATCGCCCCGACAGGTCGAAAACGCGAGGGACAGGATACCGTTCATTGCGCCTTCGATGGCGGCCGCAACCGTCCCGCTGTAGAAGATGTCAAACCCCAGGTTCGGACCGAGGTTGATGCCGCTCACGACAACGTCCGGCCGAGCGTCAAGCAGTCCCGAAATCGCGAAATGAACACAGTCCGCCGGAGTGCCGGAGAGGGCGTGGCCTACTCGGCCGTCGCCGAGCGACACCCGTTCGGCCGTGACCGAGCCTCGGTAGGTGATAGCGTGGCCTACGCCGCTCCGCTCGCCGGCTGGCGCGACCACCGTAACCTTGCCCACCGACCGCAGCACGTCCGCAAGCGCCAACAAACCGGGCGAAGAGATGCCGTCATCGTTGGTCAGAAGGATATTCATGCCTATCCGGTGAGGTCTTCACGCTGCCATGCTTCGGCCCGAGCGCCCGTCTCTCACTTGATGGTAATCCAGCCTGCGGAGAAAATCAACCCTCGGCGCCATCCCCCTCGGCTGGTGGAGCAAGGCGCCGCATCCAGGATCTCATCGCAGGGGACATCCGCCATTCGTGCCTAACTACTTAGCAGGCAAGGTGTTAGGATGTCCCTCCAGCCGGTTCTTTCTGCCGTGAGCCCTTGCCCGGACGATTAAAGTGCAGTCGGCTTGAACAAAAGGATCGCACAGTGGACTAAGTTATCGCAACCGGATTTCAAGTGCGCTGCTGCACCGCCACTCCGCGATAGATTCGGGGACTTAAGGGAGGGAGGACGCCCAACAGGATCGTCAGCGACATCGTCTTCCCGCTGCTCTTCGTCGGCAAGGAGGCGCTGGACGAAGAGCATCGTCACCACGGCCACGATTGAGCACCGCCACGGCTCAGCCCTTACGGCTCTTCTCCAATAGTTCGGTGAGCTGCCTGACGAGCCGCGTCCTCTCCCCGTCCCCGAACTCGAGGATCCCCTGAAGCGCTTCGCCGATGAAGGGGATGTACTTCTCGATGTGCTGCCGCTTGCGCTGCTCCTCGGCGTGCCGGCGCCTTCTGCTCAGGAAGACGCGCAGCTTGCGGGCGCACTCCTGAAGCGCCAGCGTAATCTCCTTTTCGATCTCGGGGTAGTCCGCAACGGCCTCCTTGCTCTCACTGGTGAACGGCACCCACGGACTGGCGATGTGAATCAACAGGACCAGCGGCCCCACAGGCAGTGAACCAGTCGGCTGGTCCACGTTGTACTGGCGCCAGTTGAGGGCCGCCACACTCTGGGTGATGACGCAGCCGCCTGTCTGATAGAGGAGCGGGACGCGGTTGGCGAAACGCATCAGCCGGGCCGGTTTGTCCGCAGGCAGGTTGCCTCCGTAGGCTATGGCGGCTTCGATGAGGAACGGAATCCCCCGGTAGATAGCCGGCGAGCGCGTCACGCACTCGTAGAGGTCCGCTTCGATGCTGCTCTTCAGGCCGGCCAGTATCTGCTCCTCGCCGATCGGGGAGATGCAGTCCAGCGGAGGGTTCCTGAGCTTGGTTTCGCGGATGGCCTTAAGCAGGGCGTCGGCCTCCCGGCGTGCGATGTTCCCGGGTCGGGAGTCCTCGGAGATGCCCGCCTTCTCACAGATCTCAGCGGCGTTGCGTGCGCTTACGCGTGAGAACTCACTGTGCAGGAACCCGTGAACGGTCCGCGCCCGCGTCTCTTGCAGCATCTGGATGAGCATGCCCAGCTCGATGCCGTGGGGGTGCGGTTTTATCTCCTTCGGCTCCCGGGGAAGCACGTCCGTGGCGCGCTCAAACTCCAAGGTCTGCTTGTCCGGCGAGTGGTAGGTGATGGACACGTGCGGGTTCGCCACGACCGTCTGCCTGAGGTACTCATCCACGCCCCATCTGCCCCGGTGGAACTCGGCTTCGAGCTCTATCTGGACGGACGTGCCCGTATGGCCGTTCCAGGTTATCTTCTCTTCCTTGAGGATCTTGGGTTCGTTCGTCTTGGTGTCTATGACGACTTCGAAGTAATGCGCCGCCGCCCCTGCTTTGGTCTGCGAGATGATGGCGACGGGCTGGCCGGTGGTCAGGTGTCCGTACATGCCTGCCGCGCTGATGCCGATGCCCTGCTGGCCGCGGCTCATCTTCAGGCGATGGAACTTGCTGCCGTAAAGCAGCTTGCCGAAGATCCGCCCCACCTGGTTGCGCACGATGCCCGGCCCGTTGTCCTCGACTCTGACGCGGAACCGGTCCTCCCTGTCCGTGGGCTGGACATCGACGATCAGCGTCGGTAGAACACCCGCGTCCTCGCATGCGTCCAGCGCGTTGTCCACGGCCTCCTTGACCGTGGTGAGCAGGGCGCGCTTGGGATTGTCGAAGCCCAGGAGGTGACGGTTCTTGGTGAAGAACTCGCTGATGCTTATCTCGCGAAGCTGCTTCGCCAGGTCGGCGGCGGTCAGCGTACGGCCGTTTTGAGCGACAGATTTTCCGCTGTCTTTTTTGCTGGCGGCCTGTCGTTCAGGCTTTGGCTCGCGCTGTGGTGGGCGCTTGCCGGTCTTGGTTCGCTTGGCCACGGCTGATTAACCCTAACCCTTTGCTACGAAACGCGTTGCAGAAACCCGCCAACGGCTCACATCGGGGCCCCGTATCGCCCTCCATCAAACCTCCTTACAACATACCGAAAAGGCGATGCATGTTTCAACGGGTGGGGCCTTGATTCAACTATGGCTCTATCCGTCTCATCTACTTTGCGGCCCCAAGGGGCACACCGTCTGCCCACGCCGAGACTGCGAGCGCGACGCGATGAGAAAGATAGCCCTGCTGAATCAGAAAGGCGGCGTCGGCAAGACCACCACGGCCGTCAACCTCGGGGCCTGCATCGCCGAGCGCGGGCGGACTGTGCTGCTCGTCGACATAGACCCTCAGGCGAACCTGACCACGCACCTGGGACTGGACGTGAAGAGGGGACAGCCCTCGGTCTACACCCTGATCCGCGGCGAGCATTCCCGCGAGGAGGTCCTCCGGGATACCGCGATGGACAGCCTCAAGGTTATCCCTGCGGACATAGATCTCGCCGGCCTGGAGGTTGAGCTGTCCACACAGTCCTGTGGGCGGGAACTGCACCTTGCAAGGGCGCTGCGCGGGCTCGAAGAGGAATTCGATTACGTATTCGTGGACTGCCCGCCGTCGCTGGGCCTGCTTACGCTGAATGCGATGTGCGCCGTGGAGGAGATTTTCATCCCGCTCCAGACAGAGTTCTTCGCGCTGCATGGGCTGGGCAAGCTTCTGAGCACGGTTCGACTCGTCCAGCAGGGCCTGAACCCAACTCTGGAGGCCACAGGCATTGTCGCGTGCATGTTCGACGCCCGCACCTCACTGGCCGGGGAGGTGCTGGAGGACATCAGAGGGCACTTCGGCGGCATGGTGTTCCAGACTCTTGTTAGGAAGAATGTCCGCCTCGCGGAGGCGCCGAGCTTCGGCCTGCCTGTGATCCTATATGACGAGGAGTGTAACGGCGCGGAGGATTACCGGGCACTGGCGGGTGAAGTCCTGGCCATGGCTGGTGAAGAGCGGCAGGACCAACCCGCCGCGCAGGAAATCCCGCCGCATCTTTCACTGGCCAAGGCTGGATAGCGCCGCGAGACGACGCAAACGAGCTTCGCCGTGTACGGCTGGCACTGGAATGGATAGGAGGTTTTGAGGATGCGTTCATTCGACAACAAGCAGGCAAGGAAAGAAGAGACCGTAGGCGAGACGGCGAGCGGCGACTACGCGAGCCGCAAGGGGCGACTCACGCCAAGGCAGATGTGGGCGCGTCAGGCGCGCCGCCACGCGAAGGCGCGGGCCCAGACAGCCGATGTAGAGCCGCGCGAGGAGGCCGTCCCTGCCGAGGCGGGATTCGGGGAGGACATGGCACCCCTCGCCACTTCTGTCAGCGAGGAGCCGCAGGAGACTGAGGATCTTGAAGATGACGAAGTGATCCTGGAGATCGTCGAAGAGGATTTGGACGACGAGGTGCCTGCGGCATCGGATGAAGAGGTGCCTGCGGCAGAGGAAGTGGTAGAGGAGTCAGAAGAGAAACCCGAACCAGTGATGGTTGACGCATCCATGCAGCCGGGAGCCATGAACTACCCGTTTGCGACGTACCGGCCGGCCCCGGACGCGCCAGAGACGGAGAAGGCATCGGGGGGATTCGAGAGGCGCATGTCGAGCGGATTCATGATCGGCGTCGCGGTCATTGTGTTCGCGCTCATCCTCGGCATATCCTTCGCCGGGCAGCGCAAAAGGATTGCCGGGCTGGAGGAACGCGTCCGGGTGCTCGAAGACGCAGGCCCTTCGGGCAAGCTGTTTGTGGGCCGCTGAAGGAGCCGGCCAAAAACCAGATGGCGTATGCAAAGGCCGCACACGAGCCTGCTTGTCCTGTGCGCCCCTCTGGCAAGGCAGTATGGCCCGCCTTCGGTCACCTGCCCAGCGGCGCGCTGTTGGGCCGAAAGCGACCTCCTGGTATCATAGCTGAGGATGAGGAGGCTTCTGCCGATTACGCTGTTCCTCGTTGCCCTGGCCGCAATTGCGCGGCTGGATTCTTCGCTGCCTGTGGTGCGGGTCGTCGGGTGGCCGTGGCGTCTCGCAGCCTTGGTCCCCATGATTATCAGCGGTGCGATGATCGCCCTGGCGGCGAGGGCACTCCGAGAAGCGAGGACGACTGTTAAGCCTTTCAAGCGCCCCACGAGCCTGGTCACTCACGGGGTGTACCGCATCAGCAGGAACCCCATGTACCTGGCAATGATCCTGATCCTCGCCGGCGCGGCCCTGTTCGCGGGCTCGATCTCGCCCTGGGCGGTTGTCCTTATCTTCGCCATTCTCATGGATCGGTTGGTCGTCGTCCCGGAAGAGGCAACCCTCGAGCAGGCCTTCGGCGATGAGTTCCTGCGGTACAGGCGCAAGGTCAGGCGCTGGATCTGAGCCATCTCACCCGACCGCACATGGGAAGCCTGATCGCTCGCCGGCGACAACGTGCCGCACAAGAACGTGCATGCCCTGCGTGTTGATCCCGCCGAACTCTTCTGATATAAGGTCTTTCCCCTGTCGCGCAGGCGCACACGTCGAGCTGGAACGAATCCGAGACAGCCATGGAGTCCTTCAGCGTCAGAACCGGCTCACGCACCGAACTGATAGACATCACATCGCGCGTGGAGGACGCAGTGCGCAAGAGCGGGGTCGAGGACGGACTGTGCTGCGTCTACGTGCCGCATACCACCGCGGGCGTGACCATCAACGAGAACGCAGACCCGTCAGTGCGCCAGGACATACTGATGGAGCTCAACAAGATGGTGCCTTTCGACGACAACTATACCCATAGCGAGGGCAACAGTGCCGCGCATATCAAGGCTTCCCTGGTTGGAACGTCGGTGACCGTCCCGCTGCAAGGCGGCCGGCTTGCGCTGGGCACGTGGCAGGGCATCTATTTCTGCGAGTTCGACGGGCCGCGCTCGCGGCGCGTTTTCGTCACCGTGAAGTAGGGCACCCATCATGGACCCCGACGAGGCGAGCAATGAGGGGCTGGGGCCGCCGGAAAACGCGTTTCCCCCGACCCACGTCCCGTGGTCGGTTGGCGAAGGCCTGCTGCTGGTGGTGACCTTCATCCTGATCCACCAGGCCGCCAGCGCCATAGGCCGCGTCGCGGCGCCGAGTGAGGGCCGTCTGCTCTTCTCTCTCGGCGTGGGCAGCGGGGCGGTTCTGCTGGTGTTCTACTTCTTCTTGCGGGGGCGGTCGAAACCGACTGCGGATGCGGCCCGCGTGATCGGCCTCTACGTGCCGGCTCTGGGGCCGGCAATCCGCCGCTCCATCGTGCCCCTGGCCCTCGGGGCCGCAGCGCTGTCCGCCTACATGATCGCGCGTGCCGGCATGCTCCAGTATCTGGACATCTCGCCCATCCAGCAGCCAATAGTCAACAAGCTGCGGGGCCTGCTTGGGCAGGGCGACGTCATTCACCTGGGCGTGCTCGTCTTCCTTGCCGTGACCGTGGTGCCGGTGGCGGAAGAGCTGGCGTTCCGCGGCATGTTGTATCTGCCGCTTCGGGCCCGAGTCGGCCCCGTGCCCGCCGCTGCAGCGGTCTCGGTCATCTTCGCCACGCTCCACTGGCAACAGGCGGCGCCGATTGAGAACTTGGCTGTGATGGGCTATCTGATTATACTGGCTCTCGTTCTGACTGCATTCATGGAAGCTGCGCGCAGCATTCTGGCCCCCATACTGGCCCACGCGGCGCACAATGCCCTCATGATCGCCCTGATAATCCTGGCCGGCGGCGGAACGTAACGTCAGGGTTCAGAGTTCAGGGTTTAGACCCAGGACGGCAAGGACACACATGGGCAAGTTTATGCGCGTGGAAGACCTGGACGTGTATCTAAAGCTTTGCCAGTTGCATATCGAGATCTGTGACCTTAGCCACGATTGGCCGAGCGAAGAGCGCTACGAGTTGGGCGCGCAGATTCGCCGGGCTTCGAACAGTGGCCCGGCGAACCTCGCCGAAAAGCACAGCGATCGTCACATTCGCAACAAGATCGGAGGGGTGAACACAGCACGGGGCGAGGTGCTGGAGACCTTGCACCACCTCTTCGTCGCGCAAATGAAGGGATACGTTTCGGCGCCGGTCTATCAGTCATACAGAGACCGCTACCAGGAGTGCGTGAGAATGCTCAACGGTCTGGAGAGGAGTCTCGAACGGCAACTGCCCGCCTCCGAGCGCCGGTGGCCGGCTGAACCCTGAACCCTGAACCCGGAACCCTGTACCCTCTCGCAAGAGAACAGCGACAACGTGGAGAGATTCGAGTGATTCTACCGGTCGAAGAGCAGATGGATAGGATCCGGCGCGGGGCCGCCGACATTATTCCCGAAGAAGAACTTGTCGAGAAGCTCAAGAGGTCCAGGGAATCCGGCAGGCCCCTGCGCATCAAGCTCGGCCTCGACCCGACTGCGCCGGACATCCACGTGGGCAACGCCGTCCCGCTGCAAAAGCTGCGCACGTTCCAGAACCTCGGCCACCACGCCGTGCTCATCATCGGCGACTACACGGCGACCGTGGGCGACCCGAGCCAGCAGAACGCCATGCGCCCTCAGCTCTCGCACGAGCAGGTGATGGCCCACGCGCAGACCTACCTGGACCAGGTGGGCAAGATCGTGGAGCTGGGCGAGGCCGAGGTCGTGATGAACGGCGAATGGTTCGGCAAGATGTCCTTCGGGGACGTCATCAGCCTCGCCTCCAAGCTGACCGTGGCGCGCTGCCTGGAGCGGGACGACTTCCGCAACCGGCTCAACGCGGGACAGCCCATCGGCGTTCACGAGATGCTCTATCCGCTCATGCAGGCATACGACTCGGTTATGGTCCGCAGCGACGTTGAGCTCGGCGGCACCGACCAGGTGTTCAACATCCTGCTCGGGCGCGAGCTTCAGCGCGTCATGGGGCAGGAGCCCCAGGTCGCCGTGACCAACCCCCTGCTGGAGGGCCTGGACGGCGTGGAGAAGATGTCCAAGAGCAAGGGCAACTACATCGGAATCGCCGAAGACCCGGAGATCATCTTTGGCAAGGTCATGAGCATCCCGGACGCACTGATGCAGAAGTACTTCATCCTGGCCACAGACCTTCCAATGGATCGGATAGAGGAGCTTCTGTCAGACAAGACCCACCCGCGCGACGCCAAGGCGCAATTGGCCGAGGCGATCATCAACCGCTACTACGAGCCCGGCCACTCCAAGGCGGCGTCAAGGGCGTTCGACCGCGTCTTCAAGGAAAAGCAACTGCCCGAGAAAGTCCCGCCGCTTACGCTCCCTACGGCGGAACTCGAAGACGGCAAGATCAACCTGGTGAGGCTGCTCAGACTTGCCGGCTGCGCATCCTCCAACAGCATAGCGCGGCGGCTGATTGAACAGGGAGGAGTGAGCCTGGGAGCGGACGCGGAGTCCCTCGAGGTCGTAGACGACTTCAACGCGCAGGTCGCCGTCCCGGACGGCACGATCTTGAAGGTGGGCAAACGCCGCTTCTTCCGCCTCCAAACCGAGCACCCATAGGGGGCGGCTCAGTCCGACCGTCAGCGCATCATCCGCGCAAGCGCCAGGGCGCACGTGAAGGATGCTTTCGCGAGCTGAAGATTGTCCCTGACCCGTATGTGGCTTTTCGTGTGCCCGTACGGGCAGCGCACCGGTACCTCCCCTATCCGGAAGTCGCGGCCCCTCTCCAAGGCCAGCCTGCCGAACAGGACCAGCGTGGTGTGCTCCAGCGTGTAGCCTCCGCTGGTTTCGAGGTGCGCGGCGATGTACTCGGCCACCTCCCGTGTGTAGACGCGGTAGCCCGCCTGCACGTCGTGGATGTCGACGCCGCCGACGAGGCGGTAGACGGCGTTCACCAGGGCGTTGCTGAGCTGCTGGGGAGGAGGCATGTCGTCGCGGATCCGGTAGGCGATCACCACGTCGCACCGATCCAGCGGCGCTGTCAGGCGCGGCAGGTCGGCGGGGTCGTTCTGCATGTCCGCGTCGAGCGTGGCGAACAGGCGAAGGTCCGGGTAGCTGAGCGCCCGAATCAACCCATGCCTGACCCCCGCCTGCTTGCCCTGGTTCACCTCATGATGGATCACCTCCACGGTCGGGCGGCTGCCGTAGCCGTCCAGGATCGCCCCCGTGCTGTCCGTCGAAGCGTCGTCCACGCATACCACCCGCCCGACGCCGATCGCGAGCGCCCTCTCGACCACCTGGCCCACGTTGCCCTCCTCGTTGAAGGCGGGCATCACCACCCCCACCTCGCTCAAGTCAGCGCTGCGCTCCACACCGCGTAGAACATCCACCAGGACTCTCATGGACAGTTCCTATCCTGTAGCTCACCTACCCCGCGATTAGACACGAATTGCTTTCGTTCTTCAACGTCGCACGCGCCGACTCCGGGGCTTGCACACAACCAGGACAACCGCTATAATCATTAACTTGACCCCCAATGCAGCAGAAGTACCTTTCGACGGTCCAAGGTCCGCCTTTTCAAGCGAAGACGAGCGTTCCAGCCCAGAGGTGCGTCTTATATGCCTACATACGAATACGTCTGCGACAAGTGCGGCAATCGCTTCGAGAAGTTGCAGACCATGACGGACAAGCCTCTGAGGCGCTGTCCCAGTTGTGGGGCCAAGGTGCGGCGCGTTATCTCCGGGGGGGCCGGGCTCGTCTTCAAAGGGTCGGGTTTCTACTCCACGGACAATCGCCGCGGGGGCAGCAGCGGCCCCAAGGCGGAGACCGCTGCGGAAGCCAAGGCCTGTGAAGGAACGGATTCGCCCGCCTGCAAGAGTTGCCCGAGAAGGGAAGACTGAGCGCGGGGCCTTCGAGGTGATACCCATCGACATCGCGCGATCTGCGGGGGAGTTGCAGGCCATCGAGATCTTCCCGGAATACCGCGTGGTCTACTGAGAGGGTCGAGCGATGGCGAAGCACGTCTACGGCCCTGTCCCCTCCAGGCGGCTCGGGCGGTCACTGGGCGTCGACCTGGTGCCTCTGAAGACGTGCTGCCTCAACTGCGTCTACTGCCAGCTCGGGCCTACCCCTGTCACCACCATCGAGCGGCGCGAATACGTCGCGGCTGACGAGGTGGTAGAGGAGGTAAGGCAGAGGCTGGCCGAAGGCGTGCCGCTTGACTACATCACCCTCGCCGGATCGGGCGAGCCGACCTTGAACTCGTCTTTCGGAATCATTGCGGAGCGCATCAAGCGCTTCGCGCAAGTCCCGCTCGCCCTGTTGACTAACGGGGTGCTTTTCTACCTGCCCGAGGTCCGAGCCTCCTGTGCTTCGATTGACGTGGTGATCCCCAACCTGGACGCCGGCGACGAAGCGACGTTCCAGCGCATCAATCGCCCGCATCCCGGCCTGACACTGGAGAAGCACGTGCAGGGCCTCGCGGCGCTGCGCGACGAGTTCCCTGGAGAGATCTGGCTCGAGGTATTCCTCCTCGCCGGAATCAACAGCGCCGACTCGGACGTGCAGAAACTCAAAGAGCAGATCGAACGTATCCGACCCGACAGGATCCAACTGAACACGGCAGTGCGCCCTCCTGCGGAGGAGTTCGCGCGCCCTGTGCCTGAGGCACGACTCGAGCAGATCCGCGAGATGCTCGGCCCTGCGGCCGAGGTGATCGCCGACATCGAGGCGCTCCGCAAGGCGCCCGAGATGAAGGCTACGACGCAGGACGTGCTGGAGCTGCTCAGGCGCCGCCCATGCACCCTGGATGACATCGCCTCGGGCCTGTGCGTGCACCTGAACGAAGCCGTGAAGTACGTGCAGCAACTCCTGAAGGAAGGCAAACTCGTGGAGGTGCGTGAGGGCACCCGGACCTTCTTCCGCGTGCGCTGACACCCTTCGCATCGCCGCGTCGCATTCCCTGCATCCTTCGTGGTAAAATTGGGAAACGTCGCCTGCCGGGTTCTGCACAGCGCGGCGAGACGCCGCGCCTACCCTAAATATGGGTAGGGCGGGCGTCCCCGCCCGCCTTCGGTGTCGGCAGCCGCCGGTTTCGAAAGAGCCCCTGAGCGTGGTGCACAGGAGCATTCCTGCGCCGACGCAGACGGGGCAGAGAGAGAGTATGAAGATAGGCTACTTCGATTGCTTCAGCGGCGTCAGCGGAGACATGTGCCTTGGGGCGCTTGTTGATGCGGGCGTGCCGCTGGACGAGCTGCGCAGGACGCTCTCCGGGCTGCCCGTGTCCGGCTACGAACTCAAGGCCGAGAAGGTCTCGCGCGCGGGCATCGCCGCCACGCGGGTAGAGGTCGTCCTGACGCAGGCGCAGCAACATCCCCATCGCGGCCTCAAGGACGTTCTGGAGATCATCCGCGCCGGGGGCCTGCCCGGCGAGATCGAGCGGAAGGCCTGCGCCGTGTTCCGCGCCCTGGCGCAGGCCGAAGCGCGCGTGCACGGCACAGACCCCGACAGCATCCACTTCCACGAGGTGGGCGCCGTGGACGCCATCTGCGACATCGTCGGCACCGTGGCGGGCCTGGAGTCGCTCGGCCTGGACGAGGTGCTGTTCTCCACCGTGTCATTGGGAAGCGGAACCATCAGCACCGCTCACGGGACGATGCCGGTCCCCGCGCCGGCGACCGCTGAGCTGCTCAAGGAACTGCCGACGCGCGGAGGGCCGGTTGACCTCGAACTCGCCACGCCGACCGGCGCGGCTCTGCTCGCGTCGCTGGGGCGGCCTTCGCTCCACTGGCCCGACATGTGCATCGAGCGGATCGGCTACGGCGCCGGAAGCCGGGACATCCCCGCGCTGCCGAACGTGCTGAGGCTGGCCGTCGGCCGAACCCCGTCCGCCGGCCAGACCGAGTCGGACCACGTCTGGGTCCTCGAGACCAATCTGGACGACATGACGGGCGAGCAGATCGGGCTCTGCACCGAGATGCTGCTGAAGGCGGGAGCGCTCGACGCCTTCGTCACGCCGATCCAGATGAAGAAGGGCCGGCCGGGCGTCAAGCTTGACGTCTTGTGTGCGCCGGAAAGGCTGAGCGCGATTGAGGAGGCGCTATGGCGTCACACCACCACGCTGGGGATACGCAGGAGCCTGTGGCAGCGCTCGAAGCTGCGCCGCCGCATCGAGACCGTCCGCACCCAATGGGGCGACGTGCGCGTCAAACTCGCCTTCCTGGGGGATGAGCAGGTGCGCTGTGAGCCGGAGTACGAGGACTGCCGCCGCATAGCCGAGAGCGAGAACCTTCCCCTGCGCGAGGTCTGCCGACGGGTCCGGCGGGCGTGGGAAGCCAAGGGATAGGGCGCGGGTACGCCTCCGCGCAGCCTACGCGTTCTTCCGGGGCTGCGCCTTACGCTTTGAGCCTGCCTCGTCGTCCGGCTCCTCGTCATCCCCTTCGGCGAAGACGGCCGCCACGGCAGTGACGCGGTCGCCCTCATCGAGCCTCACCAGCCGCACGCCCTGCGTGTTGCGACCGGTGCATCTCACTGACGAGCCGGGGATGCGCACGATCATCCCGCCCTGGCTCGTTACCATCACCTCGTTCTCCTCGCTCACCTCCAGGCCGGCGACGACGCTGCCGTTGCGTTTGGTGGTGCGGATGTCAATGACGCCCCGGCCTCCGCGTCGCTGGGTGCCGTATTCGTCAAAGGAAGTCCGCTTGCCGTAGCCGTGCTCACAGACGGTGAGCAGCGCATCGCCTTTCCTGACCAGTGCCATGCCGACGACGTTGTCGCCCTTGGCGAGGCGTATGCCCCTCACCCCCGCGGCCGTGCGCCCCATGGGACGCACGTCCGACTCGTGGAACCTTATCGCCTTCCCGCCCCTTGTGACCAGCACGACCTCTTCATCGCCGGTGGTCTTGCGCACCCCTACCAGCCGGTCGTCCTTGGGCAGGTTGATGGCGATGATGCCGCCCGAGCCGCGCTTGCCGAATGCGCCGAGGCTCGTCTTCTTCACAGACCCGCTGGCGGTTGCCATCAGCAGGTAGGATTCCTCCTCGAACTCCTTGACCGGGATCATGCCGGTAATGACTTCGTTCGTTCGGAGCGGCAGGATGTTAACCAGCGCCCGGCCCTTGGACGTCCTGCTCATCTCCGGAATCTCGAACACCCTGAGCCAGTACACCAGCCCCATGTTGGTGAAGAGCATGATGTAATCGTGGGTGGACGCCACGAAGACGAGCCCCACCAGGTCCTCCTCCTTCAGGTCGGCGCCGATCACCCCCTTTCCCCCGCGTCCCTGCGCCCGAAACGTATCCAGCGCGATACGTTTGACGTACCCGCTGTTGCTCAGAGTGACGACGTCGTCCTCCTCGGGGATGAGGTCCGCGCGCAATAGGTCCTCTGCCGGCCCAACGATCGTCGTGCGGCGCTCGTCCCCGTACTTTTCCTTTATCTCGAACAGGTCCTCCCGGATGATGTCGAGCACGAGGCTCCTGTCGGCGAGTATGCGCCGGAAGTCGCGGATCTTCTCGAGCTGCTCCTCGAGTTCCCGCTCGACCTTGAGGCGCTCCAGACCGACCAGGCTTTGCAGGCGCATCGCGAGGATGGCGTTCGCCTGGATCTCGCTCAGGGAGAAGCCTTCCATGAGGCGCTGCCTCGCCTCGTCAGTCTCCTCGCTGGTGCGGATGATCTTTATCACCTCGTCCAGGTTGATGAGCGCGATGCGGAGCCCGTCGAGCACGTGTGCGCGCGCCTCGGCCTTGCCCAGCAGGTGAGCGGTGCGCCTCTGGATGACATCTACCCGGTGATCCACGTAGCTCGAGAGCATCTGCTTGATGTTGAACGTCTCGGGCCGCCCATCGGCGATGACGATCAACATGATGCTGAAGGTGTCCTGGAGGGGCGTGTGGCTGAACAACTGATTCAGCACCACGTCGGGGTCGGCCCCGCGTTTGAGTTCGATCGTGATGCGCGAGCCGAACCTGTCGCTCTCATTGCGGATGTCGGCGACGTCGCTCACGTGGCCGCTCCCGACAGCGCTGGCGATCCTCTCCACCAGCGTCTCCCGATTGACGTGGTAAGGTATCTCCGTGATGACTATGCGCTGTCGCCCCTTATCGGTCTCCTCCACGCGGGTGCGCCCACGCACCGTGATCGTGCCTCGGCCCGTCGCGTAGCCCTCGGCGATGCCCTCCCGCCCGCAGATCAGCCCACCCGTCGGGAAGTCCGGGCCGGGAAGCACCGCCATCAGCTCGCCAATCGTCGCGTCGGGGTCGTCTATGAGCTTGATGAGCGCATCGCAGACCTCCCGCACATTATGGGGCGGGATGCTGGTCGCCATGCCGACCGCAATGCCGCTGGCGCCGTTGACCAGCAGATTCGGGAACTTCGCGGGCAGCACGACGGGCTCCTTGCGGGTGCCCTCGTAGTTGTCGGTGAAGTCCACGGTGTCGAGGTCCAGGTCCTCCAGCATGTCGGCGCCGACCTCGCTGAGCCGCGCTGCGGTGTAACGCATCGCCGCCGGCGGGTCGCCGTCAAGCGAGCCGAAGTTGCCCTGTCCGTCAATCACCGGGCAGCGGAAGCTGAAGGGCTGGGCCATCCTCACCAGCGTGTCGTAGATGGCCGTGTCCCCGTGCGGGTGGTAGTTGCCGTGCGTGTCGCCGACTATCTTGCCGCACTTCCGATGCTTCGAGCGAGGCCCGAGGTTGAGCTCGTTCATCGCCACCAACACGCGGCGCTGCACGGGCTTCAGCCCGTCACGCACTTCGGGAAGCGCACGGCTCACGATGACGCTCATGGCGAACGTCAGGTACGCCCGCCTCATCTCGTCTTCGATCAGTATCTGTCCGGTTGTGCCGACGGTTTCTGCCATTGTCCTGGCCAGCTATCCTACTGGTTCCTCTGCTGCAAACCTGCCGCGATGCACGCGCAGACCCATTCGCGGTACCTCACGTAGTCGTCCCTGCGCTTCAACTGGGCCACCTTCATCCTTCGGCCGGCCGCAACCGCCCTCATGCTGCCGGGAAAGAAGCCATGCGGGCAGCATCGGAGAATGTCCGTCAGGAACAGGGAGAACCTGTTCCCGCGGCGCTGCTCGCCCCTCTCCAACAGGTATGAGTAGCGGACCTTCTTCTCCGTGAACCTCATGCTATAGAAGTTGCCCGACCTGCCGCGCAGGAGCAGTGTGCACTCTATGTCCGGCTCGCGGGGCCGCGGGACTGCTTTGTAGAGGGTGTCCCTTGCCATCTGCCCGGACGCCCAGTAATCGTGGTACTCAACCTGAAGCTCCGTCGGCCCGCCGCGCACGACGTGCTCCTGGGCGCAGAACCCGCCGGCCACGAGGGGCCAGGGAACACTCTCCACCGTCCCCTGGACATCACTCTGAACGTAGATCGCCTCGTCCGCCACGGAGTGCACGATTATTATGGGCAACTGGCGTTCGACGGCGGGCACGAGCGCCTCATCCACGGCAAAGGCCGGCACCTGCACCCCGCTCAGCCTCGCCACCATCTCCTCGGCCACGTCCTGGGGGATATGCTTGGCCAGGATCCCCATGCCCTGCGCCAACTGGAGCCTCGTGTCCAACGTGATCAGTCCGTCGAGCTCGTCCACAACGGGTGACACCTCCGAGATATCGAACCTGGCGTCGTCGTGAAGGCAAACCAGGCACTTGCCGCTTGGCACGGCTAGCGGAGCACTCGGCACGTCCACCTCAACACCGCCGGCAGCTCGCCCCGGGGCCGGCACTGCGGCGGTCGCCTTCTCGTGCCCTCGGGCCGGCTCACGCGGCCGCTCCTCCCCCTCAGCCGGCGCGCCGGGGACCTTTACCGGAGAGCGACAGACGGGGCACGTCTCCGCCCGACCCTGTCGGATGCGCGGCACGCTGAACGAGGCGCCGCAGGCCGGGCAGTCAACCTGTACGTCGAACTCGGTCATGAGCGCCGGTCCCTCCACCCAGGGATAACCGCCCTAAAGGCCGCCGCGAAGAAAGGGGTGGAGGATCCCTCACACGTCGAGGTTGCTGACCTCGAGGGCATGCATCTCGATGAACTGCCGGCGACGCTTCACGTCCTTGCCGGCGAGGACGCTGAAGTAATTGTCCGCCCGGATGGTGTCTCCGATGGTCACCTGGACGATGGTCCGAGTCGCCGGGAGCAACGTCGTCTCTGCGAGCTCTCCGGCATTCATCTCGCCAAGGCCCTTGTAGCGCTCGATCTCCAGGCCCTTGCGCCCAAGCTGCCTCACCGCAGCTATGATCTCGTTCAAGGTGGAGACGCTGACCTCCTCACCGTTGGAGCGAATGCGGAACCTCGCCGTACCCTCTCGCGCCGACTCGCTCGGCAGCAGGTGGTCAATGCGAATGCCGTGGGCTTCGACCTGGCTGACCACGCGCGTGATCTGCGCCGCCTCGTGGAACTTGCGCGGCCTGAGTGTGTTGGGTGTGTTCTTTGCGCGCGCCAGACCCCCGTAGTCGTCCTCCGCGATGATCTCCAATTCCTCGTTGAAGGGCTTGAGCTCCTTCTGGAGCGAACGCACGAGATCGGCGTACTCCTTCTCGCTGTAGAGGAAACTCTGTCGCTCCTTCCCTTCCCTGTCCGTGTGCAGGACCTGGTAGAGGGGGACGCGCGCTCCGCCGCCCCCGCACAGCTTCAGGTATTCCGAGGATGATATGCCGTGCTGCTCGATCAGGCTCAGCAGCCGCGCCAGCGACGCCAGTTGCGCCAGAAGCTTCCTGAACTCCTCCGTGTCCAGCCTCACCGCCCGCTTGGAGCCGGCACGCCGGTACTCGAGCGTTGCCTCGCCTGAGCCCAGCTCCACCAGGACCTCCTGGAGTGCCTTGTCGTCCTGGACGTACTGCTTCTTGCCCTTTCGAACCACTTTGTAGAGCGGAGGCTGCGCGATGTGGAGATGGCCGCGCTCGATAAGCTCCGGCATCTGCCGGAAGAAGAACGTCAGTAGCAGCGTGCGTATGTGCGCGCCGTCAACGTCCGCGTCGGTCATGATGATGACCTTGCCGTAGCGCAGATTGTCCAGGTTGAACTCATCCTTGCCGATCCCGGTGCCGAGGGCAGTGATGAGGGTGATGATCTCCTCATTGCTGAGCATCTTGTCGATGCGGGCCTTCTCGACGTTGAGTATGACGCCGCGCAGGGGCAGTATGGCCTGGAACTCCCGATCCCTGCCCATGCTCGCAGTGCCGCCAGCACTCTGCCCCTCGACGATGAACAGCTCGGTACTTTCCTTATCGCGCCTGCTGCAATCGCGCAGCTTGCCGGGAAGATTGCCCGCGCCCAGCGCACCCTTGCGGCGCGTAAGGGCCTTGGCCTTCTTGGCCGCTTCACGCGCCATGGCCGCCTCAATCCCCTTCTCCATGATGGCCCGGGCTGTGCGGGGGTGTTCCTCACAGTATGCGGCGAGCTGCTCCCCGGCGACCTGCTCGACGAATCCCTGTATGTCCCTGTTGCCGAGGCGCGTCTTGGTCTGCCCCTCAAACTGTGGCGCCGGGAGCTTGATGCTCACAACCGCCGTGAGCCCCTCACGGTAGTCCTCCCCCGTAGGGTTGATGTCCTTGAACAGCCCCTTGTCGCGGCCGTAGGTGTTGAAGGTGCGCGTCAGCGCCCCGCGGAACCCGCTCAGGTGGGTGCCCCCGTCAATCGTGTTGATGTTGTTTGCAAAGGAAAAAACGTTCTCGTTGTAGCCGTCGTTGTACTGCAGGGCTATCTCGCACACACAGCGGTCGGTCTCGGAGCGCAGCAGTATGACTTCGTCGTGCAGGGGCGTCTTGTCCTGGTTCAGGAAAGCGATGAATTCCGTGATGCCTTGCTCGTAGTAGAAACTCTCCTCCCGACCGTCCGACTCGCTGGAGAGCATAATCTTCGTGCCGCTGTTCAGGAACGCCAACTCGCGCAGGCGCTGCGCGATGGCGTCGTAGCTGAACGTCACCGTCCCAAACACCTCCGGGTCGGGCTTGAAGGTTATCCTGGTGCCGGTGCGCTTCGCTTTGCCGCGTTTCTCGACGGGCGACTGCGCCACGCCGCGCTCGTAGCGCTGGTAGTACAGGTTGCCGTGGCGCCAGATCTCCGCCTCCATCCACTCGCTCAGGGCATTGACGCACGAAACGCCGACACCATGCAGACCGGCTGACACCTTGTAGGAGTTGTTGTCGAACTTCCCGCCGGCGTTCAGCGTGGTCAGGACCACCTCCAGCGCCGGCTTGCCGGTCTCCTTGTGGATGTCCACGGGAATGCCGCGGCCATTGTCCGTCACGGACATGCTGTTGTCGGCGTGAAGGTTGACGTGGATCTCGTCGCACTGACCGACCATCGCCTCGTCAATGCTGTTGGCCACGACCTCCTCAAACAGGTGATGCAGCCCCCGGTCCGCGGTATCCCCGATGTACATGGCGGGGCGCAGGCGCACGTGCTCTATGCCGCCCAGCACGCGGATCGAGGAAGCGTTGTAGCGCTCAACGTCTGACTTTGACGTTCTCTTCGCCATCAGTACTCGTTCAACCTGTCCACTGGCCAGCGGCCGACTCGGAGCCTCCAGCCAGTGTGAACCTCAGATCCACTACGTCCTGCCCGGCCGGCTTCCGGCGCAGCTCCTGGAGCAGCGTAGACCTCAGGAACCCGCTGAGTTCCTGCATCAGCACGGATGAGTCAACCTGTATCGTCAGCCGTCCGTGCTCGTATGCGCCGATTTTTGTGCGCGACGCTATCTCTTCTCCGACGACCTCCTCCCACGCTGTCACAAGGGGCCCGTACTTGCTCTTCTGGTAGAAGCGCTTCGCTCGCAGGAGCCTCTTCATCACGTCCCCGAACCGCTTCGCCCCGCCTCGGCCCGGGTCTCTGGCGCCGCCGGAACTCATGCTTCCTTATCTTCCCGCACGACAGGGCTCACCACGTAGACGTAGTCCACGCCGCTGTGCATCACACAGGGAGAGCGTCGGTCGTTGAACTCCATCTTCACGGACTCTCGCTCCACCACCTTCAGCATGTCCGTGACGTACTCGGGATTGAATGCTATCTGCACCTGTTCCCCCTTGTAGTCCACCGGCAACCGCACCTCCGCCTCGCCGAGGTCCGGCGACTGAGACGCCAAAACCAGTATGCCGTCGGAGAACGTGAAGTCCACGGCCCGCGTCTGCTCCGATGTCAACAACGCCGCCCGCGTCAGAGCATTCAGGAGCGCCCTGCTCGGTAGTTCTACCTTGATCTTGCAGTCCTTCGGGATTACCTCGAGGTAGTTCGGAAACTGTCCCTCCACAAGCTGACAGCAGAGCCGGCCCGCACTGTTGGCCGCCAGAAGCTGATTCTCGGTAACCTGGACCTTTATGGGCTCCTCGCTCAGCATGGCCAGGCGCGCGAGCTGCTCGATCCCTTTCTTCATCACGATGCAATCGACTGGCTTCTTGTCGGGGTTGCTGGCTTTCTTCCTCACGCGCGCCAGCCGGGCGCCGTCCGCCGCGACCATCTCAAAGCCGCCGTCCTCCGCGACCACCAGCAGCACTCCGTTCAGCGCGTAACGTCCCCGCTCCTCCGCCGTGGCAAACGCAACGTGCCGCACCATGTAATGAAGGACGTCCCGGTCAATCTCTATGACGCTGCCCTCGGTCATCTGCGGCACATCGGCAAAATCGGACGGGTCCTCCGCAACGACCCGGAACTTGCTGTCCGAGGACTCGATGGTCACCGCCGACTCGTCCCCGACCAACGATATGGTCTCATCGGGCGTAGTGCCGAGTATGCGCGACACACGAAGCTCCGGCAGCAGGACCTCGCCTTCCTCCTCAACCTGGACCTGATCCACGTTCAGCGTTATCCCGACCTCCAGGTCGGTTGCAGAAAGACAGACTTTTCCTGCTTTCGCCTCCATCTTCACATTCTGGTAGATCGGTCGTGCAATGGTGGAAGTGATGATGCTGCCCGCGTGCTGGAATGCTGCATGGAGCGCGGATCTGTTTGCCACTATTTTCATGAGCGTGTCTCCACGATGGTTATGTTACGGCGCCCAGTTTCTTCCGGTGTAACAAGGCAGTACGAGTAGTAGTAAGAAGTAAAGATACTATAAGTAATAGGGGCGAGGAGAATAATCACAACTTCGGATGGCAATCTCGTAATAGCGTAACCTGTAGTGAGTTAGAACAATTATGAGGGAAAGTGTGGAATGTTGAAAAGGTGTGGAAGGTTGGACCATGGGGGGACGGGTACGGTATGGCGCAGCATGCCGATGCCGATAAGCGGCTTGTTCTGAACATCCCTACTCCCAAGTTATGAACACCTTGTGCGCAGGTTGCCGACGTCTTTTCCACAACGAATAAACGCCGGCTTGGAAGCCCCCAAAAGCCTCCCGTTCCAAGCAGTTACTATGATACTATATATGGCACACACGGTCAAGGGAATTCCAGGCCAAAACGGGGGCCACTCGCGCGCGGCTGCGGTCGGCATTCCGAGATCCCGAGGATCAAGCCTTTGCAGGGCCGGACGGCGGGCCGCCGAAGACCTCGCACCCCGCGCCCCGCCCCGCCTATCTGTATAGCGGCATGTTGGAGGTGCAAGGGGGCGCGTAGAGGCGCAATCTCGTCGTAAGCCCAAGGAGACAAAGGTCTTGCGAGAAATCGCCGCGACAGGAGCAGGCGTTCAAGGCTCGGGTTGGAAGCTGGGCGCGCTGCCTTTAGGGGTGCTGGGCTGGGGCCGACCCGTCGCCGTAGAGAGGGGAGAACAGGAAGCGCGGCGCGTATAGTGGACTTGTATAGGAAAACCAGGGGCGCCGAGGGCCGCCTCCGGGCGCTACCCAGCAAAATGTGCCACTATACAGCATATGGTGTACGGGCAAACGGCCCGGCCGGCGCGCACGCAGGCCGCATGCGGCCCTGGACCGGTCATCCTGAAACGCCCTACAGCGTGCCTGGTTCGTGCAAGTAGAGGACCAGTCCTGAGGCGATTTTGGGGTAGAAATACGTGGACTTCTGCGGCAACCTTTCGCCTTGCGAGGCCACATGCTCCAGCACGGCAGCATCCGTCGGCGGCAACAGAAATCCCGCTGCATACGTGCCGTCTTCCACACCGTCGCGCAGGACGGTCGCGTCGTGTCTGTACTCAACGTCTTGCGACTCCTCGCGCGAGCCCGGAGCGATCCCGACGAGGTCCGGGAGGATGACGTAGTGCAGCATGCTCACCGGGAGCTTCCACCACGCGTCCGCCCTTTCCGGAAACCGGGGTCGGAGGGGTGCGACGTCGACGGGCTTCAGCAGGAGGAGCTGCTTGCCAGCGAGGTAGCAGCCGACACAGGCCTCGCCACGGCGTGCTTGATCGAAGGTCGCCTGGAGATCCGTGGCCGCGCTGACCCGCGCGCCTGTGACGGCGAAGTGTGGGCTCAGCGCATCCCTGATGCTGCCCTTGCGCAGAGTCGGCGCGCGCTTGATGCAGCGATGAGTGGGCAGGATCTTCAGTCCGGGGTTCGCGGCGGAGATGCACAGGGCCGCTATGAAGTCCTGCGGCGCCGGGCCCGCGGCGTCCTTCCCGCGGCGCTCCAGCGATCGGTAGCGCAGTGCGCTTTCATAGCGGTGATGGCCGTCGGCGATGAACAGTGCCCGTTCCCGCATCAAGTCTGCAAGCTGACCTATCGGGCCCCGGGCGGTCACCCTCCAGACGGCGTAGTCAACTGGCCCGTCATCGCGGAACTGGTAGAGCAGCTCGCCCCCAACCAGGCTCCCCACCAACCGGTCGGCCGCACCGTCCGGGTCGGAGTACATGGCCAGGACCTGGCTCAGGTTGCCCCGGCACGCCTGCATCAGCTGCAGCCTGTCTGACCTAGGGCCGTCCATCGTCCTCTCGTGCGGGTAGACGTTCCCCTGCCCGAACTCCTCCAGCTTCACGGCCGCGATGAAGCCGCGCCGCACGAACACCTCCCCTCCGACGTTGAACGTCTGCTCGACGATGTAGATGGCCGGTGCGTCGTCCTTAACCAGCACCCCATCCCGCCTCCAGGTTGCGAGGAGCGCCGCCGCGCGCTGGTAGTCCTCATCACTCCGTCCTTCGGGCGGCGTCTTGCCCATCGTCAGGCGCACGATGTTATGCTCGTCCCGCTCGGTCAACTCCTTCTCCAGGTCAGGATCTATCACGTCATAGGGCGGTGCGACGACCCGCGCAACGCATGATATGGCGGCCGGATTGAAGCGGACCCCGCGGAACGGGGCTATCTCTGGCACGTGTGCACATCCTTTGCTTTGAAGGTCAAAGGGACGCCAGGCGGACGGCGTATATTAGGCGAGCAGGCGCCCCGGCGCAAGGGACGGCTCAGTAGTGTTCCTCTGGCAACGTCCGCGCGAAAGTCCTCATGAGCGCCCACCTGAGGAAACTCGCGAAGCGGTCGCTGCGCCTGTAGTCGAACGCGTCTATCGCCTGCCTGAGGGTGGCGCTCCCCTCCGCGACAAGGCCCCGCAGCCCCACGAGCCTGCCGGCATGCTTTCGGGCCACGTCCTCGACCAGCGGGCGGTTGATCTCTTCCAGGCGCTGCTTGACCGTCCTTGCAGCGGCCAGGAGTGCCTCTATCTCGTCCAGCAGGCGTGCCGCAACGTACCGTTTGGGGTTGAGCTTCGCCTTCAGTTGCGCTGCCTTGTACTTGAGGTAGTTATACCTGCGGAAGAGTTCCCTTTCCTGCGCCGGGCTCAGGGGGCCCGTCGCGGGCAGGTTGCCGGCGTAGCTCCCGGCGTCAGAGCCCGCAGCTCCGGCGGGCAGCACCTTCTTGTCTGCTTCCTCGCAGGTGAACGCCTCGTCAGCGATGAACCGGCCCGGCGCCGAGGCGTCGGCGAGCAGCAGGCGAGCGCGGACCTCGTTGACGATGCGGTGTATGCTCGGACGCGAACGCCGGAACCGCTCGCACAGGGTCGCCAGCGGCTGCCCCGATTTGTAGGCGCGGTAGATGCCCATCCGCTGATCTTCCGAGAGGCGGCCTGGCGGTGAGTGGAACAGTGGCTGGTGCGGGTGTTCGCCCCGCGCATGCGACAGCGCAAGGCGGATGGTCTCCTTGGCGCGGCCGACACGGCCTGCTATCTGAGCGGCAGCCGCCGTGCGGCTCGGCCCGCCCTGGACGTCGAGCGTCCTCGCTTGCCTCAATATCTCTTCGCGTTCGGCCTCACTGAGCCTGGAGAACCGTCCGGAGCGTTCCACAAGCGCTTTGTTCGCCGCTGAGAACTGGTCCAGGGCGCTCTTGCGCACGCCCGTTCGCCGCCGGCCGTCCGGAAAGACGTACGTGCGGGACACAAGTCCTTTGCGGTGCCAGCGAAAGACGGTGCGCTGGGCGACATTGCAGGCCGCCGCGACCTGCTCGATGCTCAGGACCGGCTCGGGTACCTCGGCCGCCTCCGTCGGCGCGCTCTGCGATATCCTGTGCAGCAGGTGCAGCAGGTCTGTGTGCAGTTCGCTGCCGCGGTAGCTCTGAAGGGATGCCCCCGCCGGGCGGAACCCCGTCGCCCGGAAGTATATGAACTCATACGAGTAATCCGTTTCGGGGTCGAGCGACGTGATGAGCTGCTCCAGGCGGTCCGCGTGCCTGCGGCGGAACGGCGGCGGGCTCAAGAGGAGCTGCTTCTCCAGTTCCTGAAACTTGGTGTGTTGGTATTCGGCCATCGCGCCTGGCTCGTGACGGGTGCTCTGCCCAATTATAGCGCCCCCAGGGGGTGCTCGCGAACCTGATGTTCTCGACCCGAGGGAATCTCCCGCAGATGCTTGACAAACCTGCTATGGTTGCCTATTATGCTCAGCTTCGTCTGAACCACGCAGTGTTATGTTGAACGTTCCTACTTCGCGAGCCAGCACACAGGGACTTGCGGAGTTCAGTTGCGCCGGGGCGGACCACCCGCACCAGTGGCAAGAGAGCAGGCATGGCCGACGAGCTCTTCCTGTCCGAAGGGGGATTGCGGCCCCTTCTGGACTCCATAGATTGCAGCCGCAAGGTTGCCAATGCGCGGATCGAGAGCGATTCCGAACGTATTGCCGGCACCCGCCTTTGGCTGCCCCTCAACGAGGCTACTCATGAGCAGGTGTCGGCTGGCCTGCGTTCTGCTCGCCCGGTGAACTCGTTCAAGGGTGTTCTGCTGCCCGTACGGGAGATGGTCGCCCGTTACGGGAAGACCGAGTCGGGCGACCCTCTGCAAGAGCTTTCCGGCCAGAGCGTTGCCCTGATAGGTATGCGGGGGTGCGAGTGCAGGGCTCTGGGGTACCTGGACAAGGTAATGCTGGGCGAGCCGACCGCTGATCCGTTCTACCAGGAGCGGCGCAGCAGATGCGTTGTCATCTCGGTGGACTGTGTGCTGGCGGCGGAAAGCTGCTTCTGCAACCTGTACGGGGAGAAGGCTTACCCGGAGTCCGGGTTCGACGTGAACCTCTCTCCCGTGCAAACCGGATACGTCGTGACGGCCGGGAGCGAGGCCGGCAAGAAGATACTGGAGCAGAACATGCAGTTGCTCGCGCCCGCCACAGCGGGCCAGCTGAAGGCCCGGCGGGCGATGCAGGAGAAGACCGCAGACCAGTTGGCCGCCCGGAACGCCGAATACTCGCAGGCCGGGGAGCTCGCGCAGAACCTGCCCCAGACGCTCGATGAGGTCTTCTGGTGCACCGAGCTGGCCGAATGCGTGCAGTGCGGCGGGTGCACGGCCGTCTGCCCGACCTGCTATTGTTTCCTCCTATGCGACAGGCAGGAGGAGCCGGGCAGCTACGCGCGCTCGCGGGTCTGGGATAGCTGCCAGTTCACGGGCTATTCCCAGATGGCGGGCCCTCCGGGCACGAGGAAGCCTGACCCCCGTCGCGATCACATGAGCAAGTTCCAGCGCAGGTTCGCGCACAAGCTGTGGCATGATGTGAAGGTGAACCAGATGTTCGGGTGCGTGGGCTGCGGCAGGTGCCGCGAGACTTGCCCCGGCGCCATAGACCTCCGAAGGGTCATTACCCGGATCAATTCGGTACGAGCCATCAATGCCTGAGAACGTATACCGTCCGCTCAGAGCCGAGCTTATGGGGGTGGTGGATGAGACGCCCACCATCAAGACGTTCAGGGTGAGGCCCGAGCGTCCCCTGCCGTTCAGGGCGGGTCAGTTCGTGCAGCTCACCGTGCCGGGGCTCGGCGAAGCGCCGTTTACGCCTTCCTCCTCGCCCTCGGTGGCCGATGAGCTTGAGATCACGGTTCTCAAGACCGGGAGCGTGACCGACAGGCTGCACGAGATGAGCGGCGGCGAGGAGCTGGGCGTAAGGGGGCCCTTCGGCAAGGGCTATCCCACCGACAAACTCAAGGGAAAGAACGTGCTTGTGGTGGGCGGAGGAGTTGGGCTGGCGCCGCTGCGGTCGCTGCTGTACCACCTGTTTGAGAACATCGGCGATTACGAGCGCGTGGCCATCAAGAGCGGGGCGCGCAACCCTTCGGAGCTGCTCTATCGCCGTGCCTACGATGAATGGGCCGGCAAGGACAAGGTCTCGTTCGACGTAACGGTGGACGTGCCCGATGGAAGCTGGACGGGCAACGTCGGCGTCGTGACCACGCTCCTGGAGAAGCTCGACCTGGACCGCGAAAACACCTACGTGGTGAGTTGCGGACCGCTGGTCATGCTCAGGTTCGTCACGCTGACGTGCCTTAACGAGGGCTTCAAGCCCGAGCACATATTCCTGTCCATGAACCGGAAGATGAGCTGCGGCATAGGCAAGTGCGGACGGTGCAACGTCGGGCCTTATTACCTGTGCAAGGACGGGCCCGACATGTGCTACGCCGAGATCCAGGAATACAAGGATGCCTTCAGTCTCTGAGCAAACGCTGCCGCGCTGCGTTCTATGCGGCGTGCACTGCCCGATCGGCGCCCGGCTGGACGCCTTTGGGCGGGCGCATACCGTGTACCCTGCCGATCTGGGCGTTACGCACGGCGCGTGCGTGCTCGCTCTTACGGCGGTGAGGATGTTCAGTGCCGCCAACCGCGTCTTCAGCCCGCAGGCCGGCCCCTCTCTCCGGCCCTCCCCCAATGGGGGAGGGAGACGGGTGGGGGAGGCGGCAGTGGAGGCGGCGCTTGACGATCTTGCGCGTCGGCTTTCCTCGGTTCCTCCCGATCAGGTGGCCCTCTGCGTTGACATCAACCGCCCGCTCGAAGGGATCGCGGCCGCGGCGGCGCTGCGCGACCAGGCCCTCCCGGGTGCGCAGGTGAGCGCCTTCGTGCCGCCCCAGGATTGGCCCTTCGCGGCGACAGGTCTCGGCGCGGGCCCATCGCATTCCGAGATTGCCGGGTGCGACCTGGTGCTGGCTGTTGGAGACGTTTTCAGTTCCCATCCTGCCGTGGCCGGGTTCGTGCGCGACATGCAGCAGGCCCGCAGGCAGAACAGGCTGATCAGCCTCGACTCGGCGCCCGGTCGGACCAGCCGCGGCGCTGACCAGGCGATATTGCTCACTCCCGACCGCATCGCCCCTTTCCTGTGCGCTCTGGCCGTAGCGGCCGGCGCCGGGGAGGTCAAGAGCGCGCTCGGCGGCCTGGGCGCGGCAGAGGTCTGCGAGAGAGCACAGTTGGATGCCGCCGCCGTGGACAACCTTAAGAAGGCGCTGACGGATGCCAAGAGCCCGGGCATCCTCGTTGCGGCGAATCTGGGGCGCTACACCAACAGCACGGCCGTCTTAAGCGCCGCTTGCCAGCTTGCGCAGGTTTGCGGAGGACGCCTCTGGCCGCTGCCGCTCGGCACCAACTCGGCTGCGCTTGGCGCGCTGAATCAGGCGCTGGCTCTGCAAAGCACGGCCGCGACGTTCGACGCCATTGACAGCGGGCAGACAAAGGTGCTATTGGTGGTTGGATTTGACCCCGCCTCCGTCTTCCCGCCTCGCATGTGGTCTCACTGGAACAGGCGCTGCGGGACGATTGCCTGGGCGGCCAGCCTCGAGAGCGACTTCGCCGACCAGGCCAGGATCGTATTGCCACTGGCCCTGGGATGGGAGGAATCGGGACACAAGCTGAGCCCCGAGGGTGCGGCTGAACCGTTCGCCGCCTGGCTCCCCGCTCCGCGGGGTGTTCTGACGGTTGAGGATCTCATGCAAGGCCTGGCCGGGCGGCTGGGCGCATCGGCGCTCACGATCGCGGACATGAGCAAGATCAGCGCGCTGCCCGCTGGGAGCGTGAGCGCGAGCGCGCACATCAGCAGGGACGTCGTTGAGGTTCGGCGTCCGCCGGTTGCGCCTGCGGCATGGCTCGTGGGTGCGCACGAGCCCCACGGCTACACAGGCGGGTTGAGCACGGACGGCCTCGACTGGCAGCGGCGGCTTGAGAGCACCGTGAGGTTTGGCGGAGCGACCGTTGCGGGCGGTGAATCCCGCGCGCAGGTGCCGGCCGGCGGTGTGCAGTCTGCCGGCGGAGCAACCGTGGTGAGCCTGCCGGCGCATTGGCCGCAGTTGCGCGAGCTTGTAGAGTGGGCCGCGCCGCACGCGCAGGGACCCGTGGCGAATCCTGCGATCGTCAGCTTGGAGAACCTCCAGCCCCAGAAGGCGTAAAGAGGAAGCAGATGGGTGCACCAGCCACACGGGTCGAGAGCGCAACGGTAGAGCGGCAGCTCCTGCTCGATCCCGCGCGCTGTATCGGGTGCAGGAGCTGCGCGGCTGCGTGCTTCCTGGGCCATGCCGACAGGCCCGGTCTGGCCTACGAGGACGTGAAGCGCTCCAGCGCCATGCCCGCCATCTGCCGGCAGTGTGACGAAGCGCCGTGTGTCCAGGCGTGCCCCAACAACGCGATGTACAAGGACGTGAGCGGCATAGTGCGGCGAAGCCCGGTGCGCTGCACAGGCTGTCGTAGCTGCTTCTTGGCCTGCCCCTTCGGCGTGATTGAAACTGAAATCGTGAAGCACCAGGTCGGCAAGTGCGACCTGTGCGCTGATAGAACACCCGGGGGCCTGCTGCCCAGGTGTGTGGCAGTGTGTCCGTCCGGGGCCCTCAGGTTCCTGGTTCCGGACGAGTCGCCCAAGCGCGTGGGCGGCCTGAAGGCTGAGGGTTACCGACTGCTGAGCGGACGAACGCTCGAAAAGGCGTGACGAGGACCCAAAAGGAAGGCGAATGAGTGCTGGCTCGATCATAGCCGTGTTGCTTCTGGCCTTTGTCGGCACTCCCGTGCTGGGGCTGGTCTTCAAGTGGGTGGACCGGCTGCTCACGGCGCGCATCCAGTGGCGCAAAGGACCCCCCTTCTACCAGCCTTTTGCTGATATACTGAAGCTGTTGGGCAAGGAGACGCTGGCAGGCGAGAGGGCCTCTGTCGGGACGTTCCTTCTGGCGCCGCTGCTGGGCTTCATCGGGATCACCGTTTCGGCCGCCGTCCTCTGGGCCGTCGTGCTCAAGCCCGACACGGGCTTCGTCGGGGACTTGATAATCGTGGTCTACTTCCTGGTTTTTCCCGCTTTGGGGATCATCCTGGGCGGCTCCGCCAGCGGCAGCCCTCACGCCGGCCTCGGAGCGAGCCGTGAGATGAAGCTGGTGGTTGCCTACGAGCTGCCGTTCATCCTGGCGATTGCGGCGGTCGTGCTGAATGCGGCGGGCGTCGAGCACGCCGTGCCGAGCTTCCGGTTCGCGCAGATTCACGATGCGCAGTCACTCTCGGGCCCGCTGTTGGGCAGCGTGAGCGGTTTTCTGGCCTTCCTGTGCGCGGTGGCCGTGACGCAGGCGAAGCTGGGCCTGGTGCCGTTCGACCAGGCGGAGGCCGAGACGGAGCTGATGGGCGGCGCGATCCTGGAATACTCCGGCCCGGCGCTGGCCCTGATCTACCTGAGCCGGGCGATGCTGCTGTTCGTGATGCCGATGTTCGTGATCACGGTCTTCTGGGGCGGCCTGGCCCTCACGGGCTGGGGGCTCCTGTGGACCATACTGAAGTTCGTGGTGCTTCTGATCGTGATAGTGCTGGTGCGCAACACGACGGCGCGGCTGAGGATTGACCAGGCGATGACGTTCTTCTGGTTCGTGGTCACCCCCGTGGCGCTGGTGGCCTGCGCCATAAGCCTGCAAGCCTTTCGCGGGTCCTGACTCGTGCTTCGTAGCGAAGCCTACTTCGCGGAGTAGCAGGAGAGACGATGGCGGTGCTGGACAAGCTGAAGCTTTGGGGCCTGAAGAAATCGCCGTGGGTCTACCACGTCAACACCGGTGCCTGCAACAATTGTGATATTGAGGTGTTGGAGCTTCTGACGCCGCGCTTCGACGTCGAGCGACTCGGCGTGCTGCTGGTTCCCTCACCCCGGCACGCCGACGCCCTGCTGGTCACGGGCATCTGCACCAGGCAGATCAGGCCGAGGCTCCAGGAGATCTACCGCCAGACGCCGAAGCCGTGCCTCGTGGTCTGCCTGGGCGCGTGTGCGCTCTCTGGCGGCATCTTCCATGACGCGTGGCACTTCGCAGGGCCCGTTGACGAGGTCATACGTGAAGTTGACCCCGATGCCATGATCGTCTATATACCAGGGTGTCCTCCGAAACCCGAGGCAATGATCGCCGGCATCGCAAAAGCGCTGGCCCAGTTGTAGTGCGGGATGCGAGGAGTTTTGAGCATGTCAAAAGCAGCCGCAGATACACGCAGATGAACACAGATCAGGTGAAAAAAGAAAAAAACAACAGCGTTTATCCGCGCTTGCCCGCCATAGCTTCAGCGGCGGCAGGTCCATCTGCGGCTCGTTTCAAAGCGGGGACGACGATGAGGACGCAGAGTGCTCTGGAGGACGTGATCGAGAGGCTCAAGGGCTTGTTGGGAGACCGCTCGGCAGGCTGGAAGAGGCCGCTGCCGGGGAGGGTCTACTTCACCGTTCGCCGCGAGGACGCCCGAGAGGTGGGCCGGATGATCTTTGAGGACATCGGGGCGCGGTTCGTGACTGCGAGCGGCTCGGACCTTGGAGAGGAGCTGGAGGCGCTCTATCACTTCTCCCTCGACGCGGTGGGCCTCGTGGTGAACATGCGGGTGAGGACGCCGAAGGCGGAGGCGACGCTCCCCTCGCTCACGCCCGTTGTGCCCGCCGCGGAGTGGATAGAGCGGGAGATGAGAGATCTTGTGGGAATCACGTTCGAAGGACATCCCCGGCCGGAGCGGCTCATCCTTTCCGACGACTGGCCGGAAGGCGTATATCCGTTGAGGAAGGGGGCCGCAGATGAACGCGGATAAACGCTGTCTTTCTTTTGTTCTTTCCGCTGATCGGTGTGCATCTGCGTGTATCCGCGGCCACTGCCGTCTTTCTTTTCTTGAGGACACGACTGGTGGCCCATAGAACGCTCATACCCATCGGTCCGTATCACCCTCTGCAGGAGGAGGCGGAATTCTTCCAGCTCACCGTAGAGGGCGAGACGGTGGTTGACATAGACGTGAGGCTTTCCTTCAACCATCGCGGCATCGAAGGTGTGGCGATGAAGCGGACGTGGGACCAGGTCCCCTACCTGGTGGAGCGAGTGTGCGGCATCTGTTCCGCCAGCCATCCTCTTGCCTACGTTCAGGCCGTTGAGCACCTGGCCGGCGCGCAGGTCCCCGAAAGGGCGCTCTACATCCGCACCATAGTCAACGAGCTGGAGCGCATCCACAGCCACCTTCTGTGGCTGGGGCTGGCAGGACACTTCATCGGCTTCAACACCGTGTTCATGTGGGCCTGGCGATACCGCGAGCCCGTGCTGGATGCCTTGGAGGTGTGCACGGGCAGCCGCATAAACTATGCGAACCACACCATCGGCGGCTCACGGCTCGACCTGGACGAGGACAAGGTCAAATACGTGCGCCAATGCCTGGATGATATCGAAAAGCCCGTCGCGATGCTCATTAGCGCAGCCACGGAGGACCCCATTCTGGCGCTCAGGCTCAAGGGCGTCGGCGTGCTCACCGAGCAGGACGCACGCAGGCTCTGCGCCGTCGGGCCGACCGCCAGGGCCTCAGGCGTGCCGATTGACGTGCGCCGCGATGACCCGTACGCCGCCTACGACAGGATTGACTGGAAGGTCTGCACTGCCTCTAAAGGCGACGTCTTTGACAAGGTAGTGGTGCGCATGCTGGAGACGGTGGAGTGCATCAAGATGCTCCGTCAGGCGCTCGATGACCTGCCGGGCGGGCCGATCCAGGCGCCCGTGCACGAAGTGCCGCCCGGCGAGGCGGTGGGACGCGTCGAGGCGCCGCGAGGCGAGACGTTCCACTACGTGCGCTCCAACGGCGGGCCGTATCCCGAGCGGCACAAGATAAGGGCCCCCAGTTACGTCAATGTTCCCACGTGCAAGGCGACGTGCATCGGGCAGTCGGTCGCCGACACCACGATCACGCTCGCGGCCGTGGACCCGTGCTATAGCTGCACGGAGAGGCTGGCGGTGGTGCGGGAGCGAGGACGAGCACGGCTGGGGTTCGCTGACCTGGTGCGGCTCTCTCGGGAGAAGACGGACCGGCTGTGTCGGGCGGAGTGTCGGATGGGCCGTGAGGATTACGACTCGGCATTCGCCCTGAGGCTCTCGAAGGGACTTCGGCGAGCTCAGTCGAGCCGGCGCGCAGGGGGTATTGCATGACACCGGATACTCTGTTCGCGTGGGCGATCGCCATCCTGGTGGCAGGCGGAGGCCTGTGTCTGGTGCTCGGCGCACGGCAGTCAGTAGTCAGTAGTGAGCGGTCACAACTACTCACTACTCACTGCTCACTTCTGACTGGCCGTCTTGCCGGCCTTGTGGCGTTCATTTGCAGCCTGGCTGCGCTGGTGCTCGGCGCGCGGCTGCTCATCGGCGAACTTCTATTCGCGGGCCCGTATGCAGAGGAGGGCTTGTACGTCTACCACAAGTTCCCCGGCGACGTGCTCCGCGTGGACTTGCTGTTCGGGTTCTCCCTGTTCAGCGCCGTGCTGAACCTGATGGTGCTGGGATTCGGGTTCCTGGTCGTCCTGTATTCGCTCACCTACGTCCAGGGCCGCAATGGCAGCAGCATCGGCGAGCAGGGGTCGGCAGGCTTGCCCGCCGCGGCGGGCCTTCCTGCGCGGTTCTTCGCGTATTGCCTCTGGGCTGCGGCCGGGGCGAGCGTCGCACTGACCACGGGGCATCTGCTCGTGTTCGTCTTTGCCTGGGAAATCGTCACGCTCATGCTTTACCTGCTGGTCGGGCTGGGCGGCCCCAGGGCCCGCAAAGGCGCCGCGAAGTCCTTTGCCATGCTGGGGTTCAGCGACGCCATGATCATCCTGGCCATCGCTGCCCTCATCAGATACAGGGGCACCGCAGCCCTGTACATGTCGAACCTGGAAGGCCCGCTGCACATAGTCATCTCGAACTGGAAGGAGACGGGCGTCTACCTTCTGCTGCTCGTGGGCGCGCTGGCGAAGGCCGGGGCGTTCCCCATGCACTCCTGGATCCCTGCGGCGGCCGAGCACGCCCCGATGCCCGCGATGGCGCTGCTGCCGGCCTCGCTTGACAAGCTGCTGGGCATAGTGCTCCTGGCTCGCATCTCGCTGAGCTTCTTCACACTGAGCGCGGGACTGAAGATCCTGCTCATGGTGATCGGAGCGGTCACCATCCTCGGGGCCGTCATGATGGCGATGGTGCAGCACAACCTGCGCCGCCTGTTGTCCTTCCACGCCGTCAGCCAGGTGGGCTACATGGTGCTGGGCATCGGCACCGGCGTGCCCATCGGCATCATCGGCGGGCTGTTCCACATGGTCAACCACTCCATCTATAAGTGCCTGTTATTCCTGAGCGGCGGGGCTGTGGAGAGTCAGACCGGCGACCTCGAGCTGGACAGACTGGGCGGTTTGAGCCGCGCGATGCCTGTGACGTTCGCAAGTTTCCTGATCGGATCGCTGGCCATAAGCGGCGTGCCCCCGTTGAACGGCTTCGTGTCGAAGTGGCTCGTCTACCAGGGCGTCCTTCAGGGCGGGGGTTCCCTGATGCCGCTCTTGTTGGCCGCTGCCGTGCTGGGCAGCGCGCTGACCCTGGCCTCCTTTGTGAAGGCCCTGCACAGCGTCTTCCTCGGCGAGCGGTCGCCGGAGCTGGCCGCGCGAAGCGCTCCGGTGCGCGAGGCGCCCACGAACATGCTGTTCCCGATGAGCGTTCTTGCGGGGCTGTGCATCGCGTTGGGGCTGGGCGCGACTCAGGTGGTGCAGGGCTTTTTTGCCCCCTGGGTGGGACAGATGATGGGTGGACAGGCCGCGGGACTGGCCCAGTCCGTGGGCGCGTCGGGACTGAGCTTCGAGACGGGCCTCTGGGTGCCGTTAGCGGCGGCGGGGCCTGGCGCGGTGTTGCTGGTGCTCCTGGGGCTTTTGGGCGGCGTGCTGTTCTACCTGGTGGGCAACGCGTTCAAGGTCCGTCGGGTGCGCACATTCTCTGGAGGTGAGATTGAGACGCCGGCGTCCACGCAGGTGCTCGGCACCGGCTTTTACCTGACAGTACGGGAGCTGCCAATCATCCGCGGCTTCTACAAGGATGCGGAGCAGGAGGCATTCGATGTCTACCGGCTGACAGGCCAGTATGGACAAGGTGTTGTGACATGGCTGCGACGCCTGCACTCCGGTGTGCTGGAGACGTACGTGACGTGGATATTGATCGGCGCAGCCGTTGTGGCGGCAGCGGTGTTCTTGGCCGGATAGGAAGGACAGGTCGTTAC
>Ga0315274_10000162_pt1 | contig 98914 bp, 94 predicted proteins | sample YL17G02_20_MG_FD_203700 | JGI IMG/M metagenome (GOLD analysis project Ga0315274, IMG submission 203700) | Sediment microbial communities from Yellowstone Lake, YNP, Wyoming, USA - YL17G02_20 | ecosystem: Environmental > Aquatic > Freshwater > Lake > Sediment | place: USA: Wyoming | collected...
TCAAAAAACTCTTCGGCGTTGGAGTTTATGACGCCGTAAATATATTTCCCTGTAATGCTCAACATTTCGCCTTCCCTTTATTTCTTACCTGCCATTTTGTTCTTTCAGCATTTTAAGCGCCTGGTCAAAATGCTGCCGTGAGACTTTTAGTTCTCCTTCCAGGGTCGCTTTGTTCTCTGCCGAGTTGCGTTCAATATACTCTCTTACCGCGAGCATCGAGGCCTTTCGGCAAACAAATTCAATATCAGAACCGGTTCTGCCATCGGCTTCTTTAGCTAACTTTGTCAAATCAACATCTTCGGCAAGCGGCTTGTTTTTCGTATGTATTTTGAAAATTTCTTCTCTGGTTTTCTCGTCAGGCAGAGGCAACTCAAACAAAAAGTCGAATCTGCCGCTCCGCAATATCGCAGGGTCAACCAAATCCAGCCTGTTTGTCGCAGCTAAAACCACGACTCCCTTGAGCTCTTCAATTCCGTCCATCTCGGTCAGGAATTGACTTATCACTCTTTCGGTTACATGGGCATCAGTGGAGCTTGAACCTCTTCTGGGTACAAGACTGTCTATCTCATCAAGAAAAAGTATTGTTGGTGCGGCATGCTTTGCTGTTCTAAATGTTTCCCTTACTCCTCGTTCCGATTCTCCGACGTATCGGCTGATAAGCTGTGGCCCTTTAATAGAGATAAAATTGACACCGCTTTCATTAGCTACCGCCTTGGCCAAAAGTGTCTTGCCGGTTCCAGGTTTGCCATAAAGCAAAATCCCTTTAGATGGATTGGTGCCAGCCTTCTTGAATACGTCTGGATATTTAAGCGGCCATTCAACTGCCTCTTTGAGTTCCTGCTTGATATTCTCAAGGCCGCCCACATCAGACCACTTTACATCCGGGACTTCAACAAATACTTCCCTTATTGCAGATGGCTCTATTTCCTTCATCGCCTCGAAGAAATTATCCATCGTCACTTCCAATTTGAGCAGCGTTTCATAAGGAATGTCCGACAGTTCGAAATCAATCTTTGGCAGAATCTTTCGCAAAGCCGACATAGCCGCCTCTCTGGCCAACGCCTCCAAATCCGCCCCGACAAAACCATGAGTAATTCCGGCTAATTTTCCCACGTCAACATCTTTAGCCAAAGGCATCCCTCTCGTATGAATCTCCAAAATCTCTAACCGCCCATTTTTATCAGGTATAGGGATAGAAATCTCTCTATCAAAACGACCTGGTCGCCTTAGAGCAGGGTCGATGGTATTGGGAATATTCGTCGCACCTATAACGATAACATGGCCGCGTGATTCCAAACCATCCATCAGCGCCAGAAGCTGAGAGACAACACGTCTTTCAACCTGCTTTTCACTTCCCATATCCTCTCGCTTGGGCGCGATAGCATCTATCTCATCAATAAAAATTATGGCAGGTGCATGTTTCTGGGCATCTTCAAAGATACTTCGTAAGCGAGCTTCAGATTCGCCGTAAAATTTGCCCATGATTTCGGGGCCGCTTATGCTGACAAAATATGCATCTGTCTCATTAGCCACGGCTCGAGCGGTTAATGTTTTGCCCGTCCCCGGCGGGCCATACATAAAGACTCCTTTGGGGGCTTCGATACCAAGCCGGTTAAAAACCTCGGGATATTTGAGAGGCAGCTCAATCATCTCTCTTATTCGCCGGACCTGCGTACCAAGCCCACCGATATCTTCATAGGATATTTTGGCTTTCTCAATTTTGCCCTCCTTTGACTTTACCCTTATCAGGGTTGCAGGGCTGACTGATACCACGCCATCCGGCACCGTGTCTTCCACCATGAAATCACAGGTCTTGGTGCCAAACAATCTCGCCCTTATTTTATCACCGCTCGTTAAGGGTAAACCTTCTATCAAAGAACCAATGTACTCCGCGTCCTTCTCTTTTTGCAGCCCGCCTCCGTCTGTCAAAGGGGCAAGCGTGATTTTCTTGGCAGTTTCACTTTCGCTTTTCTGAATCGTTACTTTTTCATCAAGACCGACTTTGGCATTTTCTCTCGTAATGCCGTCTATTTGAATGATATTCTTTCCCCTGTCAGCCGCGTAACAGGGCATCGCCTTGGCAGCGGTTTTCCTTTTACCTTCTATCTTTACTATCTGACCCACCTCAAGGCCCATACTCTTCATATCTTCTGGATCGATTCTGGCAATGGCCCTTCCCACATCTTTAGGCAACGCCTCTTTGACCTTCAATTGCCTCATATTTTCGTCTTTCGTTCCCGTCGTTAGTTAAACAGCAATTGTTTAAAGTTCACCAGCGCCTCCCTGCCCTTAACCTCTCGTGGCTGCAATGGGACAATTGTCGTTGTCAATCCTTTGAACTTTTCCCCCATCCGGGTTATGTGCTCGTGCTGCGCCTTCCTTTTTTCCCTGCAAAACTCGCAGCCGTCCGACTGCAAAACATTGTTTATTATGAGCTGCCTGACCTTTATCCCGTGTCTGCCCAGGCCGGTTATTAATCTTTCGGTCTCTAAAATCGCCATCTCCTCCGGGATTGTAACCGCCACAAACTCGCTTGTGTCCGGACTGTGGAGCACGTCTTCTATCCTCTTTACCGACTTCTTCATAGTCAGCAAAAAATCATCCGCCTCATCAGGCGTGTATTTTCCACCAAACGTTTCAGCTACATATCTGTACTTCCATCTCATCTTCGCTATCACCTTTATCCAGTCATCCAACAACTCGGGCGAAGCCAAAAGTCGTAAAGCGTGCCCGGTGGGCGCCGTATCCACCACGTATTTGTCGAACTTCGCCTCGCCCATCAAATCAACCACCGTTTTAAGCCCCATTACTTCATCCATACCCGGAAGGGGCAGGGCAAACACTGAGTCAACGTCCTCGGCGTCCAGGTTGGTCCCGGTCAATATGACCTTTCTTATCTGGTCTTCATGTTCTGTTTTGAACCTTAAAAGAGCTTTTTGGGCATCTATCTCCAGGGCGCTTAAATTGCTTATCCCTTTCACTTCGCCCACTTCATTTCCGATTCTCTGGCCCAAACTATCCGCAAGAGAGTGCGCCGGGTCGGTCGAAAAAAGCAACGTCTTGAAATCCTCGGCCAGGTAAAGGGCTGTGCTGCACGCACACGTCGTCTTTCCCACGCCACCCTTGCCGCCGAACAAAATCAGTTTCAATGAGGTTTCCTTGAGTCCTTTCAATCCCATTTACCCCGTTAGAAGCCTTAAAAAAGATTTCTTTTAATTTTCTTCCTTATTACTGTTTTTTTGAACTTTGTAACCCCTACCAAGGTATATTTCTAACGGGGTTTACTTTTTCACCTTGATTTCCAGGATACCGTTGTTGTATGAAGATGTCAGTGTGCCGGCCTGTACCTTTGCAGGGAGCAAAATCTCCTTGTGATACTTCCTGTCCCCGGTTTGTGCCGAGATATCCAGGATGTCTTCTTTCAAATCCAGCTTTATATCCACTTCGTTGACCCCCGGCATCTCAGCGTAGATTCGAACCTCGTCTTTCTCATCAAAGACGTCCGTAATCGGCTCTCTTTCTTCTTCAACCGCAGGACCTTGGGGAGTTTTTTTGACATTTCCGAACGACTCAACTACGGGTTTACCTCCCACCGCTGTCTTTATGGAAAACCCAAACACCCCTTTCATACCTTTTTTAAGGTGACTGAAGTCAATTTCGCCTTCTTTATTGATTTCACCGCCTGCTTCCTCCAATTTAGCAGCCATGTCAACAAGATTCTCGATACCCTTGAATAGACCCCCCAAACTCAATTTCCCTATGCCAAAATCGATATTCAGCCCTTCGTTTTCTTCATCTTTTTTCTTCTTGTCTTTAGCCATTGACGAATCTCCTTTTCTTGTTATCTTATCTTTGCTTCTACTCGCTCTAATCTGCTTTTCAAGATTTTATTTTCTTTTTCTAACCTTGCCCCTTTTGCGTCTGATTGGACACAAGAAGCCTCTGACGAGAGATAGGGGTCCTGCTGCCACCAGTTTATCCCCATCTCCATTGCCTTATCCACGGAGGCAATCAAAAGCCGTATTTTAATGGTGAGGAGGTCGATGTCGGCAATTTGAATCTTAATGTCGCCGGCGATAACAATACCTTTATCTAAGACCCTTTCCAGGATGTCAGCCAGATTCGTGGCCTGGGTGGCGTGCATCATCTTTTGCTCAGCCATTCTTTAATACCTCCTGTTCTTATCCTGCTGTTGCGACTTCCTCTTTTCGTGCATAAGAAGTCACTTCCAGGGTATCGGTCAGTTTAACCTCATAAGTGTTTCTATCCTGGACTCTGCTGGATAGGCCTAAAGATTTAATAAATGAACTCTCTTCATAAATCTCGGCTTCGCCTACCCAGCCATCCTCGGATTTTGTTATTTTTATTACCTTCGCGTCTCTGCCAAAAGTCTTTTCAAGAAAGCTCCTGATTGCTTCACTTACTTGGTCTATTTTCATAATACTGCTCCTGTTATCTGTTTTGTGACCACACCTTTTCCTGAACATATTAGGCAAGGCAGCTTATTACCCGGCTCAGCGCCGGTTCCCTTGCAATGAGCACATACCTCTATAGGTTTTGTAATACTCACCAATCCCTTGCCTCTGCAAACGGTGCAGGTAATATTTGTTCTGGGCGGATACTCTCCTCTGCCCGTACAATAAGCACATACTACGGCTGGTCCGGTTAAAGAAACCATACCCGCGCCCCTGCATACAGGGCACTTTATTCCTTTGCTTCTGGGTAATATCCCTCTGCCGGAACATAACGAGCATCCAAAATTATCTCCTTCTAAAATCTCGCCTGTTTTTCGGCCTAACTTTGTTCTTCCGCCTTTGAAGTCCACTGTGTTCCATTCCATAACGGCAACCTTTCTTGCTTAATAAGTTAGAGCCATCGTCTTAAACTCTTTTTTCGCACCATTTGTTTGAGCGAATGTGCGTCCTGAAGAACTCTTGTTTCCGGCGGCTTTAACGATAGCTTCAGTCTCTTGCAGCTTACTCGTCTCCTGCTCTATTTCTTCCAGACGCCTTCTGATGTCGTCCTTTCTCATGGATAGTTTCTTGTCTTCCTTTAAGAGTCTCTCTTTTTCCTTGTTAATCATATACAAATCTAAATACGTCGAGCTTTGGACCCTGGGGATGGAGCGTTTCTTTCTGCTCTGCATAGTCCTCACTCCGTGGATTCCTTTCAGGCTATTAACATCCTTCATTGTTAACTCCTTTCCGTAAGGAACTTATAGCTCTATCTTGTAGAACTTCTTGCCGAGATCAAAACGTTCTTCTTTTTGCTCGCTCCCGTGATCTTTAATTCAACCAATTGGCCTTCTTTAAGCTCCACCGCCCGCTGAATGTTGCCGGGAAGCTTTATTTTCCCATCTTTATCTACTCTGGAAAATGCTCGCATAAGTGTCATTTGACTATCCTCTCATATTGTTTTCTTTGTCAGCCGGATACCCCAGCTAAACTTTCTATTTCTTTTTTCTCTTTTTTGCTATCAACTGTCTCAACAGCAGTGGCGCTCTCCGCAGCCTTCTTTCCGACATCAATTGTCTTTCCCGCTCCAAGCTCTTTGGCAACAAGCTCTCTTACTATTTCTTTAACCCTATCCTGGTTTGTCTTTGAGCCGACCCGGCTTGTCTCTGAAGCAAGTATATCCTGACACATTTGCATAAAAGTACCGCCGGCCCTGACGGGAGTGAGATTTCGAACCTTAAGGGTTTTTGCAATCATAATGCACCCGCGAACAGTTGGTGCAAACTCACATTTCCCGGATTCCCTCAAGCCCCTTACGATGTTCACTATTATCTGGGAATCTTGCTTAGACAGCTTGGCTTTGGCCACGGTTATAGCCAACTCAGTATCATAGTCAAAGTGGTCTAAATCCATCGTTATCATTCTGTCCCTCAAAGCATCCTGGCTGCGATGCACCCCGGCATATTCCTCCGGGTTGCTCGTGAAAATAGCTGTAAAGTCAGGGTCAACCCTTAAATATGGCTCCTCACCACCACGACCAACCGGCAAATCCATCATCTTCTCCTGCAGAATAGACAGGAGGATATTATTTGCCTCCGGCCGGGAACGTGTGAACTCATCATAAATCATGGTAAATCCATACTTGCAGGCGACGGTCAGACGGTTATCCACCCAGCGCTTTACCATATCTTCTTCTGTTTTCAGCACCCTGGAGATAAAGCGGTCCACAACTTTTCTGATTCTATAGCCATGCTCGCCGCCGACCAGGTCAGACGTAGTGAACTCCTCGTCTCCGTGAATCATTACAACCGGTCTTTTAATCTTGCTTGCCAGGTGCATTGCCAATGTCGTCTTGCCGGTACCCGAAGGGCCCCTGAAATGCACCGGAAACCCCGCCTTAATATAACAAAGGGCTCTATCAGCAATGCTCTTAACATACTTTGTTTCCACAAAGTCCGGCATTGGGGCCGGCTCCAATACCGTTGTCATTTCGTCAATCATTTCTATTTCACTCCTTTTCTGTTAGAAATATTGTTTTTTATAGCAGTGAGCCCCATCATCTGAATCTTTCGCCTAATTTTTTCCAGGTTCTGCCTGCCTTTTCTAAATCCGCCCTTATCTTCTTTTCTCTGCTTCTAAAGCTCTCTTTGATGGCCTGTAATTTAATCAGAGCTTCTTTGCTCTTTTTGATGTAACCTTCTCTGTGCAAATTTGGTTTGGTTACGTCTTTCACTTTGAAACGACCCCTTTGCCTTTGCACTTAAGACAGGGCATTGCACTATCCATTGTCGTACCCGTACCTTCACACTTAGTGCACCATTCAGTTGGGCTTTGGGGAGCTGTAACCATACCCTTGCCGTTACATACGGTGCAGGTAATCCGGGTATTATGATAGACCCCGCTGCCTTTGCAAAAAGCACATCTAATCACCGGCTCTATGACCTCAACTTTACCTGTCCCGCAGCAGACCTGGCAGGCGGCATGTTCACTCAACAAGCCGAAAGGGTCCTTGCCCGTCCCCTTACAGAACCCGCACGTTATCTGGGTTGCCGTATATGTTGTCTGGCTCATAATCTAATACCTCCTTGAATAAGTATTTGCACTTCCCTGGCCTTCCCAGCCGGCACCCCGCAGTTTGCTTATGCAAACAAGCAGCGGGGGCGTCTGACAATTTCCCACTGCCTTCTTAGACGCCAGCTCCAACCTTTTGCTTATTGCCTTCGCTCTTTGTTGAGGTCTTCTTTTTGCCTTGGGCCTTGCGTGTTGCCTGACTGACTGTGGTTACCTTTTTTCCAGCATCAATCCCAGGCATCGGGAAGCCGGCTTTTCTTGCCTTGGCCATCGTAGCAGACATACCTTGCCATGCTTTTCTTGCCTGGGACATCTCAGAGCCGCACTCTTTTAAGAACCCTCTGGTTTCCTTAACGATACCTTCCACATACTTAGCCAGGTCTTTTTTGAGTTCTTCACTCATATCAGCATGATCCTTGTTGAATTCCTTGAGTTTGTTCGCAACGAAAGTCTCGATTTCCTTTATAGCCTTCTGGATGTCAGACATCATTTTCTGGAAATCCTTAAGCCTTTCTGTTTCTCCCTTCTCAAGGCTGGCTTCTAATTCATCCGCCATAGCTTTATGGTCCTTTTGAAACCCTTTTATCATGTTGCTTACGTTCTTAGTCAAATCCGCCAGGGTTTTTCCGATATCACTCATCATCGCCTTGAAATCTTTAAGCCTACTCTGTTCTCCCTTTGCAAGCTCCGCCCTGAGCGCAGCAGACATCTCCTTATGCTCGGTGTGAAATCCCTTGAGCATTTGGTGGGTGTCCTTTACCAACCCACCTACCGCCTTTACGCGCATGTCATAAGAGGCGATAATTTCCTCACCAAGATTTTTCAAGTCAGTTGCCATTGCCATTACCATTTTGATTCTCCTTTCAAATCAAAAACGCTTCTCGAATCTTTTTATCTGGAAAACGCCTAAATCCACATTTTATTGAATCTGACAGATTTCGGACTCTGCCAACAACTTCATATTTCCCGCCCGATTGCGCTCGGGGACATCAGCTATTGTCCCTCTAATCTCAATCATTTGGTCTTTGCCCCCATAAACAAGAGTTCCCGAATCGATCGATGGCGCATCCGTTCGTTGCCGGTGAACACCTCTGACACTACCCACGCGTTTGGCCAGACGCTTTATGAATAGGCGTCCTTTTCCAATCAAGGCATCTTCCAGGACCTCGTCAAATTCTTTGATTCTCTTCTTAACGTAAATCTCGAGCCGTTTTATGCCTTCATCGTGTTTTTCTTCAAACGTTTCATTTTTCCTTAAACGACTCAGCCACGAAGGCACGCTCGCCGCTAAATTCCTGGTAAAATTGGCAAAGTCAACCAAAGCGCTTACCTCCTCACCACTCAGCTGCTCGTGTCTCTTCTCCTTACGCTCTTTTCTACAGTAGAACCTTGTCAGCATATTATTCACATCCCGGGTCAGGTTATCGGCGAAGCTCTTCAACGTCTCTGTCTTCTCATTGGCCTTTTTCTCCCTCTCCACTTCCATTAGTGCTTTTTCCGTGTTCCCTACTACAATGCCCAATGCTTCGGAACGCATCTGATAAAACCTTATAATTTTGTCTATGATGCCGCCCATATCTGCTCTCGCTCATTCGCCTCGACATCTGCTCAGCCGGTTCTGTTCCGCCGCCACACGCTTTGCCTTGAACTCTCCAAGCATGTCCTTCACTTGCCCGCGCCTTTCCTCTTGATTTGCTATCCGCTCTTCACGACCTTTTTTGAATTCCGCAAGCTTTGATTTAAGGTCTCTCGTTCTCAGTTCCCTGCCTTTGGCCAACAACTCATTTAACATCCTCGCCGTATCCTGTTGGTCTTTCTGATACTCTTTTAGTTTGGATACCACCTCATTCTTTCTTTGTTCCTGTCTGGCAAACACATCTGTAATCAGCGTATGGAATTCCTTGACCCTTTGGGCATCCCCTTTAGCCAAAGCGTCTGTGAAGCTTCTCAGGTTTCCTCTTAATTCCTGGACAAGGGTCGACTGTTCTTTAAGATAGTTTCTCGAAAAATCTCTTACTTCCTGCTCTTGCTGGTCCTGGTAAGACGAGACAACACTCATCATATTGTCAAAGTCCTTCCGTCGAAGTGACCCGTTCCTGGCAAGATTTTCCTTGAGCTGGTCACTGATTTTCTCTCGCTTCTGGCTTGTATCGAAAACAGAACCCTGGAAACCTTGAAGGATTTGGTTGGTGGTCTCAAAAAGGGACTCAACACTCTGCATTCGCGTCTCGTATGATGAAAATATGCCCTCGACAAAATCCTTTGTATCTGCGGCTAAAAACATGATTGCATCATCTCCATTTTTAAGAGAGGTTTTTCTTGGCGAACCATACTTTCTGCCCCCCCCAGGTGGTGCATAAGGATGGCTTGGCAAGAATCCTCTATATGCTGGTTGGGACCATAGTTACGCTGCTGTTGCGGTAAGCCCTATTGCCTCGGCATACTTCAGATAGGTCTCTACCGACGCTGCAACAACCCTTGCCTCAATAGCGAGTATCTCAATGCCCACCAATGAGACCCGAACCCACGCATCCACCACGATGCCCTTGTCCAGTATTCGGTCAATTACCTCAACCAGACTGCTCGAACCAATTGCTTTTTCCACTGCCATGATAGTGCTCCTTTCGTTCCCCTTAGGGGAAACTATAAAAAATAGAAACTAAAAAACGCACGCTACACACATGCCTTATAACTCGCCTTCTGCCCCCACATCATAAAACCCCGGCATCGACAACCATGCTCTCAACTTCATTGCCGACTGCTACCGATTGATGGTTACTTCTGGTCAAAACGAGCATTTTAATAAACCCCACTTAACTTAATCACAAGCAGCGCCAGGAATCATAAAAGGCCTTATCCGAAAAGCTATATTCGCTCTCGCAGACAAGGCCTTTTACCCCCGGCTCGGCAAAGAAAAAGGCACAGTCATAATCGCATCCTCTTATCAGAGAAAACAATCTTGACTGTGCCTTCGACTTACAGACCTTTATTCTGCACGACAAGGCGGCCCGCGCTTACCATGCGGGTCATTGCTGCTAATGATTATCGTCCAGTATTTTGGTGGGCTTTACTGTTTTATCGAAATTTTCTATCCGTTAGAAGGGTTGCTGCTGATAAGCTCCTCTAACCGCCCTCGTATCACCCCCAGGTCTCTGGACTTGAAAGCGCTCTTGGTCTTTTCCAAGACCTCAATGGTCTCCGCCATACCTTTGCGAAGCGACTCTAAACGCGGGCAGTTGAATAAATGGCACACCTGTTCCTGCCCGCTTGCCCTGAGCTTGCCTGCACTGAGCTTCGTCGAAGTGTCGAAGGGGTCGCCCTCGGCTAAAATCCCCGTTATGTGCTTTATATCAAACAACCCGTCAATGATGTTTCGAAACGTAAGTTCAATAAAACCATTTATCTGTACTGGCAATCCATTATGGTTCTCCTTTGTCAGCAATTCCTCCATATCCCCCAGACCTTCATACCAGTGCTGTAAACGCTGCTTCATCTCCTGGATTGAACGATAGGATTGAGAACATCCAATTGCGACACGAACTTCTTGGAGCAATTCCTCAAAATCGAACGGCTTTACCAGGTAGGCCTTGACCCCCAATCGGACCGATTCGATAGCCGACCCAAGCCATGGATGACTCGTAACCAGGATTATCGGCATCCCCTCGGCAAGGCCCGGCATATTTCGTATGAGCCCCAGTTCAGAGTCGCCCGGCATCTTTATGTCGGCAATCAGTAAATCGTATCGATTTTCACCCAGTAGTCGCGCTGCCCCCGTAATATCGCCGACACAGTCGCAGGCGTACCCCTCCCTGTGCAATAAATCCGCAGTTGACTCTGAGAAAACTTTATCATCGTCAAAGATTAATATTCGCCCAAAATCGTTTCTGAACGCGCCGTTTTTCGTCGATTCCATACAAACTCTCCAACAAAGAGTCGTGTCGGCAAAGCCGAAAAAACCGATTGAAATAGACCGCTTCCAAAACAAGGTAAAAAACTACGTCTTACAGTACAGCTTTTAACAAATCATCTGGCGCATCAGCAACGGTGATGTACCCCCATTTGCATGTTTCTAATACTTTAATATTGTATCGGTTGATGTCCCATAAAACTTTACTTTTCTCCGTTATCATATCTACGTTTCACATCATTGTATGTCTTCAGCAAGATTGAGACAAATCTGGTTCTGAATTGGGAGACGATTTCGGCTCCTGTTCCGTCATTTTACGATAGATATGGGGGATAACTCTCTAATCACAGTTGGTGCATAATTAGAGGTCAGGTCAGTAAGAGGGATAAGAACCTCCATGACACAAAGCGTCGCAACGGGGGTTCGACACGCCGAAGGCAGGCGGCGAAGCGAATCCCTCCTGCTCCGTTCCTTTCTATCCTGTTCTTCACGTTTTTACCTTGGAACCGCACACAATTTTTTCAGGCACTCCGGGCTCAGATCACATTTCCCCGGAAGCAATTCGTTTTCGTACGCACCCGCCAGAAGGCCTAAAAACGAGAGGGCCTCTTCCCGATTGCTCCCAGTGCGGCTGACGAACTGATCGGCAAAGGTTATCAGGTGATTGGCGGAGGCGTCCGTTTGCTGGTCTTTCCAGGCCTCTTCTTGATATTTCTTATTGAGCCCGAGGATTGTCGCCCCGACATCTATCCAGTAGGAATCCTCTTGGGCCCTCATATTTTCTTTCCTCAGCCCCCCCAGAAACGATGTGCCTACATTCAGCACGCCACCTGTCCGTTCCCCCTTGAACCACTCATCCATAGAGGGAATCAGCGGCTGGAAATTCGGGTCACTGGCATTTTGTCGTCCAAATTCTCCGATTGCCTCCGGGATTGATGCCAGGATGGCCTGGCTGCCTTCAAAAAGGGGAATCTCGCGATAACCGACGAAGTTGTCCATACGATTGTTCTTGTTCCGTTCGTACCGCTCCACAATTGCCACAGAAGCGCGGTAATCGGTCGTGGAACCAATATTAAGTGCGGTAAAATATTTTTCACCCATAAATCCCCCCACGATAAATCGTTCAGGATGGGGCATCGTCGGCACGTGAGTATGGGCGGACACCCAGTAATTTCTTCCTCTGGATGAAAGCAGCGGCACCAGGTTCTGGTTCAGGGTTTCGGAAAAGGTGGGAATACTGACCGCATTCTCGGTAACACTCCAGGCCAGGTTCGTCACGTCCAGGGGAACCTGGCCGGGTTTGGCCAACGTGATTCTGTCCAGGTGATCTTTTGGATAATGGGAAGCCAGGAACCGGAATTGCGGCGAAGATGATAGAGCAAATTCCTTCAGGAAACTGGTTTGAGATACAAATCCGGATTTATCTTTGAAAGATACAGAACCGATGACACCATAAAATCCTATATCGGCCACCTCGGACCAGTCCGGAGCATCCTTGTAGTCCGAAGAATCGAGCAGTAATATGTCCACATTTTCTTTTCCCTCCTCTTTATATGTAAGAATCCCGCTCAGATATAAGCCGGTATCGTGATCCAGATTTTTATTCCGTTCCAGGGCATCAACGTTATCCTTGTATTGAAAACGATTATTTGCCGGCAGGCGATTATTGGCATGGTTAAACTCGCTGAACTTTTTCAGGACTTCATATTTGGTTAAGGCGGGGTTGTCGGGCCGACCGATGCGATTTAAAAGTGCAAACCGCGTCCCCGGAGTAACAATGTTTCCGGCCCCCAGATAATCATGATTTCCAATGAGAATGAAAATGGGAACTCCGGTCAGTTCCCGGTGTCTGGCCAGAATGGTCAGGACTGTTTCGATTTCATCGGCGCCGCCGCTGTTGGCCGCATCACCCAGATACAGAATGACATCGACTCCCCTCTTATCGCCCTGAAAATCCTGCGTTAATTTATTCAGGGCGATTTGCAGCATTTCATTGGCCAGGAAACATTCGAGGGCCGGGGGGCGGATGCTGACGTCCACCAGAGTGTCCGCAAATTTACTTCGATAATGGAAATTTGAAAAGCCGTTCTTGGAGGTGATCTGGCTGTCGGCCAGCAGGCCGATTTTGATGGGAAATGCCGCTTGTTGTTTGTTTGGTCCAGAAACACAACCGGTGAAAATGGAACAAGCCAAAAGCAGCAGATAAGATTTTCTTTTCATTTCTTGTTCCTTTCATCATAAATCGGCGAATAAGGAGATGCCCGATTGCTATGCTTAGAAAGAATCTCTCCTTATTATGTCCTTATTACACCCATTGTTTGTTGATTTGTCAAGGAATTTTATCATTCTATAGGTTTTGCAAAGATTGAAAGTGCAGATCAATTATATGCCCCTCAATAGTTCTCATCTGTTGCCTGTAAAATGGCTTGCTATACCAGTCCTTTGGCGGTTTTTGGGCTTTTAGCATGATTTGGCAGAAAGGGAACGGAGCCCTCCTGTTGACCTTTCTACTGCTCGACTGAACCTTGTCTGACCCTGCCAGTCATTGGGACAAAGGCCACGGGCAAGACATTCTGTTTGTGGATGCCGCCTTTGTCATCTTTGGTGATTAAGACCAGATATTGGAAACCGCCGGTGTTTTCATAAGGCAGTATCATTCGGCCGCCGGGTTTAAGCTGCTCAAGTAAAGGCGGCGGTATTTGTTCGGCGGCTGCCGTACCGATAATCGCGTCAAAAGGCGCATTTTCCTTCCAGCCGAAGTAACCGTCGCCGGCCCTGACAAACACATTCTTATAGCCAAGCTCATTGAGCCGTTTCTCGGCTGCCTTTGCAAGTCCCTCGACAATCTCAATCGTATAAACCTCAGAAGCGATTTCGGCACAAACAGCCGCCTGGAAACCTGAGCCGGTGCCGATTTCCAAAACCTTTGAATCGGGTTTGAGAGCAAGGGCCTCCGTCATAAAGCCGACGATATACGGCTGGCTGATGGTTTGACCCTGCTCGATTGGCAAAGGGTGGTCGCCATAGGCATATCGCTGTTTACTTGCCGGGACAAAAAAATGTCGAGGAACGGTACGCATTGCCCGCAGGACATTGGGGTCGTTAACATCCCTGGCTTCAATTTGCTCGGCAACCATTTCCATACGTTCTTTTGCACGCTCCGTAAAGGCAGGATGCTTATGGTCGCAGCATACCGGTCTGATTTCGTTCTGGTCCGGCTGGCTCGAATGCCGATTTGGGTCTGCGGAAAACAATTGCAACGGCAAAAGCAGGACGAGCACAACCGCCGGCATACACATCCGTTTGCCGAGCGTTTCCAAATATCTCTCTCGCATAATACAAATGCTCCTTGCTTATGACTTTGCCAGAATGTTAAAGGGCAATTATACCACAACCATGCCCCTGCTACAGTCAAAGGGGAATTTTGGATGCTGTCTTGGTCTAAAAAAACCCCATTTTTCAAAAAAACCGCTTGCAGACGTAAATAACAGGCCATATAATTGCCGATTGTGAACATTGAGTTATGAGTTACGAACCACGAGAGACGATTTTAATGCGGGTGTAGCTCAGGGGTAGAGCGTCACGTTGCCAACGTGAATGTCGTGAGTTCGAATCTCATCACCCGCTTTAGATATAGCACAGACGAGTTACCGGCTAAATGAGTAGTTTGGCGTTGGTCGTCGGTGTGTTTTAGTCCCAATAAATGGGGACAATAGGAAATGACTAATGAATGGCTGAAGGAAAAAGGTTCCTAAAGCCATTTTATCTTTTGTCAACAAACAACAGAAAGCAATACTTTGGGAGCGTCAAAATGAGTGAGGAGCAGCAAGCCACAACGGTAAAAAACACTGTGACAATCGAGTCGGCAGGAGCGTGCAAGAAAAAGGTAATCGTCGAGATACCGCGTGAGGCGATACAAAAGTCGACCGACGAGCAGTATGAGACCCTGCGCAAAGAGGTGATACTGCCCGGCTTTCGAAAGGGACGGGCGCCGAGGCGGCTGTTGGAGAAGCGGCTCGGCAAAGAGACAAGTGAGCAGATAAAGCTGAAGCTGCTGGCCGGCGCGAGCGAGGCGGCAGTCAAAGACAACAAAATCGACGTCCTTCGTGAGCCGGACATCGACTACGAAAAAATTGTTTTGCCCGCCGAAGGGCCGATGAAGTTCGAATTCGAGGTTGAGGTGCGGCCTGAATTTGAGCTGCCCCCGCTGGAAGGCATTGCGGTTGAGAAGAGAAAAATCGAGGTCACAGACGAGCAAATCACAGGGGAAATCGAGCAGCTTCGCAAATGGTCGGGCGTATGGTCGCCGCGAGAGGATGGAAAGGCAGAGTTGAACGACCAGGTTGTCGGCGACGTTGTCCTGAAGGTGGAAGGCGTCGAGCAGCCGCAAAAACTTGAGAACATCGAGATATACATCAGGCACAACGGCTTTGTCGCAGACGTACCAGTTGAGAACCTCGATGAGCTTTTGACTGGCGCGGTGAGCGGCGACGTGAAGAAAACCAGCGTAACCGCAGTCAAGACCTATTTCAGGGAGGATTACCGCGGCAAGAAGATTGATGTCGAGATTACCATAAGGGACATCAAATGGCTGAAACCCGCTGAGCTGAATGAGGACTTCTTCAAGAGATTAGCCGTTAAAGACCAGGCCGAGCTGCGAGAGGGCCTGCGCGACCGGCTGCAGGGGCGGATAGAAGCGGAAGTGCGGACCGAAATGGCAGAACAGATTTACAAGCACCTGCTCGAAAAGGCAACCTTCGACCTGCCGCTCGATATTGTCGGCGACCAGGCGGCGACGGTTTTGCGAAGACAATATGCGAATCTACTGACAAGGGGTCTTGCGCGCGAGCAGATAGAAGAGCATATGTCGCAGCTGCAGGCAAGCAGCGAAGAGCAGGCGAAGAACCAGTTGAAGACGTTCTTCATTATGGACAAGGTCGCCGAGAAGCTCGGCATACAGACGACCGACGAAGAAATCAACGGTCACATTGCGCGGCTGGCCATACAGAGAAAACAACGGCCTGAGCGGCTTAAAGAAGAAATGATGCGGGACGGCTCGCTGGTGCAATTCAGAACAGAGATACGCGACGAAAAGTGTATCGCCAAGCTTTTGGAATCGGCGAAGGTAACCGAGGTTGCGGCGGCAAAGAAGCCCGTCAAGGCGGAAAAGGCAGTTAAGGCCGAGAAACCGGCCAAACATGAAAAGCCGGTGAAAACGGAAAAGGAAGCAAAGGCGGAAAAGCCGGCCAAGCAGGAAAAACCAGCCAAAAAGGAACCAAGAAAGACCGCTGAGCCGAAAGAAAAGGAAACCAAAAAGCACAAAACCCCCCCGGCGCACCGGGGAAAAAAGAAAACCCAGGGATAGAAATATCCGATATTACCTGCTGGGTAGTATGCGTACCCGCCCTGTTGATTCAGGGATGATGTTTGGTTTGTCGGCTGGTCTTGTTTAAGGGACTGAAAGATGTCGTTAAAACGTCCGGAAACTGATTTCGGTATCGGCACAGGATATATTAGCGCTTACGGGCAATATGGCAGCGGCCATCCCTATCAGCAGTACAGGCAGATGAGCCTGGACGACCTGCTGCTTGAGAACCGCATCGTTTTTCTCATTGGAGAGATTTCGTACGCAAGGGCCGCCGAGGTCATTATGAAAATGCTCTACCTCGATAACCAGAAGCGCAACAGCGAGATAAGCTTGTACATCAATTCGCCGGGTGGCAGCGTCGATGATACAATGGCGATTTACGACACGATGCGATTTGTCAGCTCGCCGATTGCGACGTTTTGCATCGGCAGGGCCGACTCCGGCGCAGCGGTGATACTTGCGGCGGGCACAAAAGGCAAACGCTTTGCACTTCCGCACGCGAAGGTCATGCTTCATCAGCCCTGGGGCGGGGTCAGCGGCCAGGCCTCGGACATCAAAATCCAGGCGGAAGAAGTCCTTAAAGCAAAAGATATGATTAACGAAATTCTTGCAAAGCACACGGGGCAATCAATCGAGAAAATCGCCTCGGAGACCGAACGAGACCGATATATGTCGGCAGAGGAAGCAAAGCAGTACGGCCTTATCGACGATGTGCTGAAGGAAGAGACGGACAAAGGCAAATCCGAAAAGAAATAATAACCAAATTGAGAGACAATCTATGATAGTTGACCAGAACCTGGTACCTATAGTCATTGAAAAGACCGGCCGCGGCGAACGAGCTTATGATATTTTTTCGCGGCTGTTGAAAGACAGGGTGGTCTTTGTCGGAGGGGCGATTGACGATGCCGCCGCCAACCTGATTATCGCCCAGATGCTCTTTTTGAGCAACGAAGACAGTAAGACGGACATTCACCTTTATATCAATTCGCCGGGCGGCTCGATAACAGCGGGGCTGGCAATATATGACACTATCCAGTTTTTGCGGTGCGATACAGCAACCTATTGCGTCGGCCAGGCGGCAAGTATGGCGGCGCTGCTGCTGGCGGGGGGCAAGGCCGGCAAGCGCTCTCTACTGAAAAACAGCAGGGTGCTTCTGCACCAGCCGTTAATTACAGGCGTCCTCACAGGCCCGGCTACAGACCTCGACATTGAGGCAAAAGAGATATTGCGACTGCGGGCACGGCTGTACGCCATATTGGCTGAGCATACCGGCCAGAGCACCGAAAAAATTGAAAAGGACTGCGACCGAGACCTCTGGCTCGAAGCCCACGAGGCGATAAACTACGGACTGGCCGACAGGATAATCCAAAAGGCGCCGGAAATAGTCAAAGCAGACAACAAAGAATAGTGAATTGAGAATGAACAATAGAGCACAAGGGCACAAGAGCACAAGAGCACAAGGGCAAAGGGATTATGCTTGTGCACTTATAGCTTGTGCTCTTATGACCTGTGTTCTTATAACTGCCTTCGGTTGTGACGGCGCCGGCGGACCAAACTTGTCGGCCCAGGTCAGGCAACTGACCGATGAAAAAACGCAACTGCAAAGCCGGCTCGAGCAAATCCAGGCCGAAAACGAACAATTGAAAAAGCAGGTCGAGGTCCTCTCGAACCTGCCGGGCGACGTGCGTGCCGAAAACCTGTACCACCTGAAGGCAATAAGGATTGGCAGGTACACGAACTTCTACGACAACGACAGGGACGGCAAAAAGGAGACATTGATTGTTTACCTTGCGCCGATAGACGAGGTCGGCAACGCCATAAAGGCGGCGGGCGCCGTTGATGTGCAATTGTGGAACCTCAATAATAAGGACGGGGATGCGATGCTCGCGCAGTGGCGCATCGAGCCGGGGGAACTTAAAAAAATGTGGTTTGCCACCTTAACGGCAAGCAATTATCGACTGACATTTGAGGCGGAGAAATTCGTCTCCGCCAAATCCGCACTGACCGTTAAAGTCACCTTCACCGACTATCTATCCGGCGTGGTGTTTACCGAACAAAGAGTCATCAAACAGTAATCGGCACAAGCCCATCGAGCCGACGTTCAGCCCGTGAGATTCAAAAACCGCCCGCCAAGTAAATCGAAAAATTTTATCTCACGTGCTCAAACTTGCCAAGCGGGCAATATCCTATACAATGCCGATATGCAGGAATTGCTCGATAAGATAATCTGCGGCGATTGCATAGACGTCCTGGGTAAAATCACTGAACCCTTTGCGGACCTGATATTTGCGGACCCCCCTTTCAACATCGGGTACAAGTACGACAAATACAATGACGATGTTGCTCACGAAAAGTACGTGGGATGGACAAAGGAATGGATGGCCGCGTGCAAAAAGGTCTTAAAGCCAAGCGGCTCATTTTACATAGCTATAGGCGATGATTACGCCGCGAATGTGAAACTGACAGGCGAAGAACTGGGCCTTGTGATGCGTAACTGGATAATCTGGCATTACACCTTCGGCCAACAGACCAAAAACAAATTCGCCCGTGCCCACACGCACATATTCTACTTCGTGAACGACCATAAGGATTTTACTTTCAACGACTATGCAGTTCGAGTCCCATCGGACAGACAGTTGATTTATAACGACAGCCGGGCAAATCCAAAGGGTAAAATGCCCGACGACGTCTGGGACGATTACTCGCGTGTCTGCGGGACGTTCAAGGAGCGAACCGGGTGGCATCCCTGCCAGATGCCTGAGCAACTGCTCAAGAGAATCGTATCGGTCAGCTCTAATCCCAGTGACTGCATACTCGACCCTTTCTGTGGCTCAGGTACCACTGCCGCGGCGGCGTATGAATTAGGAAGGAACTACGTAGGAATCGAAATATCCCGGGACTACGCCGAGAAGGCAAGACAGCGTTTGGCTCAACTGAAGAAGAATAAGCCGCAGCATTTCTTTCTGAACGGTACAGAACTCAATGAGTTGAAACGGCTCTTGCCGGATATGGGGATTCCCGTAAAGCAGATTGTGGCCGACAAGGCGATGCTGGGACTTTTTGCCAATCAGTTGTCTGTCCGGCTGAAAAACCAAAAGCGATACAGCGTTACAGAGATAGCAACGGCATTGAGGGGATTAGCCGATTGAAATCACAAAGATAAAGTTCAGGATGAGAATTCTATCCGCCTTCGCCGTAAGCGCGGTGATGCTGACGTTGTCGCAGCCGCCGATAGGCATTTGGTCGCTTGCGTGGGCGGCGCTTGTGCCTTTTATTCTCATCAGCTCACCTCAAACAAGGCCACTGACTGTAAGTTTATGCGCTTATGTTGTCGGACTATTTTATTGGTTAGGAAACATATACTGGATGAGCTATGTGACTATCTCGGGCTGGATTGCGTTTTGCGCTTATACGGCGTTACTTTGGCCGATGCTGGCTTTATCCATTCGCTTCTGCCGGCTAAAAAAAATACCGCTTGTTCTTGCCGTGCCGGTGCTGGTAGTCGGTGCCGAACAAGCGCAGGGTCTCTTCTTGGGCGGCTTCTATTGGAACTACCTGGCTCACAGTCAATATACAAATATCGCTCTAATCCAGATAGCCGATATATTCGGCGCAGCGGGCGTCTCCTTTTTAGTCGCTATGGTAAACGGCCTGCTGGCAGAGCTGATAATCGCTGCAAACCAGGTGCATAAGTCACAAGTCACAAGAGCACAAGTATTGCGTTCTCGTTTACCTGTGCTCCTGTGCTCCTGTGCCCTTGTGCTCCTGTCATATCTCGGCGCTGTCGCTTACGGAAACTGGAGAGTCAATCAATATAATAAATTCGTTGAGCTGGGGCCAATGGTTGCAGCGGTGCAATCGAATGTCCCCCAGTCGGTTAAAGAATCATTTGCCGCAGAGGAGCAGATTTTCAATGATTTGCTCAGCGAAAGCACACAATGTATTTCTGCGAGGCCAAAGATTATCGCCTGGCCTGAGACAATGGTGCAGGCCATTTTGGACCCGAACATCCTCAAATTACTGGATGACTCGCATACCTACAGGACATTTGATAAACGCCTGAGCGAACACGCCAAAGATACCGCCTTTCTGCTTGTGGGGGCTTACGGAGCGACGCCGAGAATAGACAAGGACCTCGAAGTTCACCTGACCGAGAAGTTCAATTCAGCGTTCCTTTATAAGCCCGACGGCGGTCGGTCTCAAAAGCAATACGGCAAGGTCCATCTTGTCCCCTTCGGCGAATACATCCCGTTCAGAGATACCGTCCCGCTTCTGCATAAAGTGCTCCTGATGTTTACACCGTACGACTACGATTACACCCTCGACGCCGGCAGAGAATACACTGTTTTTGAGATGACCGATTTCAATAATCCCGACGACAGGATTTACAGATTCAGCGTGATGATTTGTTACGAGGACGCAGTGCCGAAAATGGCAAGACGATTCGCCATCGACAGGAACGGACGCAAACAAATCGACTGGCTGGTCAACATAAGCAACGACGGCTGGTTCGTCCGGTTCAAAGACGACAAGGTCATACCCAGCACCGAGCTTGCCCAGCACACAGCCGTATGTACATTTCGGGCAGTGGAGAACCGCGTGGCCATCCTGCGAAGCGTCAACACCGGAATTAGTTGCCTGATTGACACGCTCGGCAGGATAAGAGACGGCTTCGTCGCAGGCAACCTGCCGGAAAAGGCAATGGCCCGGCAGGGTATGGCGGGGTGGTTCGCAGACCGCGTCCCGATAGACAAAAGAACAACCTTCTTCAGCAGATACGGCCAGTGGCTGGATTTGTCTTGCGAGGTTTGTTTGCTGCTGGCGATAATAGCGCAACTGCTCGAACGATATGTACCAGGCAAACGTATAACCAAAGAAAGCGAGTGAAAGGATGACGGAAATGGTCAATATGCCAAAAAGCCGAACACCGGCTGCCGTTAGCTGTATCTTTTTGGTGCTTAGTATTTGTGCGATGGTGTTTCCGGCGGGATGTGACAACGGCGCTACGAAAATACCACTACGCAGCGCCGATGAATCGGCCGGCAGGATTGCGGCAAAGGCGATGCAGATTATCGAGGCGGGCCTGGCCGATGAAAATCCACAGGTAAGAGCGAATGCAATCGAGGTCGCAGCAGAAACGAAGCAAATAAAGCTGATGCCGAAGGTGCAGCGATTGCTGCGAGATGATTTTGTACCCGTGCGATTCGCAGCGGCCTGCGCAGTGGGCGATACCGAATTTGCACTTGCCCGCGGCGACGTTTCACAACTGGCAAGAGACAGCGACAAGAACGTCAGTATCGCCGCTGCATACGCGATGTATAAACTCGGTCCGCGAAACAATCTCGACATTATTCGCAGCGCCGTCAAAAGCAGCGACCAGCAGACCAGGGCCAATGCCATATTTCTTTTAGGCAAGAGCGGCGACAAAAATTCAGTGGAGCTTATTTCCTGGGCGATGAGAGACGAGAATTCGGACGAGAAGGTCCGGCTGAACGCCGCCGAGGCAATCGCCCGGCTTGGCGACGAGATGATAATGGAAAAATTGTGGGCAAAGGTTTACAGCGCGTATGCAGAAGATAAAATTTTTGCCATAAGGGCGATTGGAGAGCTGGGTACGCCCAAGGCCAAAGACATCATTGCAACCAAGCTGGATGATGACCTTGCCGAAGTACGCCTGGTTGCAGCCGAGCAGCTTGGGATGTTAGGCGATACCACCGGCGAGCCGGTTGTTCTGGCAGTTCTGGCAAATAAGGCGGCTTCCGGCGGGGATGCCGAGGCACGTGAGCGTATTGATATGCTAACGGCACTTGCGATAGGGAGAATCGGCACTCCTGCCCTTAAAAAACACCTTCCAGGGCTTCTCGACAGCCCGTCGAAATACGTTCGATTAGCCGCCGCAAAAGCCGTTATTGAATGTGGCAGGCGCGACAATATCGGACTGTGAGGATGCGGGGTTTTGCTTCAGCCGGGCAAAATTGCCAGAATTAACTTGACCTAAACGCCGAAAATGCGTAAAATATGGTTGTTTACACGGTGTGAGGCGGCGGTTATAATCCGCATTCCCGGTGGAATCTGGCAAAAATAGTGAAAGGAGCTAATTTTGAGTACGCTTACGAAGATACTGATAGTTTTACTGACGGTATCGTCAATTTTCCTGTGCGGTATTGTGGTCACTTACGTTGCAAATGCAGACAACTACAGGGAAAAATACAACCAACTGAAAAGTGACAGAGACGGGCTTGACCGAAACGTCCAGTCATTGAAAACACAGGTGAATGACAAAATCAAGGAAAAGGAAGACGCAGAGAAACGTCTGAACAGCGAAATGGCGTCGCTGAAAGCAAAGGCAGACGAGGTCCAGGCGAAGCTTGATACCGCCGAAAGGGAGAAATCAAAGCTCCTTGAGCAGGTCAACAGTTGGACGGCCATAACAAAAGATTTCTACGAAACCAACGACAAACAGGGACAGTTGCTTAAGGGCACGCAGGAAGAGCTTAAGAAGGCCCAATCAGAGCAGATTGAGCTAAGCAGGAAGCTGGATGAGACAACGACCGCACTGGTGGAAAAGAATGCGATATTAGGCACACTGGAGACCGAAAAGAAACAGCTGATTGAAGAAAAGGCAGCAATACAGAACAAGCTCGACCAGTTGCTGCAAACAGGCGGCAGAACCGTTGCGACAGTTGCTGCACCGGTGACACAGGAGAAGTCATCAGCAAGACCGGCCCAGCCGGTCACCTCTGCCGCACCACTGAAAGGACAGATTACCGGCATTGACCTTAAAAACTCCTGGGCAAGCATCTCCATCGGCTCGGCGGACGGCGTCAAGGAAGGTATGAAATTCCACGCCACTCGCGGCGACCAGTTTATCTGTGACGTCCTCATTATCGACGTCGATACCGATAAGGCCGTGGGTGTCCTGGAGCTTGTTCAGCAGCAACCAAAGACCGGCGACAGTGTTTCGACCAGCTTATAGAGGGGCTTGCATGAATTGGGACACAAAAAAGGTTTTAGCGTCGGTCACGGGGTCAACCAGAATTTTTATTCGAGGATAAGATATGAGTCCTAACGGGCCGTTGCCAGGCGGTAAGCCGGTTCCATCCAGCAATCTCTATACGATTATCCTTGCGCTGGCTTTTGCCGTGGTACTTGCGACCGCGGCGCTGGTTGCCTATAATTGTTACATTCAATACGGCACCTTTTTCGAAATTCCGTAGCGAATTACTGTTGCAGAACAGATACAAGCGCAATAGAATGCGTTTGATGTTTCTAATACCAATATAGAAGGGAGTCGCCGGTGCTGCTGGACACGATTTTAGGCTGGTTCAGTATGGATATGGGTATCGACCTCGGTACCTGCAGCACTTTGGTTTGTGTTCGGGGCAAAGGCATTGTCCTCAATGAGCCATCGGTAGTAGCAGTCCGCAAAGGCACCAATATCGTCTTAAACAACGGGGAAGCGGTCGGCCTTGTCGCACATGAGATGTTAGGCAAGACCCCCGGGTCAATCAGCGCCATCAGGCCGCTCAAAGACGGCGTCATCAGCGACTTTGAAATCACCGAGGCAATGCTCAGCTACTTCATCAGAAAAGTGCACGGCAGGGGCGGACTAATCAGGCCGAGGGTTGTGATTGCCGTACCAAGCGGCATAACTGCCGTCGAGCGCCGTGCCGTCATTGACAGCGCCGAGCGCGCCGGCGCACGCAAGGTTTATCTTGTCGATGAGCCGATGGCGGCCGGAATAGGAGCGGGCCTTCCCATTACCGACCCCACGGCGTCGATGATTGTCGATATCGGCGGGGGGACAACCGAAGTTGCAATAATGAGCTTGGCCGACATCGCAACCTGCGAATCAATCCGCGTCGGCGGGGACGATATGGATGAGGCGGTCATCAATCACCTCAAGAGAACGTACAACCTGCTTGTCGGCGAGCCGCGAGCGGAAAAAGTGAAAATACAAATCGGTTCAGCAGCCCCCCTCGAAGAAGAGCTGACAATGGAAGTTTCGGGCAGGGACACCATATCCGGACTGCCGCGAAAAATCGTCATAACAAGCGAAGAGATTCGTGAGGCGCTCAGAGAGCCAATAGCCGCGATAATAGACGCAGTCACCAGGACCCTTGAAAAGGCGGAGCCGGAGCTGGCGGCCGACCTGATTGAAAACGGCATTCACATTTGCGGCGGCGGGTCGCTCCTGCGCGGTATGGACACCGTGCTGGCAAACGCAACGGGGCTGCGAGTCGAACGGGTCGATGACCCTCTTACCGCAGTGGCGCGCGGCACAAGCGTGTATCTTGAAAATCTCGAGCTGTGGAAGGACACGCTGGACCACAGTGAGTATGGATGGTGAGATTAAGCCCCGGCAAGTCGGGGGGCCCGCTACGCGGCGGGTAAAATGGTTATGGCACGGAAGCAACCAAAGGTCTCCAGAAGGATGCTGTTCACCTGGTTTTTGCTGACAGGTTTCATTTTATTACTGGCCCCTGAAAGTTTCACGAGCAGATTTCACTTCACGTTCGCACGGATATTTCACCGGCCATTGAGCATCGGCAGAAACGTGCCGCTTTCGGTTCGGACCCAATTGCCGTTGCAGCAGGAGGCAAGCCGTAAAGAGGCGCAATACCAGAATTACATCACAAACATTGAAGAGGAGCTGCGGCAAAAACAGCTCGCGGTCGAATCGCTTTCGGGACTTCGCAGCCGGCTTCACGGCCTTGAAGGAGCAAAGCTGGTCCTTGCCGATATTATCACCGGCTCCGTCGAAGGCCGGCGACGCGAGCTTATCATTAACCGGGGCCAGGACGACCAGCTCGCAAAGGGACAGTTTGTCCTCGGCGACAACAGTATCATCGGAACAATCTCGGAAGTCGGCCCCCGCACCGCCAGGGTCAGGATGCTTACCGACGCCGGCTGCGCCACACCGGTCAGGATACAGGGACTCGATGTGGATATGCTGCTGACCGGCGGCGGAAATGACACAGCCAGGATTAAACTCGTCCCGGTCAAACACAAGGTCAAGACCGGCGACATCGTGCTGGCGGCGAAAAGACCGGGCTTTCTTGACAGCCCAATGATTGCGGGAAGAGTGGATGAGTGCAAAGCGGACGACAAAAATCCCGCTGTGTGGGATATAACCGTCAAACCCGTTTGTGATTTGGCAAACCTTAACGGCGTCGCCGTGATTGTGATGAATCCGCAGAAAAAATGACCCCGCACCTGCCCGGCGAATCCAGCAAGCGAAAAAAGCGAGGGATTTGTCGGCCAAAAGGATTTTAAAAAAACGCTTACTGCTCGTTGCGCCAGGCAGAAGCGTCAGACAAGGGGAAAAAATGCGCTGGTTACGGTTTGTAGTTTTGGTTTTTGCTGCTGCTCTTTTGCAGGCGGGCGGCCTGCTGGACGTAATCGGTGTAAGCTCGCTGAACATCAAGCCGGATTTGCTGCTGGTTCTCGTGGTGTTCTTTGCCGTTTACAGCGACACAACCGACGCGATAATCACCTCGTTCATAATAGGTTTTGCCGCCGACGTTGCGACCGGCGAGATGATGGGCGTAAAAATGATTAGTTTCGGCGTTCTTGGCGCAGGTCTGGCATATTTGCACCGAGTCGTCGCCATCCGGCAGTTTGCCTATCAGGCGGCTGCGACTTTTCTAACCTGCCTTCTGGCAGGCGGACTTGCCTTTCTGCTGACAATACTGACAAGGCGGGAAACAACACCAAACAACATCGCCTTTCTTTTAGGCACGGCTGTTTACTCAGCGTTGACAGGCCCGTTTTTGTTCCTGCCCCTGGGGTGGTGGATGCGGATGAAGGCCCCGGCGCGACGGGGACGCCGATGACCAAGCTGAGTGTTATGCCCATTTACAGAGAACGAGTAAGAAACGATGTATAGCAGGCGAATCAAAATACTGATAGGCATAGGTGCGGGATTACTGCTTGTGTGTCTGCTGCGGCTGGCCGATATGCAGTTGCTCTCCGACTCGTTTTATCGTGAGCAAATCACAAACCTCAAACTGCAAAGGGGTTCTTCGCAGCAGTCGAAAACCGCCAGAGGAAGGATACTGGACAGAAACGGTCTGGTCCTGGCGGTTGATGAGCCGCGATTTCAATTGTGCATTTCCTATCAGCTAAGCTGTCTGCGAGACGAGCGAGTGCAAAAAGCAATGCTGCTCCGGGCCGGGAACAAACCTGACGGCGATGCTCAACTGGCCATTTTGCAGCATGAGCTTACAGCCGGTGTAGAGGATTTGAACCGGATAATCGAAAAGTGCAGCGGCTTTGGTGTTTCACGCGACGACATCGAGAGCAGAATCGATGCAATAAACGACCGAGTATGGAATCTGCGAACGTTCTTTGCCTGGGCGAGAAACAATCCAAGCCCGGCGATACTCGAAAAGTACAACAACAAACTGAATATGGTCCCTCTTTCGGAGGCAATTACGGACTTTGAGCAGGGCTTTCCCGATGAGGACCGGCGGCTTGCACTTATAGACAAGGTCAACAACGTCGCGGATATGGAAAAGACCTGGGCGCTGTTTGAGCTGAAAACCGACGATGACATCTTCGCCGCACAGGTCGAGTTTCTTGACGTCAACGGCATTGAGATTTCGGTAAAGCCGCATCGCGTGTATCCGTTCGGCTCCGCGGCCGCCCAGACCATCGGCTGGGTGGGGCCTCCGCAAAAGCGCGACAAAGAGTTTCTCGCCGACGATAAGCTCGCAAGCTATCTCGGCGACGAGGTCTGCGGACGGGAAGACGGCGTCGAGTACGTCTGCGAGAAAATACTTCGCGGCAGGCGAGGCGAGATTGTGTATGACATAGACCGCCAGCTCGTAAGCCGGACGGAAAGACAGTTCGGCGAAGACGTATCAGTCACCATCGATATAAAGCTTCAGGAGAGAATCGAGAATTACCTGCGCGACTGTTCCTTCAATCCCAACTGCAAATCGCCGATTGCTGCGGTTGTGATTGACGTTGCCACCGGAGAAATCCCGGTCATTGCGTCGCTGCCGAGCTACGATTTAAATTTCGTCAGACAGGGCTACGGCATCCTTGCCGACGACCCGAATGAGCCGATGAGAAACCGAGCGCTCAACGAGCACTACCAGCCCGGCTCGGTCGTCAAGCCGCTGATTCTTATTGCCGGCCTTGAATCTGGGCGAATCACCGAAAACGAGGTTATAAGCTGTCCTGCCGCCAAGTCGCCATCCGGCTGGCCAAGCTGCTGGATTTACAACAGGTACAACTGGCTCGGCCACGACAACAGTTGGCAAAACAGCGCCAGAAACGCCATAAAGGGTAGCTGCAATATCTACTTTTCCCGTCTTGCCGACCGAATAGACCCACTAACGCTGCAGCAATGGCTTTTTGCCTTTGGTTACGGTCGCAGAATTTCACTTGGACCCGTCGATGGAAACACTGCCGAACCCGAAAGAAACTTCAGACAGGCACAGGGACAAATCTCAAATACGCCTCCGGAAGGGGCGGTGACAAGCTTCGAGCAGTTGCCGGTGCTTGAGGACGGCGAGAGGAGATGGTTCGGTATCGGGCACGGAAATATGCGGGCGACGCCGTTGCAGGTTGCAAACGCAATGGCGACCCTGGCCCGCGGCGGAATAAGCAAACCGCCTCGGCTCATAATTACGGATGCCAATGACGATACGCATACAGCCACGTCACTGAACATTTCACAGCAGACCCTGGCAGTCGTCTATGACGGGATGAGGGCGGTCGTCAGCGAGCCGAGCGGCACCGCATACAACGAATTTCAGCACAGCGGTCTCGAACGGCAGGGCGTGCAGGTCTATGGCAAGACCGGCTCAACGGAGAGGCCCGACAATGCGTGGTTCGCCGGCTTTGCAAAAGATAGAAACGGTCGAGGCATCGCTGTAGCAGTCATCGTCGAGGGCGGCCAGCACGGCGCAAGCGACGCAGCGCCTTTGGCACGTGACATTATCCAGTTCTGCATCGAAGCCGGCTACCTCGGCCAGGCCGCGCAATCAGCCGGATAGCTTCAATCGCTTCAAGAATTTTTCGACGGTTGGCCGAAGTGTATAACGGAGGGTTGTGGATTGCCAAACGTGACGTTGTAAGGAGAGCGTAAATGTATTGCCCCAGATGCGGAGCAGAAAATCCTGACGGCGTGCAACTGTGCCGCTCGTGCAGTTGGGTATTGACAAGCGCATCGCCGACCGGGCCTTTGCCCGACGCCAGGACAAGCGGCCTGGCCATTGCATCGCTTGTCCTCGCCTTGCTCGGTTTTTGCACCTTTTTCCTTACCGCGCCGCTGGCGGTAATACTTGGTATTGTGAGTTTGTTCAAGATTGAAAGGAGCGCCGGACAACTGAAAGGCAAGGGGCTTGCTATAGCGGGAATCGTTATCCCGACGATTGCCTTGCCGATACTACTGGGTATTCTGATTCCGGCTTTGACCAGAACGGGATGCGTGGCTTACCGAATGGTCTGTGGTACAAATATGGCGGGCCTCGGTAAAGCGATGCTCGTATATGCCAGCGATAACAAAGATATGTATCCCGCTCCGGACAACTGGTGTGATTTGCTCATTAAGAACGACCCCAACGTAACCGAAAAAATATTTCGCTGCAAGGGGGGAGAAACCGGACCCTGCAATTATGCTATGAACAAGAACATCGAAAAACTCGGCGCCAATGCCCCGCCTGATATGGTCCTGCTTTTTGAATCGAAACCCGGCTGGAACCAGTCAGGAGGGCCGGAAATCCTTACAACCGAAAATCACAATGGTGACGGGTGTAATGTCTTGTTCAATGATGGGTCAGTCCTGTTCTTCGGGACAGAGCACCTTAACGACCTGCGATGGACCGCAGACGAGAAAAAGTGACAGTTAGTAGTTGAACAAATCACTAATCCGGTTTTATGAAGGTTGGACAATGACAACAAAATACTTCAAGTTCAGCGATGTCCTGGGCTTCGGCTGGCAGACAATGAAGGCCGATTTCGGCTTTTTCCTCGGCGTAGGCATTGTCTATTTAGCCCTCAGCAACATTCCGGCCATATCCGACGTGATAGCACGTCGGCTTTTCGGACCGGGGCCGGCCTACTGGACTATCTATGTCTTCACCACCATTCTCGGCTGGATAATCAACATCGTGCTGGGAATAGGACTTGTCAAAATAGCCCTTAGCTTCTGCGACGGGCAACAGCCCAGATTCGGCACATTATTTGATGCGTCGTGGAACTGCTTTTGGAGGTATCTGGGGACGGCAATACTCTATGGCTTGATAATTTTTGGTGGTTTTCTACTGCTCATTGTTCCTGGTATCATCTGGGCCGTTAAATACGGACTGTGTTTGTATTTTGTCGTCGATAAAGGGCTTGGCCCCGTTGACGCAATTAAGGCGAGCGGCCGGACAACGATGGGCGTCAAATGGGACCTGTTCGCATTTGGATTGTTGTGCGCCCTTATAAATCTTTTAGGTTTGTTTTGCCTTTTCGTGGGTATCTTCGCAACATACCCGACAGTTATCGTCGCTTACGCACTCGTATATAGGCAATTGGTCGCCCAGACGCCGGAACTGGCCGAGTTTGGGATACCCGTGCCGACAGCGAATCCTGGTCCGCAACAACCGCAGAATCCGCAGCAATTCTAATATGCCGCATCACAGCGGATGTTTTTCGAGATAGGTGAGTGTTTTTTCGAGTATTGCTGCGGCGACGGGTGACGCGACCGCTCCTCCCGTGTAGCCCTTGCCGAGAGAGACGTTGGGTCTGCGGATCGAGACCAGAACAATCACAGCGGGGTCATCGGCGGGCGCACCTGCTACGAATGAAGCCACGTAATCGCGTTCGGAGTAGCCGCGTTCGTTCGGCTTTGCGATGTTTGCGGTTCCTGTCTTGCCGAAGACCTTCCATTTTTTGAGTTTGGCTCTTGTGCCCGTGCCTTCATTGACCACGCCGACCATAGGGTCGGTGACAACCCATTTAGCGACTTCAGGACTGACGACGTAACCGATATTGGATTGCTTGGCCGTCTCGAAGTAAGGACGCGGTATAATTTCGCCGTTGTTATCGACCATAGCCCTGACGAGGTGGGGACGCACGGGATGACCGCCGTTGGCGAGTATGCAGAAGCCCCGGACAAGCTGCATCGCAGTAACGGTGATTTCCTGGCCGAAGGGGATTCTCGTCACGCTGTAGCCGGTCCACTTTTCGGGAGGCCACAGAAGCCCCGGCGCTTCACCCGGCAGGTCAATGCCGGTCTCTTTGCCGAAGCCGAAAAAGGTAAGCCCCTTGTAGAGCTTGCCCTTTCCCATTCGCTGGCCGATTTTTGCCATACCTATATTGCTGGAGTTGACGAGGATTTCCCGCACGGTCAGGTCGGCGAAGCCCCTGCGATATTCGCCGATTCGCCCGAAACCCTTGCCGGAGTAGCTGCCGTTTTCACAAAATATCTTTTCGGTGCGATTGACTGTCTTGTCGTCCAGCGCGATTGCAACGATAATCGGTTTTATCAAACTGCCCGGCTCAAACTGGTCGGATATTGTCCTGTTTCGCAGGTCGTTTGCGTCAGCCGAATTCAGATTCGTCGGGTCAAAATCGGGCATTGAGACCATTGCGAGAATCGCGCCGGTCTTCGGTTCCGCCACGACCGCCACACCCGACTCGGCCTGGTAGCTTTCGACCTGTTTCGACAGTTCCGCGTGGGCAAACTGCTGGATTGTGGCGTCAATGGTAAGGATTATTCCAACGCCGTCGCTCACGCCTGAAATTTGCTTGAGCCGCACGGGTCGGCGAAAGGCGTCTGCGAGAAAGACATTTTTGCCCGCCGAGCCGGTTAATTCCTTTTGGTATTGCAGCTCAATCCCCTCAAGCCCCAGGTTGTCGATGCTCGTAAAGCCCACAACGTGCGCCGTAAGCCCACCCATCGGATAGTGCCTTTGCCAGTCGGACTGCACGCCAACGCCATAGACCCTGTCGGCGGCGATGCACTGGTTGACGTCGGCCCCTATGACGATTTTGGCAAAGCCGGGATTTTTGCTGTCATTGATAAGCTCGCAGATTATATGTGCGCCCATATCCAGTATCGGCGCAAGGGCGGTTGACGTCTCCTTGGGGTCATCCAGCAGGCGCGGCTCGGCGAAAATCGTCTGCACCTCATTGCTTGCCGCAAGCACCCTGCCGCGACAATCAAGAATCACTCCCCGCTGGGGTTTCAGTCCTATGAAACCCTCCTGCTGCTTTATGCTCACGGCGGAGTAATGCTCGGCTTTTGAATACTGAAGATACCAGCACCGCCAAATGAGCAGCCCCAGCGCCACAATCAGCAACGTAAACATCGCGATGGTTATTCGGATACGCTTCATAGTCCCCGGCACGCAAAGTCGAGAATCTCCGCCATAACTAACGCCCCAGACGCTCCGAGACGGCAGCAGGATTAATCATGCTCTCCAAACGAAGCTGCCTGCCGGCGAGCTGCTGCCTGAGCCGATTGTGGTAAGTTTTCTGTTTGCAGATTTGGTAGAAAACACGGTCGTTTGCAGTGCGAAGATGCGCCGCAAAAAGCAGAATCGCAGTGAAACAAAACACAGCGAAAACAAAGTAAAACCGCAATTTCATTTGGCAGGCAGTTTCAAACTCATCCCGACGTCGAGCGTATCCTCATCGGCAAGCGTATCAGAGTTGAGCTTTAGTATCTCATCGAATCTATTGCCGTCGCCGAGATATTGCTGGGCTATTTTCCACAGCGTGTCGCCCTCTTTGACCACACATACTCGGGCGCCCTGCACCTTTTCGCCGACGGTTTCAGCAGTACGCTTTGCGCCAACGGATTCGACCTTTTCAAACTGCGGCCCTGAAAGCACAGACGACGACTGGCTCGAAGAAAGCTGCGGAATCACAAGTTTCTGTCCAATATACAGCTCATCGGGTGATTTCATTGTTGTGCGGTTCGCCTCGAATATCCTCGTCAGATTCGCCAACTTGTTACCCGCGTCGGCGCCATACACCTTTTTGGCTATTGAGCTTAAGCTGTCGCCATCCTGAACGACATATACCTTCTGTGTCGCCGAAGCAACCGGCTTTTGCGGCGACTGCACCTTTTCAGTCACAGGCCCCGGCAATACCTGCGAGGGGCTGCCTGGCTGAGCAGGGGTATAGGTCTGGGGCTGAATTGCCGCCGCCTGCTCCTGCGAAGGCCCCTGCGGCAGGGGCATCACAAAACGAGTATCGGGCTCAGCGGCAGGCAAAACCTGCCCTGAAGCGGGCTGGCTGTCAGCCGTTTCGGTCTGATTGAAGGCCGACTGCACCTTGCGCTCCTTTGCGCCGAGACCGGCCGGGGCGTTCTGCAACCCAATCATATTTGTCGTCAGCTCGTTGTTTTGTGCGTCTTTGCTGGCGTGGGGCAGCCCGTTGATTATGAACGCAATTACGAATATGAAAATCAGTCCCAGCAACAACCCTATCTTGGCATCGGATGTCATAATTTAAACTCCCTTTTCACGTCCTTTCATTGTCTCTGCGCTATTCTTAATTTCGCACTTCTTGCACGTCTGTTTTCTGCAACCTCCCGGCGGGAAGGCACAATCGGCTTTTTGGTTATAATCCTGTAAAGACCTTTCTGCTCATACTGCTTAAAACTGTTTTTGACCAGCCGGTCTTCAATACTGTGAAAACTTATTACGGCTATCCGCCCGTCTTTCTTCAGCAGCCCCGGCGCCGCATCCAGCAATCCCTGCAGATTCCCGGTCTCGTTGTTCACCGCAATCCGCAGGGCCTGAAAGGTCTTCGTGGCCGGGTGTATCCTCGACCACTGCCTTCTTCCGACTGCCCTGCACACAAGCATCGCTAATTGCCCGGTTGTCGTAATCGGTTCTCGACTGCGATGCTCCACAATAAAGCGGGCTATCCGCCGGGACGCTCTTTCCTCGCCGAACTGATAAATCAAATCGGCAAGCGCCTTTTCGTCGGTTCCATTGATTATATCGGCAGCGGTGGTCTGCAATCTTTTGTCCATTCGCATATCGAGCGGCATATTCCGCTGAAAGCTCAGACCCATTTCGACGTCATCCAGTTGTGCCGAGCAGACGCCCAAATCCGCCAATATGAAATCAACCTTTTCAATCCCCTGCCCGGTTAGTTGCTCGGCTGTCTGCGAAAAGTTTTCATTGAGCAGTATAACCTTGCAGGATAGTGCCTTCAAAACAGATTGGGCCCTTCGGACAGCATTTGTATCAACATCCAGGCCGATGATGACTCCCTCGGGGCCCAATTTCCGCCCGAACAGCAAACTGTGACCTCCCTGTCCGACGGTCGCATCGACCATTACCGCGTCCTGCGGCAGTTTCACCTGTTCGGCCAATACTTTCGCAAGAACCGGTATGTGCTCTATAACCAAATCACCCACGTCATTTCAAACAGCGCACTGCCAAGCCGTTAAAACGCGCCGGCATTATTAGCCGGCGTTCTCAACTGACGCCGACCGCACTTTTATGACGCCTCAGTTTCATAACATCCGGCGAAAACGCAACGTCGGAAAAATCCATTCCCAGCTCCCTGACTCGCTCAAGACGCTCGGCAAGAACAGACAGCGACGCAAACGTCTGCTCGTCAACGGCTCTTTCGCCAAGCAAACTATCCCTTACAACCCGGCAGTGTTCCTGATTTACCTCAATCATTTTTGCTCCCCCAGCATTAAACCTGTTCACTTTCCTTCTGCAGAACCGCCTGGCGGGCCTGCGACATCTGCTTTTGATATTGCTCCATATTGTCCGCAAGGTACTGCTCCCAGTCGGCGTTGTTCCAAAGCTCAATATGGTCCCTGACTCCAACTGATGTTATGTTATCCTTCAAACCTGCTCTTTTTCGCAGTTTTTCATTTAAAAGCAGCCGTCCCTGGCTGTCTAACTCGACCTTCCCTGCTAAAGCGAAACTCATTCGCTCGAACGCAACCGTTTCATCCGGGGCAGTCGCCCTCGGTGCAAGCGCCAGCACTACTCGCTCAAAGTATTTTTCGGGGTACAGGCAAAGTATGCCGTTTGCGCCCAGTACAAGATAGAAGTCGCCGCCGTGCTCATCGACGTCTATCTGGTTTCTCAGCTTATTCGAGACCAGAACCCTGCCCTTGTCGTCGATGACGTGCTGATACTCACCTGTTAACAAAAGCATGGCTACGCTCCCATTCATTAATCATACAGTGGGAAAGATTACCACTTTCACCCACAAACCGTCAACAGGCAAATATGTTTTTTTCAAAATTCTTGAAAAATTTTATTATAGGACCTTGCCCGATGAAGCTAACTCAAACAAAGACAAGTGGTTAGAACAAATATGGCAACTTTGGCGAACTTGATATTTTTTGTGGATTTTTGTTTTGGCCGATTTTTGTCAAAGTCCCGACTCGACTTGCCCCACTAAACAAGTCGTAAGTTCACAAGTCGCAAGTGCATAAGTCGCTTTTGAACTTATGCTCTTGTGCACCTGTGCTCTTTTGCACTTATGCTCTTTTCGACAGCGGGTGATGGGAATCGGACCCACATGACCAGCTTGGAAGGCTGGGGCTTTACCACTAAGCTACACCCGCACGACAATTGATTATTGATAATTGATAATTGATTATTTATAGTCGTCTTCGGCAATATCAAGTATAAACTCAAAATAACGAGTTGTAAAGACAGGACAAAAAATGAGCATATCCGAAAAGGCCAAAAAAGCGAAGGCGGCATCAATCCTGCTGGGCGCCGTCAAAACAGATGTAAAGAATACTGCGCTGGCCCAGATAGCCGAGGCGTTGAAAAGTCGAAGAGGCGAGATAATTGCCGCCAACGAAAAGGACCTGCGCATCGCTGAGAAAAATAAAATCCCAAAGCCGCTTTTAAAGCGATTGAAGTTCGACGAAGGCAAAATCGCAGATGTGTGCGCCGGTATCGAGAGCTTAATCAAACTTGACGACCCCGTTGGTAAAACCTTGGCAGCTACCGAACTTGATGAGGGATTTAACCTTTACAAAGTAAGCTGCCCGATTGGGGTAATCGGCGTCGTCTTTGAATCGAGGCCTGATGCCCTGGTGCAGATTTCAACGTTGTGTCTGAAAAGCGGCAACGCGGTCCTGCTTAAAGGCGGAAGCGAAGCGGCCAATACAAATAAAATCCTGGCAAAGGTAATTGCTGACGCAAGCGACCCGGCTTCGTCAAAGGACTTCCGACTCCGCCCCGATATACGACATCGGGGCTACGCCGGACAAGACGCCGGGGCAAGCAAGGCAGGAATACCTGCCGGCTGGATTCAGCTTTTAGAAACCAGACAAGACGTGGCGGAAATGCTGAAGATGGATGAGGATATTGACTTAGTCATTCCCCGCGGCTCAAATGAGTTTGTCCGCTACATAATGAACCATACCAATATACCCGTATTAGGCCACGCAGAAGGGATATGCCACGTTTATGTAGATGGAGCAGCGGATATCGATATGGCGGTGAAGATTACCGTCGATGCAAAATGCCAGTACGTGGCCGTATGCAATGCCACAGAGACATTACTTGTCGATGCGAAAATCGCAAAGGAGTTTCTGCCAAAAATCAAAACGGCTCTTGAAGAAAAACAGGTCGAGCTTCTCGGCTGCAAAAGGACTCGTGCGGTTATAAAAGTCAAAGCCGCAACGGAGAAGGACTGGTCAACGGAATATCTCGATTACATCCTGTCGATAAAGGTCGTTGATGGCGTCGATGAGGCAATCGAACACATAAACCACTATGGCTCACATCATACCGACGCGATTGTTACACAGGATAAGACAACTGCTGAAAGATTCTTAGATTTAGTGGATTCGGCCGGCGTATTCTGGAATTGTAGCACGAGATTCAGCGATGGCTACCGCTATGGTCTTGGGGCTGAGGTCGGCATAAGCACAACGAAGATTCACGCCCGCGGCCCGGTCGGCCTTGAAGGCCTTGTAATTTACAAATGGAAACTCCTCGGTTCAGGGCAGGTTGTCGCCGACTACGCCGAAGGCCGAAAAAAATTCAAGCACAAAAAACTATGAGCACAGAACACACTATGATGAAAGGTAAAACATCTTTGAAATAAGCCGTAATTTGACCCTATCTTACGGGGGTGGTATAATAGCTTGTATTAGGGGAACTATGAAGTGACGGATATTGCAAGACAGACACAGTATTGGGTCAAGAGCGCCGAAGAAGATTTTGAGGTTGGCAGACACCTGGTCAAAACCGGGAAAACCCGTCATGGCTTGTTTTTTGTACATCTGGCACTGGAGAAAATGCTTAAGGCCTGCCTGTGTAAAAACCAGAATAAGACGCCGCCAAAAATTCATAACCTGATTAAATTGTATCAGTTGGCAGGTCTTGAAGCCGATATTGAAAGACAAGATGCGCTTAGTGCGCTAAACAGGTTTTGTCTGGAAGGCAGGTATCCCGAAGAATGGCCTGTAATACCCGACAAAAAAGAAGCACAACGCTATCTTAAAACGGCGGAACGGATAATAGAATGGCTGAAGCAGCAATTATAAAATCGGTTCGAAAATATCTCAATTACTTAAAAGACAACGGATTTAACGTAAGTTTCGGCGTCTTGTTTGGCTCCCAGACAACCGGGAGGGCAACCGAATTGAGCGACATTGACTTGGTGGTGGTCTCACCTGATTTTGACAAGAAAATTGAATGCAGGACTTTGGACAAGCTCTGGCAGCTCGCAGGACGCACCGACTGCAGGATTGAACCCATTCCCTGCGGCCTTGAACGCTGGCAAAAGGATGACTTCTCGCCGTTAATCGACATCGCCCGAAAAGAAGGCGCGGTTGTGATGTTAAACTAAGACGCTCCTTTCTCACGCCCGCAAAGCGGGCAATCCGGCAGGCCGGGCTTTACCCCGTCAATGAATTCCTGCAAATAAAAAATCTTCGGTTCAGGGCAGGTTGTCACCGACTACGCACAAGACCAAAGGAAATTTAGCCACAAGAAATTGATTCAATAGAGAAGTCGAAAGTAAAAAAGAGATACTGGGGGGTATCGTTTCGCATTATCAGGTCTTGTCCCGAAACAGCGCCAATTTGCTTGAATTGATATCGAATTGCTCTCCAAATTGTGGTTTGCGCTATCGAATTGACGCTGAATTGTACGCCAAATTGACTGAATTGAAGGGGGTGAATTTTCGTAAGTTGTTTTGTCATAAGGAGTTGAGGATTTTGCCTTGCAAATTATGACGATTATTTTTTTCAGCCGGCGAGAACGATTGCGTGAAGCGTCGCGCGTGAAGCGTGAAGCGGCGAAATACGCTTCACGAGATATGAATTGGTCATTTGAAGAGGTTCGCTGTTTAATTGTAAAAGAGCGCGGTAGCTGCCGGCAAGGCCGGTGGTGTGCACTACCAAAGGGGACGATAGGCGTCCCTCTATAAATAGAAGTGTACCTGCGCGATTGATTCGAAAAAACAGAGGACGGAGGACAGAAGACAGAGGACGGACAGCAAGATAAGTCATTGGTGGGCAAGGGGTAAGGGAAATTGCAAAAAATATTTATTTTTTTCCATTTTTGGCTAAGAGTACCTGCGCAAATTCGTCGAACGAGCGTTTGAAATGAGAAACGTGGGAAGGTGAACAGGGAATCGGGAAATCAGGGAGCAGGGTATCAGGACAGCAGGAGAACAGGATGGATATGCAAAAGGCATAAGGGCACCCGGCTTCGTCAAGGACTACGCCGTGGCGGGCAAGAGCACAGGGCAAAAGTAAAAAAGGCGAGCGGGAAATCGGGAAACCAGGGGGTGGGTATCAGAATATCAGAATATCAGAATATCAGGATAGCAGGATATCAGGATAGCAGGAAAACAGGATGGATATGCAAAATGCATAAGTGCACAAGGCACAAGAAAGTATGTCGTTGACATTTCCGGGCAACTGCCTACTATCTTGCTTGAAATGAATGGCACTACAGTAGCGAAGACGTACGTATATGCGAATAGTCAAATCCTGATGCAGCATCCAGGGCCAGCCAACGCTCAGCCGCCCGATACCTTCAGGTACTATTACCTTCACGACCGGTTAGGCAGTATAAGGATGGTCATAGATAAAGATGGTACCGTGAAGAATAACTATACTTATGAACCATTCGGTGAATTGATAGCCACAGAGTGCACAGAGACCACAGAGAATTCATTTAAATTCACAGGACAGTTTTACGATTCCGAAATCGGCCAGTATTATTTAAGAGCCCGCCAATACGATCCGCAGTTGATGCGATTCACCGCCAGAGACCCTGTGGCCGGCAAGTTCGAGGAACCAATGTCGCTGCACGTGTACCTGTATTGCCTGAATAATCCGGTGAATATGCTCGATCCATCGGGCTTATGGGGAGGTTATACGCATAAAACAATCATTGAATGGGTGTTCCGGTATAAAGCTTTACCTGGCTACAAGTTTACGAAAGATGGGTCACCGATAGATTTGATTAATCGAGGCAGCGGAGATGTTGATGCACGCTATGGTATCAATACTGAAGCTGACTTCCCGTACGCGCCTTACCATGGTATGTGTGCACCAGGAATGAGCAAGGAAGCAGCTATGGAGAAGATGGATAATTTTGTCACGCAGCATCTTAAGGAATACCTGACCGATTTGCTTCTTGAAGAGTACGATAGCGCCTACACCCATTTAGGGATGGCGCTGCACTCGGTTATGGATGTGGCTTGCCCTGTGCACGCTTGGAACGAATTAAATCCTGCCCCTTATGATTCTAATCCGGCATGGCAACGTCACAAACGGTACGAGTCGAAGCTTGATACTACGCTGAGGAATAATAACTGGATAAATTATGACTACGAGGATGCCCTTGAAGATCCTGTATTACAGGATTATAGCACGGAGCTTAAAAACGCTGTAAAAAACGTGCAAAAAACTTGGTCCGCATGGGGATGGGAATAGGAGCAGTGATTTATGCGCATGTTTCTGCCGATATATTATGAGTGTACGGAAAAACTTTACGATGGACTTATTTTTGCCCTTATTTTGTGGTGGCTGCAGAGGTTGTTCCCAAAGTTACGCACTGTTTGGTATTGTTCGATTGTTTCGTTCATAATTGCCTCTATTCTGCAATATCAGATACCTTTCGATGAAACTCCTTGGTGGGCGATTGCATATAGAAAGATTAACCGCCTAAGTTATATCTCGACGATGCGATTTTTTTCATTTTTTTTGATTGACCCTGATTACGCCAATCATCCAAGGCATGTTTATTGGTCAGTCATGTTCTTATTCGACACGATATTCCATACGATTTTGCTGTTTGGTGTTGTGTCTGGGATGCGGTATGTCTGGCAGGTTTTGAGGAATCCCAAAGGTAAAGCCGCTCGTGCCGGGTTCTTTTGGTTAAAGGTTCTCTCCGTGCCGGCTTTATTGATTTTTACGCCCTTTGTTCTCGGTCGGTACTATTTTTACGCCGACGAACATAAGGCCAAAGAGTTAGTGACACAGGTGGTCCTTTCTGTACGGAATAAGACAGATTTGTACAAAGACCGTAACATCGTGCGCAGGGATGAGAATGTACAGTTTCTGGAGAAAACCTTACAGGATATGAAGGGGGATTTCACGGTGACAGGGGGTGAATTCGGCGGGGAGCCATTTTGTCCTATTACGGTCAAATTTGAAAGTGGTTTTGAACTCGGTGTGACTGTTTATAAGGAAGGCGACTGTTTTTCTATCTCTCGCATAGTTGATGTCAGAGCGCTTCGGTCGGAAGCTCTGTCGCGGCTGCAAACTCTGCCAAAAAGCGCTGATGGGACTGTTCCATCGCTCAAGAACAGTTCCGAGTGACAATATTGTGAGAAATCTGCCGACAATACTGATGGAGATAAATCCGTCTAATGGAGATGTATTGAAGACATACGTGTATGCGAATAGTCAAATCCTGATGCAGTTCCGATAAACGCCATCGGGATCTCCGCTTCAGTTCGACACACGGGCGACGGCTTTATGTTCACAGGGCTAACCATAAGCATTCTTCGCGCCTGCAACCTGCCGTGAAACGGCGGGTTAAATACGCCGATAATTCTGGATTCCACATCAAGTGCGGAATGACAAAAGCGAACCTCACGTAAACACCCCAGGCCAGAGGCCTGGGCTATATACGTCGCTGGTGGGGCCAGCGATTAAGGGGTAGAATTCGAGTCCGCCTACGGCGGATGAAAAAATCCGTCGTGCCGACGGATGCAAAACAACCCCCGAAGCAGGCCCGCCAATTGAACGAGGCAAAAAGAAAACCCCCAATCCCAAACGACGGGATTGGGGGTTAAACATACAGAACATTAAGGTTTATTTGTTATTAACGACGGCCTGTGCGGCGGCGAGTCGTGCAATGGGGACTCTGAAAGGCGAGCAGGAGACGTAGTCCATACCTGCGCGATGGCAGAAATCAATACTGGCGGGTTCTCCGCCGTGCTCGCCGCAGATGCCGACTTCGAGGTCTTTGCGTGTTTTTCGGCCTCGTTCAATACCAATCTTTATCAGCTCGCCGATACCAATCTGGTCGATGCTCTGGAAGGGGTCGCCCGGCAGGATTCCCTTTTTGAGATAGTCCGGCAAGAAGCCGCCGATATCATCCCGCGAGAATCCGAAGCCCATCTGGGTCAAATCGTTTGTGCCGTAAGAGAAGAACTCGGCTTCCTGGGCTATCTGGTTGGCGACAAGAGCCGCACGCGGTATCTCAATCATTGTGCCAAGTTTGTGCCTGATTTTCTTCAGGCCATACTTTGCGAGAACCTCTTTGTAAACCTGCCTTGCGAGCGTCAACTGGTCTTTCAATTCTTTCACGTCGCAGACGACCGGAATCATAATTTCCGGATAGGGTTTTTTGCCTTCCTTGATTAGCTCAGCCGCGGCCTCAAATACGGCCCTAATCTGCATTGTGCTCACCTCGGGATATGTGATGCCCAAGCGGACGCCGCGATGACCCATCATCGGGTTCGACTCGTGCAGGTTGTCGGCGCGTTTTGCAAGCTCATCGAGGGTAATTCCCAAATCAGCCGCCAACTGCTCCTGCTTAGTCCTGTCGCGAGGGACAAACTCGTGCAGAGGCGGGTCCAACAGACGAATCACGACCGGCAGATTGTCCATCGCTTCGAGAGTACCCTTGATGTCGCGCTTGACGTACGGGAACAACTCATCAACGGCTTTTTTTCTTTCGGCCAGGTCTTTCGACACAATCATTTTTCTGAGGATAAACAGCGGCTCATCGGCCCCCTTGCCGTAAAACATATGCTCGGTCCTGAATAGTCCGATTCCTTCGGCGCCTAATTGCCGTGCTTTTTGTGCATCCTGCGGGGTATCGGCGTTCGTTCGCACGCCGAGCTTCCTGACGGTATCGCAGACCTTCAGGAAGTTACTGAGCAGCTTATTCTCCTCAGCGGCATCGAGCATCCGCAACTGTCCTTCATAAACAGCGCCCTTTGTCCCGTTCAGGGTCAGCCAGTCACCTTCCCTGAAAACTTTGCCGCCGACCTTCAACTCTTTTCTGGCGTATTCAACTTCCAAGGCGCCGCAGCCGACGATGCAGCACTTGCCCCAGCCGCGAGCGACCAGCGCGGCGTGCGAGGTCATACCGCCACGTGCCGTCAAAATTCCCTGTGCAGCACGCATACCTTCAACGTCCTCCGGATTGGTTTCTTCACGCACAAGGACGACCTTCTTGCCCTGGTTCTTCCAGGCGACGGCCTCGGCAGCGGTAAACACAACCTGCCCTGTGGCCCCACCCGGCCCTGCGGGCAAACCCTTTGCCAATGGCTTACTTGCCGCTTCCGCCTTGGGGTCGATGATGGGGTGCAGCAATTCATCCAATTGGGCAGGCGTGACGCGCATTACCGCCTCTTCTTTTTTAATCAGCTTTTCTTTGAGCATATCCATCGCCATTTGTACGGCAGCAGGCCCATTGCGCTTGCCGATGCGGCACTGCAACATCCACAGCCGGCCGTTCTCAATTGTAAACTCGATATCCTGCATATCGCGGTAGTGCTTTTCCAATTTCCTCTGTATGTCGAACAATTCCTTGTAAATTTTCGGCATCGCCTTTTCCAGCGAGACCAGCTCCTTATTGTGCTCCGACTTCGAGGATTCGTTCACCGGCGCCGGCGTGCGGGTACCCGCGACGACGTCTTCGCCCTGGGCGTTAATCAGGTACTCGCCGTAGAACTTGTTTTGGCCGTTGCCGGGATTGCGAGTAAAGGCAACTCCTGTCGCTGAAGTTTCGCCCATATTGCCGAACACCATTGCCTGGACGTTCACCGCTGTCCCCCACTCGTCGGGTATGCTTTCGATGCGCCGATAACTAACAGCACGCTTGCCGTTCCACGATGCGAACACGGCGTGAATGCCGCCCCACAACTGTGCGTTCGGGTCATCCGGGAAATCCTTGCCTAAAACCTCCTTTATTCTTGCCTTGAATACCTCGCAGAGGTTTTTGAGGTCAATGGCCGTCAGGTCGGTATCGGCCTTGCAGCCCTTCTGTTCTTTCAGGTGGCCCATAATCCTTTCAAGCTGCTTGCGTATGCCTTCATCATCCTTCGGCTCAACGCCCGCCGCCTTTTCCATCACGACATCGGAGTACATCATTATCAGGCGTCTATACGCATCATAGACAAACCTTTCATCGCCGCTTCGCTTAATCAAACCCGGTATCGTCTTACTCGTCAGGCCCACGTTCAGCACCGTTTCCATCATACCGGGCATAGAACGTCTTGCGCCGGAGCGCACGGACACCAAAAGCGGATTCTCGACGTCGCCAAACTTCTTATCCATTATCTTCTCGACCTTTGTCACCGCTTCGGCGACCTTCTCTTTCAGCCCCTTTGGATTAGTCCGCTTATTGTCATAATAATAAGTGCAGACATCAGTAGTGATTGTGAATCCGGGTGGGACAGGAACGCCGATGTTGGCCATTTCTGCCAGGTTGGCGCCTTTGCCGCCCAAAAGATTCTTCATCGTCGCATTTCCTTCGGCCTTTCCGCTGCCGAAGAAGTAAACCATCTTCTTTGCCATTCCAAATTTCTCCTTCTAACCCGTCAAACCAGCATTATATTATAGACCTGTCGGAGTGCGTTTAAGCATTCCAGCCGGACAACGAAACGCATAACGATATGCGCGCAAACATACCTTGTCAATGCTTAAACGCCCACGATACCCCGAATCCCCCCAAACACCCCAAAAACCGGCCTGTGCACCCTCAATTACCGCCTATATTACTGGAAGGAAAATATTTCCGATGGTGTCCTTGCGGTCTTGATTACTTCTTTGATTTTCTCTGTGACCTCTGCGTGCTCTGTGGCTACGTTCTTTTCTTCGCCGAGGTCGGTCTTGAGATTATAAAGCTCGAGTTTCTTTTCCCTGACGAAAAAGACCGCCTTGAAGTCGCCCATTCGTATCGCCTGCGCCTGCGGTTTTTCGTGGAACTCCCAGTAAAGGTATTCGTGCTGTTTCTGTTTGTCGCCATCGCCGAGGAGCGTCGGCAGAATCGAGATGCCATCTATATTCTCAGGGGCCTTTACATCGGCAATCTCGGCGAAGGTCGGCAGAAAATCCCAAAATGCGCTTATGTGGCCGCTCACCGAACCCGGCTTAATTTTCCCAGGCCAATACGCAATCAGCGGCACGCGAATCCCGCCCTCATACAGGTCTCGTTTCATCCCGCGCAGCGCGCCATTGCTGTCGAAAAATTCCGGCTCTGCACCGGCTTCCATTGCAGGACCATTATCGCTGCTGAATATCACAAGGGTATTTTTCTCAATGCCGACGTCTTTCAACTTTGCCAGTAACCTGCCGATGTCACCATCCATTCGCGTTATCATTGCCGCCTTGCCTTTTTGCGGTTCAGGCCAATCCTTATCCTTGTAAATACCGTAATCCGGCACCTCCATCCCGTGCCGATTCACCAAACCCGCCTCGTTGTTGGCGTGCGGTATCGTGTAAGTCAAATACAGGAAAAATGACTTGTCTTTATTATTCTCGACAAACTTTAGCGATTCTTCGGCAAATAAATCGTGCGAATACTGCACACACTTTGTCGCAGCGGTACCCTGCCCTTTGGCGTAGCCATCCTGGGCCGTCACCACCTCATTATCGAGCTTGACCTTCTCGTCGTTTCGCCAAAGGTAGGCCGGCCAGTAATTGTGTGCGTGAATCTGCGACAGATACCCGTAGAAGTAATCGAATCCCTGGTTGTTCGGCACACCCGTAGTGCCCGGCCCGCCAAGCCCCCATTTGCCGATTATCCCCGTCGCATATCCTGCCTCTTTCAGCATTTTCGCAAGCGTAAATGTCCCTTCCGGCAGAGGCATCTCCCCTTCGCCAACCGCCTTGTTGCCGCGAACGTAGCAGTGACCCGTGTGCAGGCCCGTCATTAAAACACACCGCGACGGCGCACAGACCGTGCTGCCCGCATAATGCTGCGTAAAGCGTATCCCATCGGCTGCCATTTTGTCTAAGTTCGGGGTCTGGATTTGCTTTTGCCCGTAGCAGCCGATGTCGCCGTAACCCAAATCATCCGCCAAGATAAAAATGATATTCGGCTTTCCCGCCGGTTTTGTTTCGCCAAACGCAATCCGCGGCGCAAACAGCAGCCCCGCTGAAAATCCTGCGTTTCTCAAAAACTCTCTTCTGGTCTGCTTATTCATTTTCTGTCTCCGCAAAAATACCCTTTGCCGTGCAGTGTAGCGTCGCAGATAACTCCCGTCAATCCCGCCCGCAAACCGCTGCGGGCCGCAAGTGCATCGTTGACATTATGGGAGATTTGCCGAAAAGAGGCACAAAAAATTTCTTAATCGCGGATTACCCACCTCGCTGCATTGCGGCGGGCGAGGTCTCGCTAAAAGCGGACGCGGAGAACGCGGAGTTTTGATAGCCACAGAGAAGACAAAGATTTTTTGGCCACAGAGGTCACAGAGGACACAGAGAATTAGGGATAATATAGACACAGATTTACACCCCGCTTCGCCCGATGGGCTTCCGACTACGTCCCGATAAACGACATCGGGACTACGCCGGACAGGACGCAGGGCAGGCTGATTTACACTGTTTCTTTAAAAATAGGACTAAAAACTTCGTGGTGGAAAACAGTTGATTTTGTTGACAGTTTGGCGATATAGTGGCACGTTAAGTATACCCCAGTTGATTCATCGCTTGCCGCAGTAAGAGCATCCATTATTTCGGATTCTAAAGGGCAAACGCGCCTTATCTTAAACGTGGGGCGCATTTTTTTATTCACGTAAGTCCTTATAAGAAAAAGAGTTTGGCTGTTTTTTGGGCCAAAAACTTAAAAAATATTACTTTTTTGTGATTTTTCCTTGCTCTTTTATAGCATTTATGCGATATTATATTATAGAAATGCCAAGGACGGAGTTAATAACTTATAAGGAAACGAATGGAGATGTGCCTTTGCTGAGGTGGTTAGGTACTCTCTCTCACAAGGTTCGATATAAATGGGAAGCAAGATTTGAATTATTAGAACAATCGGGTTATGACTTACGAAGACCGATTTGTGATATTTTGCGAGATGGGATATACGAACTACGATTAAGAAAAGGAAAAATCCAATATCGCGTATTGTGCGCTTTTGTAGGCCAAAACATTGTATTGTTGTCGCACGGTTGCTCTAAAGAGGATAAAGTGCCAGAAACAGAAATAGACAAGGCAATTGTTAATCGCGAAAAATACTTAGCTAATCCTTCTATCCACACCTACAAATGTGAAGATAAGGAGGCAACACGATGAATAAAAACAAGCCAACAAGCGACATAATTAAGGTTATGCATCAACGCTACATTAAAGGCAATAAGAGACGGCTTGCCTATATAGAACAAGAAAAAACCAGATTAGAAATAGCCCAAAAGATTTATGAACTTAGAACGCGAGCCAATCTTACACAAGAAGAATTAGCTCATCGTGTTGGAACTAAACAATCGGTGATTAGTCGTTTAGAAGATGCCGATTACAATGGTTATACGCTTAAAATGCTTGATAAAATCGCAGAAGCAGTCCATTGTTACGTAAAAGTTGAATTTGTGCCACAAACCGACCAATGTGTTTGCGCATCTTGAATTTAGCTAAATTGCCCTTCTAAGCGCAATCTCTATCAATGCGCTAACCTTCTTTTTGCAACATATTCCCAAGTTGGGAATATCATATCAACATATTCATTTTGTGAATATGTTGATTGCATCTTCAAATTAGGACATTACCGGAAAGCCCGCCGAGACCGAAAAATCCATATCCGCCTGATTTGCAGGAGAAAACCTGCATAGGGTTGATTTGTCGATGCGGATGTGGTAGGATGTACAGGATGAAACGTGCCTGGCTGATGCGCCCTAAGCCAGCCCAGATAGAGGAGATGTGAGAAAATGAAAACGGTACCGTCAAAATCATCGCTAATCCAAGTGGCAATTATTGTGTTTATCGTCAGCAGCACAAGCGTTGCCGGCCCGCCGAGCATCGACCCAAACAACGTACGAGCCAAGAAAATTGTCTGCATCGGCGATTCCATCACGCAGGGCAGGGGCTCCCCCCTCCCGCAAACCTATAGCTGGCGTTACCCGCTTTGGAAGTTGCTGATAGACGCCAATATGTATTTCGACTTCGTCGGCTCAATGACCACCGGCTTCAGCGGCGACCCCAACTGGGCGGATTACAAGGGGTACTCGTTCGACCGCAACCACGAGGGCCACTGGGGGTGGACCACCGACGGCATCAGAGACCAGCTTGCCGGATGGCTCGCCGGTTACACGCCGGACATCGCTCTGATTCTGCTCGGAACAAACGACTTCGGCGCAGGCGATACCGTCGCAATGGTCAAGGAAGAAATGCGAGACATAATCGACCTGCTGCGGGCCGACAATGCGAACGTAATAATCATCATAGGCCAGCCGTTCCAGGAGTGGGCCCCGTTTCCCGCGTTATGCGTTGCTTATGCCGAGCTGGCCGCAGAAGAGACCCACCCGAACTCGCCGGTCTCGGTAGTCGCGCACGCACCCGGTTGGATAAGCAATCCCGACCTTCCCGGCACACACACCGTTGACTGGGTGCATCCGAACGTGTCAGGCGACCTCAAGCTTGCGACGAACTGGTATGGCGTGATTAGGCCATACCTGACCTCTGCGGACGACAAGATTGATATGCCTGAGCTTGCCGCCCTTGCCGACGACTGGCTGGTCAGTGACGCCGAGCCGGTCCTCTATGCCGTTGACCCGTGCACGACCAATCTCTTCGGGTGGTGGCAATGCAACGAGGGTTCGGGCAGCACAACGTATAACCAGGTTGACGGCAACGACGGCACTATCTACAACGGCGCATCCGGCGGACTCGGCGCGGGCGGCTCCGTCTGGGCGGATGACCCGTGCAGGGGAACGGTCCTGAGCTTCGACGGAAGAGACGCCGAAGGCGCTTACGTGCATTGCGGGAATATCTACACGGTTGACGTTGCCACCAACTGTACCTGGGCTTTCTGGGCAAAGCAGGACGCTGCGCAGGCGGCCAATGGAGACGTTATCATCGGCGACCACAACACCATCCAGTACATCAAGTTCACCCCTGCAAAGTTTGACTACTATCACAACGCGATAGGTTCAATGGGGATTAACTACGACGATATACCGGCCAGTCAGTGGATTCATCATGCGGTGGTCAAGAGCGTCTATAACTTCAAGTATTATCGAAACGGCATCCTCAACAAGCAGGCCAACTTCGCCAAAAAAATCGACCCCTGCCCGTTCTACATAGGCGGCGATGCTTTGGGCCTCAGATGGCGTGGTTACGTCAGCGAAGTGCGGTTGTACCAGCGGGCGCTGAGCATCGAGGAGGTAATGTTCCTCGCCGAATACCCTGTGCACTATTATCCTCTTGATTCGCCGTGGAACCTGTACGACCAGGAGCCGGCGGGGCAGAAAATTATAAACTTCCGCGACTTCGCCGTGTTCGCCGATTCCTGGCTCGGCTTTATGGACTGAAACAATGGTTGGCATAGCCAAAACCGGTGGATGTTGGGGTGTTAAAAAACTGGGGCAAGGGACATGCCGAACACGTTCTTGCTGTATGAAGCACCTTTGCTGTGGCGGCCAAATGGGTTTTTCAACAGCCCCGCTGTCCCCATTATAGTCCCATTATAATGGAGATGATATTATTAGAACGTTTTTGGCTGTGGAGCCTAATGTAAATATGACAGATCTGCTATACATCATATTGTCCATTCTGATGCTAATAGGTATATTTGTATTGGTGTACCTCAAAGGTAAATCAGTGCAAATGGCCTTTAGCGGTATAGGCGAAGCGCTGGACGAAAAGGAAAAGAAGAAAGATTTGATAGGCCGCCTAATTAGGGGATACATCTCTGTCATCGATGTTAATAACGGTCAAAAAACCAGTATTCATATCACGGATGTCCAAGCTATTGATAAGTTCAAACAATCTCTCGAAAAACATGAGATATACAAGCTCCGCATGAAGGAAAGATATGACGGTCCTACATTCGACATATATGTTTCAGGCAACAAACATACCCTTGTATCATATCTTTCACCGAACCATCAAGAAGATGTGTTTACAAAGCTATCGGACAAGTATGAAAAGTATTATATAAAGTTTCCCGGCTTAAAACGCTGGCTTGACGATAACGTCCTGAGCGTGCAGAAAGACGAGTCCGGTAGGTAATAGATGCCGTTAACAGCAATGCTATATTGAAAGAAGACGTATATCCACGCGAACGGTCAGGTTTTGGCGCAGCATGAGGGCGATCACACAGCAGCAAGATATTTCTACTTGCATGGCCGGTGAGGCAGCGTTTGCCAGTCATCGGCACTGTGGACATTGCCATTGCGAAGCATCACTCGCTCAATATCACCAAACTGGTTAAAGCAGAACAGCGGATGATAACAGGTTCATTCAAAGTATCCATTATAGGCCGAGCATTCCTGATTCCCGTAAGTTGGACTGACAGATCTGTCCATATCCTGGATTAATTGTTTGATCTGCTTTTGGCGATGAACTCGGTCCACCCATATATCCCTCACATTATCACCATTATTATTATACCGACAAGATTAATCAAAGCCGAGAAAGCCGCGACTGCTTGTGAAAGCGGGAGAGAGGAGATAGCCCTGCCATATAATGTCGGCGTTATCCAAATCCTTGCATTGCTCCTTCGGGGGCGGGCGATAAACGAGGCGAAAACTCTGCCACTCAAGCACGCTTAGAGGCGAAGGCGATTGGTCTTTACGGGTAACAAACCAGTCGGGATTGGTCAGGTCAATACGAACCTCGTAAATTTCATCGGGTTTGAGGACGTGGACGTCGCTGTTCTGCGGCGCACTGCGAGGGGTATTCCGGCCGACCCATTGCCACTGGTCAGGTCTATACCCTGTGGAATCCTGTTCAAGCGAAAAAGACCGGCCGTCGGGCAGGTCAACAATCGCAATCGGCTTATCAGAAGCATTAAGAAGTTTCAGAGTGACATATTTTATACGCTGGCGCGGACTTATGGATGTGCCATTCGGGTCTCTCACAAAATTTGGCTCGATGCCAAGGGCGAGAGGTGGAAAATGATATCCCTTAAGGACCGCCGTGCCATTTTTACCAAGGGCAGTTTCCATTTCAAGCGTCAGGGCGATATCCTGTCGGCGAGGACGCTGAAGTTTCTGAGACGAACCCTGCTCGACAAAAAATGCCTCGATGCCGTATTGGACCTCGGCCATTGTGTTATAACCATAATAGTGTTGGAGCCAGCCGCGGATAAACGTGCCTTCTTTTGGTTTTTTATCGGTGAGACAAAGCAATTCCGCCGGGCCGTTATCGGGGGCATTGAGGACGGCATAAACACGCCGACATTTTCTGCCATCGGTCTCATCCGATATTTTAGTCAGGCCGTCCCGCAGAAAACTGCGATTGACGTGTGATATATCGTAGTCGAGACGGGCATACTCGCCACGGAACAAATCCTGCGGGTCAACGGGCCTTGTGCGCAAATACACTATTTTACCGGTGCGAAAAATAAACTCCCTTTGGCCCGCCATACCCGCCAACAGTGCGATTTGGAACCCGACAGCAAGAATGACGAGGAATTTTCTCATTTTGACACCTCGGAGGCCCGTTTCTTTTTGAAACGGATATAGAAAAATCCTTCGGCAAAAATTATTGCGCCGAGGACTATAAATACGAAACCACGAACGGCCAAGCTTTTAACGAGGTCATCAAATCTTGCCAAAGTCAAGGCGACGAGCATAAGGGAGCCGGAAATAGTCGCCCAGAGATTTCCCCCGCGACACCCCCTGGCCATCATAACCAGCGACAATGCGAGAAAAACGAAATTAGCAGGCACGGTAATCTGCCAAAATTCGAGGTCGGTCGGGAAAAACGCACTGCTATAGAAGAGTATTAAAGTAAGAGGGATGAAAAGCAATTCATAATGATAATAATCGGGCCTGGAGCCGGTTTTGGAGGGCAAAAACGACCGTCCCACCGGAAACCAGGCGGCCAGTGCGATTATGAACGGCACAAGACCACAGGCGATTGCCGCCGGGTTGAAGTGTTCGTGGGAATATGTTTCTTTGGCCATTCCCGGGAAGGTCATCAAATACAACATAACGATATAGGACACCAAGCCAAAGAAATGATAAATCAGACCCGATTGAGGAAATTCGGCTGATTGTCGAGCAAGCAGGCCAAGGGCGACATACAGTGCCGCGATACTAAACAGCGCATTGATTACGAAATGACCATCGGAAATCGCCCCGGTAACAAAGCCCGCGGAAACACCGAGGGCAAGAACAAGCACAGCGAGTAATACGCAGGAGCGTTTCTGATGAGCAATGGGCCACAAAAGAATAATGGCCGGGATAGCCAGGTACATCGCTCGTCCAAATTCGGTCGATTCTGATACGGCCCATATTGTGAACAGCACCGCCGCCATAATCGCCTGTACGACCGAAGGCATTGACCAGGCGAGGACAAATGCGCCGAGTCCCCAGAAGACAAAGGCGGTTGGGTAGTGCTCGGAGATGTGGTAAATCTGGGCGACAAGCCAGATACCCGCACCGAACAGCATTGACCCCAGCACGTTAAGAGCTTCGCCGATGGCACGAAACCGCACGGTATAGAAAAACAAGATTATCCCGATTGCATGAGAGATGGCCAATGAGCCGAATACAATGCCGAGTTTGCCGAGTTTCGGTATTTGATGCCAGTTATAGGCAAAGAGAAGGATAATTCCAAGGCTGATAATGCCGGCGCCGAGACCGGAGAAAACAATAATCGCCCATGGACGAGCAGCAGGCCGGCTCGGATACAACTGACGGATTGATTCGGCGCGGGTGCCGTCTATAATACCCTCACTGACCCAGCGATTAAGCTCTCCTTCAAGCCATTTTACATTTTGCGCAGGATTTGACATTCGGTATTCCTTGCGTAAATTCAATCCATTGGAAGGAATTTATCCATAGATTGTTTGGTTGTCAACAGCAAAAGAAAGGGCAACAAAAGGGGACAGGGGAATAAAAGGGGGTCGTCAGTTGGTTTCGAGCTGGATTTCGTCGAGGGCGTCCGACTGCTCCTCGGAGGAATCATCGGCGTTCTTCAAGGCGCCGACCGATTTGAGATGTGATATGCCGGCAAGGCGCCTTGTTTCGATAAGCTTGGCGCCTTTTGCGCCGATTTTGCGAAGTGCGTGCCTTGCTTTTTGCTTATCCTGCGCTCCAATTGCATCAACGACGACGCTGACCCTTTTGCCGCGTTGAAGAAGGCCAAGTGCGGTTGCCTCTATGGCCCCTTCGGCGATTGCGCCAATCAGGATAAATTCGTTGGCGCGAATTTCGCTGAGCAGCCGGTCAATCCTCGGCTCATCAAAGGGGTCAACGCACCGTTTGTGCAGAATGATTTGTCTGTACCTGCGGAGTATATCAACGGGCAGGTCGGTATTGTTGTCTGCTGCAAAACTGGCGCGGTTACTGAGCAGGGTGTAGCTGACCTTTTTCTGACCCTCTGAGCCGTCGATACAGTAACCCAGCACGCTGGCGCCGTTGCCGTTCGGATAGACCTCGCATATTGAAATGACGGGGATTTTTTTGGCGCGCGCGAAAGCCATAATTCTGCGGATGTGACTGAGCACCCTCCTGCGATTGCCTACGCGGGACCTGCCCTGGTCAAGAAAGAAATCGTTCTGGGTATTGATATCAATCAAGACCTGCTGACGACGCATTTTTAACAGTTGCCGAATCATTTTTCTTCCCACACCTGCTTTTTCTGTATCGGCCCAAGCGTTCCTTATAAGTTTATACGACCCCAGAATAAGGTTGTTATAAGAATTTCCCTGATTTGCTGGGCAAATTCACCTGATACAGGGTGTGGATTAGTACCAGGCCGCAACCTCTTCCATTCAGTATTATCGAATGGCGGCAGAGGCGACTTTAAGCCCCAAAAAACCACAATACCGGCGTAAATCTTCGTTCCAGGCGCCGATTTGACTGTATAATGAATCGCGCAGTTGGCTTTTTTTCTCATAAAGTGCGGTTTTTCACTGTAAATGGAATTATGGCGAGGATATTAAAAGAATATCCAACGGTTGTGCTGAAACTTAATGATTTGGACGGCAAAATCGATTTCGGATGGGTTTTCGGACGTCTCGGCCCTATCCACATAGAAGTCGGGACAGGCAAAGGAACGTTCTTAGTCAACGAGGCAAGGGCACAGCCGGGCACAAACTTTCTCGGCATTGAACGCGCAAGCAGGTATTACCGTTATGCGGTTGACCGCACAGGCCGGCGCCGCCTTGCCAATGTCCGTCTCATTCGAACCGACGCCGTCTCTTTTATCGCCGAGTATGTGCCCGATTCATCGGTCGAATGTTTCCACGTTTATTTCCCAGACCCCTGGCCGAAGAAACGCCACCTCAAAAGACGCTTCTTCAACGATGCCAATACCGAACATCTCATCCGCTGTCTTAAAAGCGGCGGTACAATCAGGGTCGCCACGGACCACGCGGAATACTTCGAGCAGATTAAAAAGGTCCTGGCCGCAAGAAGCGACCGGCTTGGGGAAGTCGATTTTCTCCCGACCGCGGGAGCGCAGCTTGGCGAGTGGGTCGGCTCAAACTTCGAACGAAAATACCTCAAAGAAAACAGGGCCGTTTTCACTATCGCCGTCAAAAAACTATAGCCGATGTGCGCAGCGTTTACGAAATCGAATTGTCGAGAATGGGATTTTAGTTTGACTAAGGGCCGGTTTTTTTGCCGAGCAGGGCGACAATCAGCAGCACCAGACACGCGGCCGTCCAAATGCCGATGACGCCCATTATTTTCAGCAGTAACTCTCTTATGACCTCGCCGGCAAAGACATCGAGGACATACAGCGACCCGATTATCGCCAGGGCAAAGACAGCGATAATCAGTGCAAGCTTAATGAGACAAACAAGTCCTTTTAGCATATCCTTCTCTCCTTTTCGCGGTTTCGATAATAGTCCTTAGAACACGATTTAGTGCCGGTGCGAATCTCGCAGGTGTCTGTGCTTGCTCTTCGTTTTGTTTATATCCAAAAGACGCCGGCAAGGCAAGAGCAATCCGTAAATCCGACCATCATTGCTCATAGTTCATCAGCCGACGGTGCACAACTGCGCCGTGAGAATAGTTGCATACAGAGCGGCGATGTGGTATAAGCCAATTTTCAAGATAGACATTTGTGGACTGACTTATGGAAGTTGCCGAACTAAAATCAGGGATAGCGGAACTCAAGGCCCGGGTCGAACAGATTCGGGACTGGCTTTGACTTGGCTGGCAAAAAGGCGGAGCTGGGCGGCATCCAGGACAAGATGTCAACGCCGGGATTCTGGGATAATCAGGAGACGGCCCAATCCATTGTCTCACGCTTAAGCGCACTAAAGCAGGTAATCGAGCCGGTCGAGGGGTTTACACGCGATGTGAATGACCTGTCAGAGCTGTTTGAGCTGGCACAAGCCGACGAGAGCGAGGCCATGCAGCTCGAGGACGACCTGAGGCAGCTTACAAAACGCTGTGAGCAGATTGAGCTTACGGGCCTGCTTTCGGGCCCCAACGATATGAGAAGCTGCTTTTTCGGTATTCACGCAGGCGCAGGCGGCACCGAAAGCTGCGACTGGGTCAGTATGCTGCTGCGGATGTACACGAGGTTCTTTGACAGGAATAAATTCCAATACAGCGAGCTTGATATTACGCCCGGCGAAGAGGCGGGCATCCGCTCGATTACGCTGCGGGTAACGGGGCCATTTGCTTACGGGAAACTATCCTGCGAGGCGGGCGTGCATCGGCTGGTCCGCATAAGCCCCTTTGACGCAAACAAGCGCAGGCATACGAGCTTTGCCGCCGTTGAGTGCATCCCTGAATTCGATGAGGACATCGACATTGGCGTAAAAGAAGAGGATTTACGTGTGGATTTTTTCCGTTCGGGCGGCGCGGGCGGCCAGCACGTAAACAAGGTAAGCTCAGCCGTGCGAATTACACATAAGCCCACCGGAATCGTCGTCCAGTGCCAGAACGAAAGGAGCCAGCACAAAAACCGCGCGGCCGCTATGAAGGTCCTCAAGGCGCGACTGTATATGATTGAGCAGCAAAAACGAGACGCAGAAGTGGCCAGATTGCAGGGCGAAAAGGGCGATATCGCGTGGGGCAACCAGATACGCAGTTATGTTCTCCAGCCCTACCAAATGATAAAAGACCATCGTACCGATTACGAAACCGGAAATATCCAGCCCGTCTTGGACGGCGACATAGACGCATTTATCGAAAGTTATCTGCGACTCAAGGCAAAAACCAAAGGAAAAATGGAGAAGCAAAAGTGAAAACCGCAGGAAAAACTAAAGAAATTATTATCGTCGAAATAAAGACACGGCAGGTGGACTTCAGCCGATGTGATACGGATATGCTTGTCATCGGACACTTTTCGGACTCAAAAAAACCAGACAGGATTTGCTTCGACCTCTGCAAACTGCTTGAAGGCGACATCGGCAGGATGATTCAATTGGGCGACTTCAAAGGCAAAGAAGGCACAAGCGCCATTTTTTACACCAACGGCAGAATCGCCCCAAATCGCGTTTTGATTATGGGCCTCGGCGAGAAGAAAAAGGCAACGGTGGATACCGTCAGAAAGGCGGCGGCGACGGCGGCCAATAAGGCCGTAGGAATGAAGATAGAGCGACTGTCCCTTGCCTTGCACAGAGCCGTCGAGCCAAAACTGGACCTGGAGACCGCAGCACGGGCAATCGCGGAGGGGACATTTTTGGGAAGCTACCGATACGATGAGTATGTCACTGGGACCGAAAACGGCCGATTAGGTGCATTGTCGGTCGAGATTGTCGAACCGGATGAACAAAAACGAAAAAAACTCGATGCCGGAGCGGCAATCGGGATAGTCATCGGCAGGGCACAAAGCTATGCGAGAACGATTGCGAATCGGCCTGGTAACGTCATAAATCCACCAGCCCTGGCGGAAGAAGCAAAAATACTGGCAAGAACAACGCCGGGAATGACCTGCACCATTTTTGATGAAAAACAAATGTCGGCGAAAGGTATGGGGGGAATACTTGCGGTCGGCAGCGGGTCAAAGACGCCGCCAAGATTCATCGTCCTCAAATACACGGGAAATCGAAGTCAGGCACAACGGCTGCCGACCGTCGGGCTTGTCGGCAAGGCCATAACGTTCGATTCGGGCGGTATAAGCATAAAGCCATCGGCGAATATGGAGCAGATGAAGCTGGATAAGTCCGGCGGAATAGCGGTTATGGCGACAATCAAGGCGGCTGCGGAATTGAAATTGCCAGTCAACATATATGCGATAATTCCGTCCGCCGAAAATATGCCGAGCGGTTCGAGCTGCAGACCTGGCGACATCGTCACCACCTTGAGCGGCAAGACCGTCGAAATCCAGAATACCGACGCCGAAGGCAGAATGATTCTCTGCGATGCCATACACTATGCAGTTAAAGAGGACTGCGACGTCATCGTCGATATTGCGACCCTGACGGGCTCCTGTATGGTGGCACTCGGAAAATATATGGCGGGACTTATGAGCAACGACGAGGTCCTTGCCAGGCAATTGCAAAAGGCAGCCGAGCAAAGCGGCGAAAAGGTCTGGCCTATGCCCTGTACAGACGAATATGCCGAGGAGATGAAGAGTAAAATCGCCGACCTGAAAAACATCGGCAGCAAATGGGGCGGGGCCTGCACGGCCGCGGCGTTTTTGCGTCAGTTTGCCGGCGACAAAAAGTGGGCGCATCTCGATATCGCCGGAATGGACGTTTTTGAAAAGCCGAGCGATTCATACACGGAAGGTTCAAGCGGCTTCGGCGTCCGACTTCTTACAACCTATCTGCTCAATTTTGTAAACAGGTCACACAAGTAAAGAAACCGCCTATGCCAAAAAAAATCGGGAAAATAAACGAAACCAAAATTGAAAAAGCAGTCAGGGAAATTCTCCTGGCCGTCGGTGAAGATATCGACCGTGAGGGCTTGAAGAACACCCCTGCCCGTGTGGCTCGAATGTACAGCGAACTTCTGGCAGGTATGCACGAAGAGCCGCGAAAACACCTGCGCAGCGTCTTTAAGGAAAACTACGACGAAATCGTGCTCCTGCGAGACATTCCCTTCTACAGTATTTGCGAACACCACTTGATGCCGTTTATCGGCTCGGCCCACGTTGCGTATCTACCAACCGGCAAGGTTCTGGGCGTCAGCAAGCTCGCCCGCATCGTGGATTGTTTCGCCCGCCGGCTGCAAACCCAGGAGCGTTTGACATACCAGATTGCCGATTTCATTATGAGCAGCTTGAAACCGCAGGGAGTCGCGGTCGTACTCGAGGCATCACACAGTTGTATGACCATTCGCGGAATAAAAAAACCCGGCTCGGTGATGGTGACAAGCGCACTACGCGGCATATTTATGCGCGATCCGAAGAGCAGAAGCGAAATAATGACGCTGATGCACGGCAACGGCAGATAGAGCGGCCGAAGTCAACAATGAAGAAAGGCGGCTTCTCAATGCACAGGTTGGCAAGGTGCATCCGATTTTCGATAAACCCGTTTTTACCGAGCGACCCGGCAGGTTTCAACTCCTTTGCATCGAAGCCGACCGGCGAAGGATTGGCTATTTTCTTAGAACTTGCCGTTGAGCTCACAGGGCGGGTCGCACCGGAAACGGGATTTGTCGTCAACGTAAGCGATATTGACAAAACGACCCGTGAAATCGCAGTGCCGGTGTTTGCGAGACGTATAAGAGAGGATTTCGAGGCCCGAAGGCATACTGATTTTGGCGCGATTGCCGATATGCTGAGTTCGGTGTGGACTCGGCTGAGCGATAAGTTCGAGCCGGCTGCGTTGAGCAGGATTACGCTAAAGCTCAATCCGTTTAGGCAAATGGCAATTGAGGATGGGAACAAAAAAATGGTTTATTTCAGCGAAAAATTTGAATTTGCCGCGACGCACAAGCTCTGGAATGACAAGTTCTCCGAAAAAGAAAACCTCCGTATTTTCGGCAAATGTGCAAACCCGACGGGGCACGGCCACAATTATACAATCGAGGTTACGATAAGAACTCCCGGCGGCGGCGATTTTAAGGTCGGTGACTTTGAGCGGCTTGTCGATGCGGAAGTCATAACACTGGTTGACCATAAGAATCTGAATACCGACGTGCGCGAATTCGGCTCAATCAATCCGACGGTTGAACATATTGCGGTTTTTGCGTGGAGCAAATTGGCAGAGAAACTCGCAGGCAAACTGCACTGCGTCACTGTCTGGGAAACCGACAAAACCTCCTGCTCATATTACGGGCCTGAGGACAAAACGCCACAATAACAGCGAATATTTTTCCGCATCTGCCCCTGCTCGCGCAACGTAGTTGAAGAGGCCCGCAAAAAAGCTTAAAAGCGAAAAGTTGCGACAAGTTTCACGGTTAGCTCGGTGGTCAGGCGATGAAATCGCCAATCGTCAAAGTCCCAGCCGCGATTGACGACGAAAAACAAGTCGCTGCCGGGCCGATATGTCCAGCGAACCCGGCTGTTCAGACCCACAAGACCCGAAACATTGTCGTACTGCACGATGGTGTTCCACGACAGGTCGGGCGTGAAGGTCAGATTCAGACGCCCGCTGGTGACCCGCACGTCAAAGTCGCCCTCGCGCAGCCGAATCTGGTTTAGCACGTAGCCGACGCCCGTAGTGACATATCGGCTGGGCCGCCAGTCAATCTCGGCCTCATAATCACGCCGAATGCCGGTGTAATAGTCGCCCTTGCTGGCGGTAAACTCTACGCTGACAGGTCGCGCCTCGCTGCTCCTGAAGAAGGGCTTGAACCGTCCAAAACGATAGTCCCCGCGCGGAATGACCACGCCAGGGTGAATCTCAAACGGCTCGTCAAGGACATCCCTGTTCGATGTGTACTCCAGGGTCAGCTCATCCTCGTCCGGCGTAGTAATTGTAAGAACTGGCGCATCGTGGTCTTCGGCAACGACGCGATTATCGAGGTCAGTGGTGAAGTAGGGGTGAGCGCTAAGAGAGACGCTGCGAATCAGCTCTGTGTTCGGGCGCCAGACGTATTTGGCTGAGCCGATGTATTCCCGAATGCCGCGGCGTTCCACAAAACCAAGCGCAGGGTCAAATTTCTCCCCGATTTGTCGGAAGAAAACATGAATGTCCAGCGGCTCATTGGGATAATCGAGGTCGCCGCCGAACGCGACGTCATCGCCCATACTTTCGGAGGAAGTGCTCATCAGCCAGGTGTGACTGACGAGTCGTTTTTCGTCCGGCAGCCGGCTGTTGAGGTAGTTAAAGTCGAAACCGAGCAGCGTGTTGTTGGCATTCGAGACGGGGTCGCCGTGCGTAGCGAACACGCCGATTTCCGACTCCTCAAACGCCTTAGTGGAGACCCGCCCGACAAAAAGGTTTTTCGACTCGACTGAGTTTTGTGCGTTCTGCTGAACGTCAAGCAGCGCAACTCTCGTGTCACCAACCCGCCCGGTCAGCCGTCCGCCTGTAATGATGTCCACGGGCTTTCCGTCAGCGCTTAGTCCGATGCGGCGGGAGTAGTAGGGGGTGGGGGAGTCGTACAGCCCGCCGAACCTGAACAGCGATGAATCCTGCAAGAAGAAATCTCGCTTCTCCGGGAAGAAGAGCGGAAAGCGGGTCAGGTTCACGACTCGTTCGTCAACGTCCGTCTCGGCAAAGTCGGTATTGACGGTAGCATTGGCCTTTAGCGAAGGCGTAATGTTGTAGGTCAGGTCCCCGCCGGGCTTAACGTCCCAGTCCTCTTGGCCGGTCACTGCATCATTCTGATACCTCGTGCTGACAAAAGGCCTTGTCTCCAGCCCCAGTCCCTGCCGCATCCCGGTTAGTCCCCGCATCTCGCCGAAGTCGGCCAGTGACGTTGCTGATTTAGCCCGCGACAGCGCAGTCCAGCGAACCGTTTCCTGTTTACGACGGATGACTCGCTCAATGTTGCAGCCCCACGTGTCGCGTTTTGGGTCGAATGACAAACTCGTGAACGGAATCGCGATTTCAACCGTCCACCCTTGCGCATCAATGCGTGCCTTGGTCTGCCAGACCGTGTCCCACAGACGATTGCGTTCGGAGAAGTTCTCAATCAGTCCCTCCGTGCGGGCGCCGACCGGGTTCACGACAAAAAAGTAGCCGTCGTGCCGGCGGAAAAAAGTGTCGAATGCGATTGTCACCATATCATCGGAGTCGAGGTCGCTATCATGCTGCATCTGCTTGGCGATGATTTTATTCGGCTCGGTGTCGAAACAGCGCACCGCGATGAAAAGGTTGTTGGCATCATAAACAAAGCGGACTTCCGTTTTCTCGCTCGGCGATGCTCCCTCGACCGGCAGGACCTGAGTAAACTCCGTCAGCGCAGGGGCGTCTCGCCAGCAGTCATCATCGAGTTTGCCGTTTATAACGGGAGGTTTGTCGGTCTGGCGAATCTCATAGACCGGCCGCGACTGCTGGGCCAAAGCACAAAGTGGTCCAAAGAACACTGCTGCCAGACACGATAAGCTCTGTCGCATAATGCGGCGCATTGCCTGATTATAACGTATCCTGCCCCAAAAACGAGATGGATTTACCTTTGAACAGGTGATTGCTGTCAGTTCGGCTGAATCAGGCGTTCCCTATGACACATCCAGGGCGAAGTAAGGCCTTGCGGTCTTCCATTTTCCGCGAGTAAAGTCGGGGACCTTCACCGGGACGCTGCCCTCGGCAATGGATTTTTCGGATAGCGGCCCATGCACGCACATAATCACCGAATCATACACGTCAATAGGGGTTTGAGTTCTGTTCTTGACGGCCTGGACAAACAGCCGAAGCTCACGCCTATCGGTGCCATCGTGTCCCCCAGGGGCCGCTTCCTTTGTCCACGCGTGCTGGTATTCCTTATGATACGGTGCGAAGGGCTCCCACTCGTGGTATTTGGGACTTTTGCCCTTGATGTAAACTGCGTTTCTTTCTTCATCGTACAGGCCGTTTGTTCCCTGAATCAGCCAACGGTTATCATAAGGCCTGGGCAACTGCATATCGTAGTTGATGACAATGGTTTTCCCTTTTTTTGTTCGCACAACGGTGGTCACAATGTCGCCCTGTGCGAATTTGCGCCTGGCGTTGGGATGTTCGGGGCCGAACTTCGCCGCAAAGTATTCGTTGATGCCGAGCGAATCAGAGGCGGTAGAGGTAACGTAGTCAAAGTAGTCGCCCCGGTTGATGTCCATCCAACTGATGACCGGCCCCAACTGATGCGTTGGGTACTGGTCGCGGTTGTGTTTTACAAGATACTTGGCAGGCCATTTATCCATCCCCGTGTCGCTGTCAAAAAACCAGTGGTCGATACAGTCGTGGGAGTGTGCGCAGTGACAGTGCCTCATTTCGCCGAATAAACCCCTGCGAATCATATTCAGGACAGCCAGATTGTCGCTTCGGAAACTCCAGTTTTCGAGCATCATACACGGTATTCCGGTCTGCTCGCAGGTATCCACCAGCTCCCAGCACTCCCGGACGGTATATGCGGCGGGGACTTCAACGCCGACGTACTTTCCGGCCTTCATCGCATACACGGCCATCGGACTATGCCATTCCCAGTAAGTAGCAATGATGACGGCGTCAATGTCGTCGCGCTCGACCAGTTTGCGCCATACGTCTTCACTGCCAGCATAAATCTCCGGCTTAATCAACCCCGCCTTGATTATCTGCTCCTGGATGGCCCTTGCCCGCTCAGGGTAAATATCACACACCGCGGGGATTTCAACGTCATCTCTCATATTCAATAATTCACCCAACAAGCTGCTCCCTCGCCCGCCCACGCCAATCATACCGATACGAACTTTGTCGATGGGTGGCAGGTTTATCGCTCTTGGGCCGGGTTCGGGCTTTGTAACGCAACCTGCCAGTGTTACCCCTCCCAAGACCGCTCCAACACCGGCTGCATTGGTCTTCAAAAATTCTCTGCGCGTTATTTTATCAGTCATAAAAATTACTCCACTTTAGATTCTCAGTTCGGCGTTCTGGCCTTTCAGCACTTTCTGCAGTGCCTTGACGTCGAGCTTACGCGGCTGGATACCATCCTTTGCCGACATCGCCGCCGCACAACCAGACGCATGCCCAATCGCCATCGCGGGCGCCATCGACCGAGCCGACTGAAACGCCGCCTGCTCACACGAAATGCACCGCCCGGTCAGCACCAAACCGTCGATGGCCCTGGGTACAAGCGACCGATACGGGATGTCGAAACCCTCGTGCTGGAGGAAAAATCGCTTGCCGTGATAACCAGGAAGCGGATTTGAGCTTATCGCAATTACGTCGTCAAAATGCACCCCCTTAATCGCATCCTGCTCACTTAGAACGTATTCACCGACTATTCGCCGCGTCTCACGAACGCCGATGCCGGTAGCCGTTTGCGCCAGATAAACGCTCTGCGTGGTCTGCTTTGTACGCATCTTCTGAACATCGTCCCACAGTTTCAGCCGAGCACCCATCTCCGCACGAGTCAATATCTCGGCGTCAACGCCGTCGCCCTCAAACCCAGGCCCCCACTTCACCACCCTGTCGCCTATGCGGATTCCCTCTTCGGAATTACCCTGCGCCGGCACACCCCCAAGCTGATACATCAAACTCATCCCCATCCGGTCGCCCTTGTCCGCCGGGCCCATAAAAGCAGCGCCTGCACGCGCAGCAACATCGCCATCGCCCGTCGCATCTATTACGCAGTCCGCAGTAATCGCCTGGCGACCCGACTTCGACTCAACCAGCACCCCCGTCACACGCGACCCATCGAGCATAGGGGCAACGACCCAACTGTGCAAACGAATCCTCACTCCCTCCTTTCTGACCATTTGCAGCATCGCTACCTTGGCGGCCTCGGCGTCAAATCCCACCGAATATGGTATGTCGCCCTTAGTCACATCGTGCTTGAACTCTTCGGGATACGGGTCGGCATCCGCGATTCCACCCAGTTGCACAAGCTCCGCTATATACTCAGCGGGGATACCCTTGACGGTCTGAAGCGCCTCAGGCGAGCGCTGGTTGCGAAAGCCGTTGTAGCACGTCATCAGGCCTGCCGTGCCGTTGCCGCCGAGAAAGGGATAACGCTCTATCAGCAACGTCTCGGCGCCGCTTCGCGCCGACGCCAATGCCGCTATAAATCCGCTCGGCCCCCCTCCTGCGACTACGACCTGATAGTGACCGATAATCGGCGTCTTAAGGTCTTCCCGGTACATCCCTCCTGTTTTTTCTTTGCCCGCCGAGGCCGTTGCAATTCCTGCGAGAAGCCCGCCGCCCACGGCAGCGCCGCCAAGTGCCCTGCTTATGAATGCACGACGACCCATTCCCGCACTGTTCAACTCGTTTTTGCCGCTCTTTTTATCTGCCATTGTTTCATTCCTCTATTTTTCCTGCCGTTCGCCGGTTCGTCAGTAAACTATGCCAAATACCCAAAACCATTGCACCAATATAATACCGCCTCGCATGTTGCGATACTGAAAAAAGGACACAAGAGCACAAGTCAAAAGTAAAAAGGCAAAGGTCAGTGTAGTCGGCGTTAATTCAGTGTTATGAATCTTGACATTTTATTTCCGGTAAGCTAAATTGCTGATAAATTGTGGTGGATATTATTATGTTGGGGAAATGACATGGGTATAATAATCGACATCCTTAAAGAGTTGCCTCTAAATGCAGTTCTTCGCGATAAGCTTCAGGAACTTGAAAGGAAATATGATGCTCTTGGAGTTGAGAATGGCAAATTAAAGGAAGAAAACCAAAAACTCAAGAACAAACTTAAAGAACTAACAAGTACCGGCAAGCTCAGTGAACCTGAAGAAAAGATTCTTTTGCTTCTTTCATCATGTAATCGAGAGCTTACACCTGAGATGATCGCATCACAACTTGGCCTAAATCTCACGAAAACAGAGTATTACCTTGAACGAATGCATAAAGAGTATGTGTGTTCTCATGATTGGGTTGATGGTCGTCCCTCAGAGTACTATCTAATCCAAAAAGGCAGACAATATCTCGTTGAGAATAATCTTATAGAATAACTTAAGGGGATTTTGGCATTGTACTGCAAGGGACGGCCTAAAGAACACCGATAAGCCGCCCGGTTAGCTGTCAATAAAGGAAATAATTTAATGGGATTAGGAAATTGGTTGGCAAGAAAAGGGAATGTAGGAGGAACTGCAAGAGCAGTTGCTAAAGGTTGGAAGTTTTTTAAATTGCAAAATCCCGAGATGAGTGACAAGGAATTAGCTGAAGCTTACGTATATTTTCGTTATGGCAATACGGGTGAAATGGAATTAGCAGTTAGAGCGTTATCTCTACTTGAAAAATTTGAACCAACGCCTCTAAATCTTGCATGGGCTCTCTTGCTTAATGAAAATCCACAAGAGAGTGATTATATTGCGGAGAAAAAGTATGATGAGTGGAGGCAAATAATGAGAGAGGAGATTGATAAAATGGAGTTACCACATCGGATATATTAGCTGTCCGACTGAAGGGCAACGCATAATGGCAGAATAAAATCAGTGGAAATCGTATTGGATATTGTTATGTTGGGTGCAAAACTCATTACCCTTGGTAAACTGAATATGATGTCACAATATATTTCTCAATTTCTGGTGAAGACATGATGCCTTACGTTCACTGGCAATATTTTCTCGCCATAGAGTCTGATCTGGAGGCAACGAGTAGATTCGTGGAATTCTCACAAAAGAATTACGCGACCTACTCCATCGAATTCGCCAGAATTCTGCTTTCTTGTGGTTCAGAAGTTGATGTTGTCGCAAAGGCTCTTTGTCAAAAGATTGAACCTCTTGGAAAGTACGAGAATATAGATAATTACAGACCCATTATTACAGGCGCTTATAAAAAACTCTCCACTATTGAAATACCGCTTCCTCGATATGGGCTTGCCATCAAACCTTGGGAAGAATGGAATGGGAATAGCAATCCGAGTTGGTGGAAGTCATACAATAATGTAAAGCATCATAGAAATATCTGTTTTGAGGAAGCCAACCTTGAAAACGCAATTCGTTCAGTTGGAGGCTTATTTGCACTGGTGTTGTACTACTATAAGGATAATTTATCGAATCCTGACTTTCGTTGGCCGTCTTTCCCTAAACTAATGGTAATACCGGGCTCGCCTGCTTTGGTTGATTATGGTGACTGGCAGTTGCCAGATCCTTGAGTGGGGAACAAAAGGGGACATTCTGTTTTTTGGGAAATCTGTTGAAGCTACATAATGGCAGGATAAAATCGACGGAAGGCATGTTGGATATTATTATGATAGAGGTAATAAAATGAAAAAGAATCACCTTATTACCGTTGCTATTACAATATTTATTGTTTTTGGAATACTCGCTACAATCAAAAAATTTCAGTCGGTCAAAGAACAATCAGACTACGCTGAGGGCCGGATTAGTGATTTAGAAAGCCAGGTCCAAGACCTTGAATACAAAGTAAGATAGGGGATACCAGAATGAAATCGTTATTCTTTTTCTTTATCAAAACATTACCTTTTGCTATTGGTGTTGTTTTAGTTCTCACGTCATTGGCATTTTTAGTTGAGTTTCTTGATGATGTTGATTTCGCTTTCCGGGCTTTTGTCTTTTTCGCGATAATTGGTATTCCGACGTTGTTATATGGGATTAACAAGGCATCAAACGAAAAGCATTAACAATTATCACCAATCAGAAATTATAAATAAAATTCTCTGCGTGAATAAAAGGTGACAATCTGGTTTTGGGGAAATCCTTCTACGCTAAAGCTTCCGACTTCGTCCCGATATAATAAATCGGGCCTACGGCGGACCCCTGCCAACGATGTTCATCCCCGATAGAAACATTCGAGGACAGGAGGGCAGGCAGGGCTGGATTTGTGGCAAAAAAACCGTGAAGTCAGTGAAATCAGAGGTTAAAATACAACCCGCCGTAGAACGGCGGGCTAAATATAAAAACAAAGAATTTCTGTGTTCTCCTTCGACTTTGCTCAGGACAGGTCTGCGGTGAGAATTAGGGTGGGAAATGCGTGTAATTCCTGGTTTACACCGGCTGGTTTTCGATTTAATATTTGGGGGCAATGCAAAACTTCAGATTGCCGGCTGGTCGCACACACACAGAAACGCAGAAGCATATTGTTAAGGGGATAGATAAAAATGGAACGGCGGGAATTCTTGAAGGCGGTTGGCGCAGCAGGCGCAGGTGCAATTCTTGAAGCGTTGTCGGGCTGCGACTCCGGTGATAAAAACCGGCAACAGGCAAGTACAGGCAAATACCCGATGAGAACCTTGGGCAAGACGGGCGAACGCGTTTCGATTATCGCTTTCGGCGGTCTCGCGTTAGCAGGCGTCGGACAGGATGAAGCCGACAGCATCGTTGGCTACGCGATTGATAAGGGAATCAATTATTTCGATGTCGCGCCGACCTACGGCGATGCGGAGCTGAAAATGGGGCCTGCGCTGAAACCATATCGTGACCGCGTGTTTCTGGCATGCAAGACGGCCAAGAGAGACCGCGAAGGTGCGCAGCAGGAGCTTGACCGCTCGCTCGAACGGCTGGGAACCGACCATTTCGATTTGTACCAGCTTCACCACATCACGGACGTGGAGAAAGATGTCAAGAAGGCACTCGGCAAAAACGGGGCAATGGAGGCGATATTAGAGGCAAGAAAGCAAGGCGTGATTCGATATATCGGTTTTTCAGCCCACTCGGCGCAAGCCGCCCTGGCTGCAATGAAGGAATTTGATTTCGACACGGTGATGTTCCCTGTCAATTTCGTCTGCCATTTCAAAAACGGTTTTGAAACGAAAATCCTCACTGAGGCAAAAAAACAAAAACTGGGAATAATCGCCCTAAAAGCGATGGCAAAACAGAATTGGGCCGACAATCCCGATAAAAGCCAGTGCCCTCGCTGCTGGTATGAGCCGATTGTTGAGCCGCATCTGATAAAAAACGCGCTCGGCTGGACGCTTTCACAGGAAATTTCAGTGACAATTCCACCCAGCGACACACGATTATTCCGTCAGGCAGTCGAGCTTGCCCCAACCTGCACGCCGCCGACAAAACAAGTGCTTGAGCAGCTCAACCAAATCGCATCCGCCTCCAATCCGATTTTCGGATGAGAATGGAGTAACAGTCGGCTATTTGATGCGCCTAATCAAAATAGCGCCGACGGCAAAAAGGAGCAGGCAGGAAGGTTCTGGTACAGGATTAGGTGTAGGTAGTTCGAGCAAACGGCCGCCGGTGAAACCGCCCGAAATGAAACCGGAGCCCATAACCGGAGCACGTTCACTTGCAAGAAGCAGTGCGTAAGAATGTTCGGATAAGTGAACCGGGTTGCTTTGGAATATAAACAGGGCGCTTTGGGAGAGTATAAGGTGGGATGTGGGCGCGATTCCGCCGGGTACAGCCCCATCGCAGAACGGGTCGTAGGCCGCGCTTACAACACCAACGTCAGGATATAGGCCTACAGAGAAATAATCGACAAAAACCGACGAGGCGGCGTCGTTGAAAAGCTGATAGGCGTAAACGTATTGGTTAGGGAAACCGACCGAGCCGCTGTAACTTCCGGGTGCGAAGACGGCATAATCAACTGCCCCGGCAAAACCAGGAATGGAAAATGTAACGCGGTCAGAAACGATGGCTGTCGGGTCGTCGTATAACGCGGCATCAGCAAGGTGGGCAAAATGCAGACAGGCGGCCAGAACAACGGCCAAGCTCAAGCGGGCGATTGGTCTAATCATCCTTTTTCTCCGGGCAAAGAACGTAGTTTCAGCGTTTCTGCGCGCACCGCGCGCAACAAAACCACCTATCTACACACATTCTCTTGCCCCGAAGAGTTGTCTCCACCCAACTTGACGGGTGTGATTATAGCATAAAGCGGGCAAATGTCAACTGCAAAATGGAAATTCCGTGTTTTTTCGTAATTTTTCGATGGTGAGATTTGGTATGATGTGATGTATGGAAATGTTCTTTAATTATTCCTGGATTTGAGCAAACAGGAGGTAGTGGTGGATAAGCATACGAGTTTTGTTGGTTTAGTACGGATTGGAGCGGTATTGGTTTTGGCGCTGCTGTCAGCCGGAACAGAGGCAGCAACGTATTATGTCTCGCCGGACGGGAATAATGCAAATCCGGGGACGGAAGAACTTCCCTGGAAAACGATTCAAAAGGCAGCCAACACCCTGAACGCAGGCGATACCGCGCTAATCAAGGATGGAACTTACAAAGAGCTTGTAACGGTGACGCGGTCAGGCATAACGTTGGAAAGCTGCCCGGGCCAAACGCCTGTGATTGATGCAAACGGATTGGCCGGCGGGTCGGGAATTCTGGTTGTCCGCGACTGCAATAATATACGCATATCGGGTCTGCACGTGTCCAACGCAACGAGCTTGCATACTTCCGGTATCTGGACCTGGAACGTCGATGGCATTGCCATTGAAAAATGTCACGTCTATAACACCGCCTCATCGGGGATGAAGATTAACGAGTCGCGTAACGTCGCCATACAAAATAACGAGGTCGAGGCGGCCTGCCAAAACGGCGGCGAAGAGGACATCAGTATTAAGCTGCACTCGGACGGCATCTTGGTCGGCTATAATGAAATTCATCACGGCAACCACGAGGGCATCGACATAAAAGAAGGCGCGCGGAACGTCCAGGTCATCGGCAATTACATTCATCACATCGAACGCCAGGGCCTCTATGCGGATGCGTGGGACCAGCCCACCTACAATATCGAATTTAACGGCAACATTATTCACGACTGCGATTTCGGGATGGGGGCGTGCTCGGAGATGGGCGGACTGCTTAGCAACGTGCGGTTTGTGAACAATCTCGTTTACGACTGTAACGGGCCGGGAATGTTCTGCAAGGACTGGGGCAGCACTACTACGCCTCATCCAATTCAAGACGTCTATTACGTCAACAACACGGTGTACAACTGTGCCTGGGGCTGGGGCGCAGGAATGGATATCGGTAATTATGATGCAAACAACGTCGTAGTGCGAAACAATATCCTCTCCCAGTGCGGGATAGTAATTCGGGTGAATCGAGAGCCGATAAGCAAAATTATTGAAAAGAACCTCACCGAAAATGCCGCAGGCCTTGACCCGAACTGGTGCATTGTGGGCCAGCCGAGATTTGTGAATCCCGCCGTCGGGGACTTTCGTTTGCTCGGCGATTCCGACGCGATAAATGCCGGTCTGCCTGCCGATGCCCCCCAGTTTGACCTCGACGGTAAGCTAAGACCACAGGGTATCGCCATTGATATTGGGGCTTATGAGCACCCATCGGGCGATATTGATGACAACGGCTTTGTTGACTTTGTCGATTTTGTGATATTAGCAGGACAGTGGCGGCAAACACCCGGTGCTCCGTCTGCCGATATTACACCCGAAGGCGGCAACGGCGTGGTCGATTTGCTCGACCTTGATAAACTTGTTGAATGCTGGCCAAAATGAGCGGAAAATCGCCCGTATGGAAATTCGACGGTCGATTCGATTAAGATATCGGCTAACCCACCCTGCCGTCCCCGTCAATATCGCTTCCATGCATCTCCTCAAGCTTCTTGACCAGGGCTCGCAACGTGTTCTGCGTCGATGAAAGCTGCTCCTCAAGGGATTGAATCCTGTCCTCTATCGAATCGGACTTGCGCTTCTGTCCGTACATTAAGCCCGTTTGTACGATTTCCCAAAGAACACCCATTCTTCACCTCGACTCGTTGCCCTCGTTTTGATTCTGCACCGTTTCTATACCCGCCCGGTAAGCCATGGGCGGCGCAGAGTCCCATTGTCGCCTGTACAATTAAAAACAATTTATCCGCGAAGTTTATTAAAGTTCTTCAGGGAAATTTCAACGGCGGTTAGAGGCGGTAAGCCCTCTTTTTCTTCCTCGATGATGTACCATTCCGTCCCGCCGGTCGTCTCGCAAAGTGAGAGAACCTCCTTCCAGTTGACGTCCCCTTCGCCGATGAGGGCGTTCTTATTTGTCTTCGAGAACTCCTTGAGGTGAATAGTAATCGCCCGGCCGGGATACTTCTTCAGATAGGCAACAGGGTCGGCTCCCCCATCCATCGCATTGCCGGTATCAATCTGCATAATCACGTCCTTTGAGGTGTTGCCGAATAAAATGTCCCACGGTGCCTCGCCCTCAACCGGCGTAAAATCCATCTTGTGATTGTGGTAGCCCACCTTCATCCCCTGCGGCTTTACCTTCTCTGCCAGCTCGTTGAACTCCTTGGCGGTCTTTAGCCAGGCGTCTTTTGTCGCGTGCGTCTTGGGGTCAAGCCACGGAACGATTATATTTTTATTGCCGAGGACCTTATTGAACTCAATGGTCTTTTCGAGTTTTTCCGGCACAAGGGTATCAAACTGGGTATGCGTACCGCAGCAGACCAGCCCGTTGTCGTCTAACATCTTGCGTAAGTCCTCTGCCTTGCGTTCATAGTAGCCAGCAAACTCCACACCCTTGTAGCCCATCTTCGCTACGGCGGCGATAACGCCGGAAGGGTCTTTTTCGCAATCCTTGCGAACGGAATAAAGCTGCAATCCCACCGGAATCTTGCGCTTTGCCTCTTGCGTTTCCGCCGCCCTTATGCCGCTCGGAATAACGCAATATAGTCCGGCTGCCCCCAAACCGGCCTTGATAACCTGCCGACGCGATATGTTGTCCCTTCTTGCCTTTCGATTCATAATTTACACCCCTTGAATTGCAAAAGATTCATATAGTCCAAGCTTTAGTCCGCTCGAACCGTTTCCGGTATGTTCCGTAATTATAGGCGGACTGCTCCGGCAAATCAAATCCTAAACTACTCTATCTCTTTTCCTTTTGTTCGACCTTCAAAGGCAGTACCCCGGCCATTTCGCCGATTATGTTCACCAGTTCTGCGTTCGCGGGCACCACAATCTTGGCGTTACTGGACAGCGCCTTCTCCAGCGCCTCCAGTTTTCGCAAAATCTGTGCATTGCCGACGAAGTATTTTTCTGCTGCCTCATTGACTAAGCGAATCGCCCCGGCTTCGCCCTCGGCCTGAAGTATCCTCGCCTGCTTGATGCCCTCCGCTTTCTTAATCTCGGCCCTCTTTTGCCCGTCCGCCTGCGTCTCGGTCGCCGTCGCATAATCCACTGCTGCAATCTTCTCGTTCTCCGCCTTGACCACCTTGTTCATTGTCTCCTGAACGTCCTTCGGCGGGTCAATCTCCTTCAGCTCCGTCCGCACAATCTCTATCCCCCAGTGCTTTGTCTCCTCGCACAATGTCCTGTGCAGCTCCGAATTTATCTTGCCTCTCTCGCTGTTGGCTGATTTCAGGGTGAGCGTTCCGATGATGTTTCTCAGTGTCGTCCTTGCCAGATTCACTATCTGCCACTGGTATCTGTTGACGTTGTACTGCGAACTCTTGACGCTTTCCTCATCGTCTTTGACCTTGAAATAAACCTGTGCATCCACCCTGGCGTTGAGATTGTCATTGGTGATAATCTCCTGCGGCTCGGCATCGACCATTTGTTCAGTCGAGTTTACCTGGTACATCTTGTCGATAACAGGGATAATCCAATGAAAGCCCGGATTGGCGAACCGGTGATATTTACCTAATCGCTCAATCAATCCCCTGTGCGTCGGCCGGACTATTCGTATCCCAGCCAGAAAGATAAACACCACAAAGGCAATCACGATGAAAGAAACACTCTGCATTGGATTCATTGTCTTACCTCCTTTTCTATTGTGTCCCTCGCCTGCCGGTTTTCCGGCCGGTCCGGGCAATAAAATTGTTGCGCAGTTTAGCCGCCGATTTTACCCGACAATACCACAACTTCCCTTGTTCCGCAAGCGTCTTGAGCGTATCGAGCGTGTCCGGGCAGGCGAAAAAAAACGGCTGTGCACCCTTAAAGCACACAGCCGTTGCAAGTGGTTTACTCGTATTTGCCTTACCCGTCTTTTGCTCTCACCAGTCCCATTCTGATTTTGGGAACCTGTCTGACTCTGGATGTGGAATATTTCTCGGCGAGACACCCGGCGTCATCGGACATACACGACCTGGGCCCTGCCCTTGCCCCCAGCCGCCTCTCAATTCGGGCCTTTGCCCGAAATCTCTATGCGGCATTTGCCCCTGTCCCCAGCCGCCTCTTGCTCCAGGTGCACCTCCCCATTCGCCTCTCGGGCCCAACCCTGGCCCAAAATCTCTGTGAGGCATTGCTCCCTGTCCCCAGCCGTCTCTCATTTCCCCGCCGGGTCCCCGACCGCCCATTTGCCCGTGTCCCCAGCGTGCTGCCGCCCATCCGCCGCCCCAGCGCATACCGCCCATTTGCCCCCCGGCTCTGCCGCACGGCATTTGACCCGCCATCACCATCTGGCACCTGGCGCAGCATGCACCGCCGCCCCATCCCTGTCCCTGTCGTCTCGCTACGCCTTCTTTTACCCTTTCCCGAATCTGCTCGCGCCTTTGCACCATCTTCCTGATTATCTGGCCCACCTGCTCCTTGTCATCTGCGCTGTAGGCCTTTATCAACTGGTCAAGCAGGTCAGGTTGCCTCTTCGCCTGTTGCTGCTCTGCCTTCGCCTCCTGCATCGGCCTTGCTTTTCCTTCCGGCTTTCCCCGTTTTGCCTCCCCCGCAATCAAGGCCACCCCGGCAAGCAAAACAGCCGCCGCAATTCCAACTAAAACTTTCTTAAACATCTTACGTTCCTTTCATAATGAGGACTATTTCTGCCGTTCCTGTCTGTCCATTAAGACGCCTCCCGTCCGTGGTTTATTGCACTTCTGCGAAAAAACCGCTACCCGCATCCGAACCTCTTCAACAAGCCAAAGTCCTCTCTTTCATTCAGCACCACCCATGCCCGCCAGTCCTTTTTGCTGATTCGCACCGGCGGCACTCGCCTCACATCCCCCAGCCACGCCAAAAATCCGTAAACACAATCGGCCTTGCTTCGCCAGTATTCATCGTCTCCGCAGATTTGCCCGTTATATCGCTGTTTGATTTCAAGAATTTGTTTTTCCGTCAGGTTGGCAAAGCTCTCCACTTCTCTGACCTTCGCAGCCGCGCAAATAGGCCCACTGCTTTCTTTCAAAAGTAATGTGTCCCCGGCTTGGACCTCCCCGACCGGGCTGCGCCGCATCTTGTAGAACCGCGACTCGACCGTCTTTCGACCTGCGAGTATCGCCTCAAGATAAGGCCTTTTCAAAATGACTAAATGCCATTTCATTGTCCTGTTGTTTGTAGCGTAAATCGCCCGCCTTGACAACAAGTTTGACCCGACTGCAAAAATCCCCTATAATCTCGGCTGGCCGTCTTGCTTGCCGATGGTTTCACTCTTATGAAGAAGATATTTAGAAAAGGGCTGGGAGTCGTTTTTATCATTTTGGGCCTTGTCGCCCTGCTTACCCCTTTTACCCCCGGCTCATGGCTGGTGCTTATCGGCCTGGAGCTTCTCGGTATCAGGATGCTCATCGAAAGGAAACTGCTAAAGGAAAAGCACAGGGCCGCAATCAAAAACCTTCTGATAAGATTACGGCTTGCATCCTTTTTTGAACGCCTCCGCGATAAATCATCAGCCGATAAGCACAAGTAGTCCCCGCCGCTTACCCGCGCCAGAGCCGCTGTCTTTGCTTTGTCCCTTCAGGAACCTTGTATGCAATCGCTGCGTCCTCGGCTGTTATTCCATTCCTGCGATGATGCCGGGACAATGTCTTACCAAATCTTTCTTAAAGGCCGCAACGCTCTCGAATAGGATTGTCACAAGCCCCGCTTCTTTTGCCCCGGCTACGAAATCCTCCCTGTCATCTACAAACAGCGTCTGCCCGCCCGTCGTGCCAATCCTCTTTATCGCGATTTCATAAATCTCCCTCTCCGGCTTCTTTGTCCCCTCAAGACAGGAAAAAATAGCAGCGTCAAAAAGGTCGTATCTCTGGCTTTTGAAAAACTCAACCGCTGGTCTCTCGGTGTTCGATAATAATGCAATCTTGTACCCCCTGTTTTTTAGCGTCCCTGCAATCCTGAACATATCGGGCCTTGGCTTATATATGGAGGCAAACGCCTCGCCCCACAGCGATTTCTGCTTAGGCATCGGCACCCTCAACTGGTTCGTCATATTTGCCCAGAACTGCTCCTCGCTGATTCTGCCTGTTTGAAAATCGTCGCCGAAAATCTCGCGTGCCTTCCTATATTCCTTCTCGCTCGCTCCCAGCGCCTTTGTGCAGTATCCTGTCAGCCCCGAAGTCGGGTCTTCAATCAACACTCCCCCCCAGTCAAAAATAATCGCCTTTATAACCGCCATAATACAGCAGGATAGTGACTCTGGCCGGGCTTATCAAGTTTTGTGTGTGCTTTTGCCCGCAGGTCTTTGACGCAGATACGTTTGCTCTCTATAATGTTTACGTCTATTTTAGGGTGATAGTATGGAAACAGTGCTGCTTGTCATTATCGCCGTCCTCCTCGTTGGGGTGCTTATATTGCTCTTCAGGTCAACTCTGGCCGGCGGTGAAAAACTCGCGGCACAACAATCTTCGATAAACATTTTGCAGCAGCAGCTTGAAGCCCTCAAGACCGCGGCAGATGCTACCCGCGACTCAATGCAAAAATCCCTTCAGGATGGCCAGAGCACGCTGAACAGAAATCTCCTTGCGGGTCAGGAGACACTGACGAAACTGCATACCCAAATCGGCCAAATCCAGACCGCCAGCCAGCAAATGCAAAAGGTCGGCGACGAGGTAAGACGCCTGCAGGATATTTTAAGCTCCCCCAAATTGCGAGGCGGACTGGGCGAATGGTCACTCGAAAATCTCCTCCTGCAGGTCCTGCCAAAAGATAGTTACGAGCTTCAGTTCTCTTTCAGGGGCAATCAGAAAGTCGATGCCCTTGTCAGATTGTCAGGTTTCTGCGTCCCCATCGACGCCAAATTCCCCCTGAGCGCATTTGAAAAACTCGCCGCCGCCCAAACCGATGATGACAAGGCCCGTCAGCGAAAACAGTTCCAAAGCGATGTAATCAAGCACATCGACAAAATCGCAGGCGATTACATCCGGCCCGCTGAAGGCACTCTCGATTTTGCCCTGATGTATATCCCCGCGGAGAACGTTTATTACGAAACAATCGTCAAATACCCCGACGACACAAAAGACGTCCTCGCGTACTCGCTTGATAAAAAGGTTATCCCGGTAAGCCCGAACCTCTTGTATGCCTATCTTATGACGGTTGTGATGGGGCTTCACGGAATGCAAATCGAAAAACAGGCCGCGGAAATCCGTCAAAACCTCAAAAAACTCAACGCCTCGTTTGCCGATTTCACCGCCACCTGGGAAATCCTCGGCAAACACCTGCACAACGCCTACGCCCAGTACGACGACGGCCATAAAAAACTCGACCGCTTCGGTATGCAGCTCGACCAGATACAAACCACGGGGGAAAATAGTACGGATACATACGACCACAAGCAGTGAAAAACTAATGAGAAAAAGAACTTCACTAATAATATCGGCACTTGTTCTGGTCGTGGCAGGTGCGCTCTGCCTGATTTTCGCTGTCTTTCCACCAGCCCCTGTAGATAAGGCAAGGATTACAGTCAACTATGTTGACGAGTACAATAGAATTGCCAGGCCGGCCAACTTTGACCCCAATGATAATGCGGCACCATATTTTGAGAAGGCCTTTGAACTTATGGCGGATGTGCCTGATGATATAAAGAACCTTTGGAAGATTTGGCCTGGCGATACGAATGAGCAGGAGCTCCAAACGGCCAAGCAATGGGTTGAGTCAAACCGACAGGCCCTTGATTACCTCAAACAGGCGATCTCAAAAACATATTACTGGAAACCCCTCGAAGCCGATACCAATGAACTCTTGATGGCGGTGGACTCGAACGAGCTTTCACGATTTCGCAAGGCAACGTATCTGCTTTGTCTTGAGGCGAAACTTATGGCGCACGAAGGCCAAATAGAGCCGGCGTTGCAACAGTTGGTTGGAGTTTACAATATGGGGACATTTTCTGGTGGACCCAAGATGCTTGTGGAGCAGCTGGTCGGAATCGCCATCAGCGCATACGGCATTCAAGGTTCTTTTGATGTCCTCGACAAGACAAATCCGGGACCGGATATACTGCGCAGGTTTCAGTCGCAAATGCGGACAGCGGCGTCTTTGCGCAAGAGCATCAATTTTGCTGCGGAACGCATGCTGTTTTTCGACCAGGTGCAGCGTTTGTTCACAGACGATGGTAACGGCTCAGGTCATCTATACGGCGCAAGATTTCTGGAAAATCCTGCAATGTACATCAGGCACAAGACCGGGTTGATTCTCGGCAACGACGAATACGAGAAATGGACAAAGATGAACAGGCGAGATACCGTCGAGCTTGCAAACAAGATGTACGATTACCTTGATTGGGCGGCAGGTCAATCCCCGGTGGCGATTCACAATCAACAGGTTGATCTTGATGCAGCCGTCGCCGAGATGGCGGAAAGCAATTACTTTCTCGGTATCCTCGCTCCGGCTCTGGCAAGGGTTCACCATATATCCTTCCGGCTTGAGAGTCATACACAAGGATTGCTCACGACTATTGCGATTCTGAGGTACAAAGCCGAGAAGGGGGCATTGCCGGAAAATCTCGTCCAGCTTGTGGAGACGGGCTATCTGGACGAGGTGCTGATAGACCCCTTCAGCGGCAATCCGCTGGTTTATAAGTTGTCAGGGGACAGCTTCCAACTTTACAGTTTTGCCCAGGATTTCGACGATGACGGGGGCAAGCACGACCCCAAGTGGGCTGACAAGGGCAATGGCGATTACGTGTTTTGGCCTGTGCAGATTACAGAGCGTATAGAAAAAATCAAGAGCGAAAGTGACGACAAAACATCCAGCAAAACAGATGGTTGAGAAAACCGAAAGGAGATGTTTACTATGAAGCGAATCAATTTTTTATGTTGCACAGTTCTGTTCATAACGACAACACTCGGTTTGATTGGTACGACCTTTGCTGCGGAAAAGAAACCCGACAAACCGAAAAAGTTCTTTTCGGACACGAGCTTTTGGAATCAACCCATTCCCGACAATCCCCAGATTGACCCGAACAGCGACCACTATATTGCGCTATTGAAGACCGAGCCAACGGGGCATCGGTTTGTCATCAACTGCGATGGCTACACCATACCCGTCTATCAGGCCGACGCCGATACGCCTAAGCACAACATCAAAAGAAGAGGTCTCATTGTCGCCCAGCGAAGCGGCCTTGACCCGAATAGTCCGCGATACCAGAGAATAGCGCGTATGGGGCACGGGCCGGGGTTTGGAAAAGATGTCCCCATCCCGGATGGTGCCGTTCCCGACCCCAACGCCGATGCCCATATCGCTATTGTTGACTGGTCAAAGATGATTTGCTGGGATATGTTCGCCGCGGAAAAACTCCCCGATGGCTCCTGGTGTTCTTATACAGGTATGGTCTATCGCCTCGACGGCGACGGCGTCTTTGACGGCGATGATTTTCCCGTCAAAGATGATGATAGTATTCACTTTTACGGCCCCGGCCGGGCCGCCGGCGTCCCTATCATTGCCGGGCTTATTATGTATGACGAGGTCCTCGCCGGTGAGATACGCCACAAAATCGCCGCCGCCTCAAGATTCAACGCCCTCAAGGAATTTGTATTCCCCGCAACCTGGACAGATGGTAACCTCCAGGGCGGTATCCCCGAAGGCGCCGTTATTCAGCTTGACCCCAAGCTCGACCTCGACAAGTTCGATATGCTGCCCGGCGAAAAGGCCATCGCAAAGGCACTGCAGAAATACGGTATGGTCATTGTTGACTGGTCCGGCGGCAGCGTCCTTTATGCCGAAGGTCTCTATGGCCATAAAGGAAAATCCTGGAACGGTATCATAAACAAGTTTGGCGGCATCGACTCGATACCCCTCGAACATTACCGCGTCCTCAAACTCGGCAAAGTTACCTATAAAGGCGACCACAAAAGACCGACACCTGTCGCAGCAGCCGGCAGCACCGGCGCAGACCAAAGTGCCCCACAAGGAGAAATTCGCCTCATTGTCCGGGGCGACGACATCGGCTGCTCACACGCCGCCAACATCGGCTGCATAAAATCATACAGAGAAGGCATTATGCGCACCGTCGAAGTTATGGTACCCTGCCCCTGGTTTGAAGAAGCCGTCAAAATGCTCAGTGAAAATCCGGGACTCGATGTCGGCATCCACCTGACGTTGACCAGCGAATGGGACAACTACAAATGGAAGCCGCTCACCTGCGGAAAATCTATCGTCAACAAAAACGGTTACTTCTACCAGCAGACCAGGGAATGGAATAACTGGCCTGCCGGCACCGGCTTTTACGATGCAAACGCGACGGTCGAAGATGTCGAAGCGGAGCTTCGCGCACAAATCGAAACGGCCCTGAAGAGAATCAAAAACGTCTCGCACCTCTCAGACCACATGGGCGCCGCACACAGCAGACCCGACCTGGCTGAACTGGTCGCTAAACTTGCCAAAGAATATAACCTCGATCTCGAACTCGGCCAGGCCGACGTAAAACATCTGAGAATGGGCGCCGGAACCGACCGCTCAAAGGGGAGAGAATCAGCAATGGTCGAGGCCCTCGAAAAACTCGAACCCGGCACCTGGATTACGGTCGAGCACCCAGGTATGGATACGCCGGAAATGCAGGCGATGGGACATTCGGGCTATGAAAATGTCGGCAAAGACCGCGGCGATGTCACCGACACCTTTACAAGTGAAAAGGTAAAAGAGGTTGTCAAAAGACGCGGCATTAAACTTATCAGCTACGGGGATGTAAAAAAAGAAAGAAAAAGCATGTAAACTTTCCATTAGGAGACAGCAATGAAATCAGCAAAGTGGTTGTTGGTATTACTGGCAATGGTCGCGTGCGCAAGTGCGCAGGATGCACTTTACGACGGCTTCCAGGACCCGCCCGCACAGGCAAGACCCTTCGTCCGCTGGTGGTGGAACGGCAACTGTGTCACCGAAAAAGAAATACTGCGAGAGCTTGACGTAATGAAGAACGCCGGCATCGGCGGTGTCGAAATCAACCCGATTGCTATGCCCGGCAATGCAACGGATGACGCCGCAAAACAATGCACGCCGCTTGTCTGGCTCAGTCCTGAATGGAACAAAATGGTCAAGACCGCCGCAGACGGCGCAAAACAGCGAGGTATGATTGCCGATTTGATTGTCGGCTCCGGCTGGCCCTTCGGCGGCAGGTTCCTGGAATCGGGAGAGCAGATACAAATCGTCCAGGTGAACAAGAAGAAGCTCACCGGCCCAGGCGTCTTCGATGCCAACAAAACCGACCTTGCACAACTGCGGGAAGACAGACGCCGAAGAAGAATGCCTGCGCCCCAGGCCGAACCCAACATCGTCTTCCTGCGCCTTGTCCCCGACGACCAGAACCAGTTTAGCACTGGTATAGATGTCACCGACAAATTAAGGCCCGATGGCTCCGTCAAATTCAACATCCCCGACGGAAATCACATCCTCTACGTCGGAATCTGGCGCGAGGGCTACGCAAACGTAACAGCCGGCGCACCCGGCGCCGATGGCCCCGTCCTCAACCACTTCAACAAGGCAGCAGTTGAAAAATATCTGAACAGAATGTCCGATTCTCTCAATCCCGTCCTCGACGGCAAACTCGGAAACCACCTTCGCGCAATGTTCTGCGACTCTCTGGAGCTGTCCGGTACCAACTGGACTGCCGACTTTGCGAAGGAATTTGAAAAACGCCGCGGCTACTCACTCGAGCCGTATTTGCCCTTTATGGCTGATGCCGACTATAGTTTTTCCGCAGCAGGCGCGCCTCTTCCAACGGAATCGCTGCAGGGAGAGAGCAGCTTCGCCGATTCCGTCCGCCGTCTGCGATACGACTTCAACGTAACCATTATCGAGCTTTTCGGTGAGCGATTCCTGCAAACGTTCACCGACTGGTGTCATCGAAACGGCGTCCGAAGCCGGGTCCAGGCATACGGCAGAGAGTGCCACCCTCTCGACAGCAGCTTCCTCGTCGATAATCCGGAATGTGAAACCTGGATTTGGGATGCCAACAAAACCCCCCACCCTTCGATGATTAACCGCTACGTCGCCAGCGCCGCTCACCTCTCAGGAAAACGCCTCATAAGCTGCGAATCAATGACCAACACCGTAACGGTTTTCCGAATCCTGCCTGAGAACATCAAGCGGACCGGAGACCTGAACTTCCTCTCCGGCGTCACCCATTTCATACTGCATGGCTTTAACTATACTCCGCCCGAAGCGGGCTTCCCCGGCTGGGTGCAGTTCGGCTGCTATTTTAACGAGAAGAACACCTACTGGCCCTACTTCAAAAAATGGTCCGATTACAACTCCAGAATCTCAGCCATTCTCCAGAATTCCGACGCACAGGCAAACGTTGCCTTGTTCAGCCCCGATGCTGATATCTGGTCCAACCTCGGCCGGCTCTACCTGCCTTTCCCGGAAACCGCGCAGCCCTGGTATATATGGAAGCTCTGGGAAGCCCTCCATCAGAACGGCTACAACGTCGAATACGTCAGCGACAAGATTCTCGCCCAGGCCAAATTCGACGGCGGCAAAATCCGCTTCGGCCCGCGCGCCTACGACATTATCATTCTCGAAGACGTTGAATCAATCCTGCCCGAAACCGCTATGCGACTCGCCCAATACGCCAAGTCGGGCGGCAAAATCGCATTCGTCGGAAAAGCACCTCGCCGCTCACCTTCATTCAAAAACGCCGCCGAAAACGATAAGGCCGTCAACGACACCGTTAAGTCGGCCCTTGCCGCCGGTCCTAAAAACGTCGCCGTTGTACCCGCCCCGAATAAAGGCGAGATTATCTCCTGGGCTAAGCAAACTATGGATAAATTCGCCGTCGCCCCCGATGTGAAATTCTCAAGTCCGGATGCAAATCTTTCTCAAATTCATCACAAGCTCGATGACCGAGACATATTCTTTATCGCTTACACCGATACCGAAAAGCCGACCGCCTTTGCCGCCGAGTTCTCCACGGCCGATAAAACCCCCTGGCGATGGAATCCCGAAACAGGCGACCGCGAACCGTATCCGGTGTCGGCGGCAAATAACAAACTCGAAATTCGGCTTGAACCGCTCGAATCGCTCCTGCTTGTCTTTGAACCCAATATGCCCGGTAAGGCCAAACCAAAACCTCAGATTGATTTTGATAAATTCGTTGCATTGAAGCCGACCTGGCAGGCCGAATTCAAACACGGAATTACCAAGGAAACCTTCACCCTTCCTATGCCCGAACTCATCGACATTGGGAAATCCGACGACCCGAACCTCAACACCTTTTCAGGCACAATCACCTATCGTTGTGAATTTGACGCCAATGACGTCTCTTATAAAATGCTCGACCTCGGCAGGGTCTTCGGCATTTCCGAAGTCGCGCTCAACGGCAAGTCCCTCGGCGTCCGCTGGTACGGCAGACACATCTACGACGCCTCCGCCGCGATGAAGACCAGCAAAAACTCACTCGAAGTAAAAGTGACAACGCACCTCGGCAACTACGCCCGCAGTTTCAAAAGGGATACCCCTGCCGGTCGCTGGGCCTGGTGGTTCCCAATCGAACCGATGGGCCTCCAGGGGCCAATCCGCCTGCTTAAAACGATACCCCAGTAAATGATGGAGTAAAACATAGATGAAAAAATTACTTCTGTTGGTCGTAGTCGCGGCAACAACAATGCCTGCTGCCGGCGAAGATAAACTCTACACTGGCTTCCAGAATCCCCCTGCACAGGCAAGGCCCTTCGTGCGCTGGTGGTGGAACGGCAACTGCCCGACGGAAAAGGAAATCCTGCGAGAGCTTGATGTATTGAAAGAAGCAGGCATCGGCGGTGTCGAAATAAATCCAATAGCAATGCCCGGCGGCAAAGAACAATTCAAGGACGCAAACGCGACACCCCTTGAATGGCTAAGCCCCGAATGGAACAAAATGGTCAAAGTCGCCTGCGACGGCGCCAAGCAGCGCGGTATGATTGCCGATTTGATTGTCGGCTCCGGCTGGCCATTCGGCGGACGCATCCTCCAGCCGGGCGAGCAAATCCAGATTATCAACCTCGGCAAAAAAGAGCTGGTCGGACCTTCTGTCTTTCAATCCGATGTAAACCAATTGATGCAAATCCCCAATGAAAGCCGCCCCGCAGGCCCAGGCACAACAAAACGCATTATGTTCCTCCGCCTTGTCCCTGCAGCTCTTAATGACTTTATGCCGGGCGTTGACCTGCTTAATCAGGTTAAGCCGGATGGCTCCCTCCGCCTCGATATTCCCGAAGGTAAATTCATCCTCTATGTCGGCGTCTGGCGGGAAAACTTCCGCGAAGTCACAAGCGGCGCTCTCGGCGCCGATGGCCCCGTCCTCGACCACCTCAACCAGCAGGCAGTCGAAAAATATCTTAACAATATGTCGGGCAAGCTCGCCCCGGCACTTGGCGGCAAACTCGGCGACGGCCTTCGCGCAATGTTCTGTGATAGCATCGAACTATCCGGCTCAAACTGGACAACCGATTTCTCGCAGCAGTTTGAAAAACGTCGCGGCTACAAAATCGAAACCTATCTCCCCTTCGTCCTCGACGTCAATATCCCGAAGGACCAAAGCCGGTTCTACGACACCGTCCGCAGGGCACGCTACGATTTCTACAAAACCTTCGCCGAGCTCTTCCACGAACGGTTCGCCCAGACCTTCCACAAGTGGTGTCACGACAACGGCACGCTCAGCCGTTACCAGGCCAACGGCAACCCCTGGCACATTGATATGCTAAACGGCTTTATGATTCCCGATATCCCCGAAGGCGACGGCTGGATTGTCTCCGGCGAAGAACCCTTCGAGCCGCAACGCTCAACCGAAATCCATTACCGTGTCTGGAATAAAATTGCGTCATCGGCTGCACACCTCACCGGCAAATCAATCGTAAGCTGCGAATCAATGACCAACACAATCGGCGTCTTCTGGGTAACGCTCGAATACCTAAAGGAATCCGACGACCTGAATTTCCTTGCCGGCGTCACTCACTCGGTCCTGCACGGCTACAACTACTCGCCCTCTCAGGTCCCGTTCCCCGGCTGGGTGCGGTTCGGCACGTTCTTCAGCGAACGAAACTCCTGGTGGCCCTGTTTCCGCAAATGGACCGACAGAAACGCCCGCCTCTCATACCTCTTCCAGAACTCAAGGCATCAGGCGAAGGTCGCCATTTTCTGCCCCACGGCGGACCTCTGGAGCGATTACGGTCTCTCCAAGTCCAGATTCGTTGACTATATCTGGTATCTGTACCCGATGTGGCACGCCCTCAATCAGAACGGCTACTCAGCCGATTACGTCAGCGAAAAAGTCCTGCAACAAGCCACGTTTGAAAACGGCAAACTCTGCTTCGGGCCGCAAAGCTACGAAGTCCTCATCGTCCCCGACGCCAACTCAATGGAATTTAAAACGGCTCAGGCAATCCGCAACTTCGCCGTCGCCGGCGGCAAAATCATCATCGTCGGCGCCATCCCCTATCGCGCACCAGCTATGAAACCCACGTTAGATGAGACCTTGAAAGACAGTTTGTCCGTCCAGATTATGATTGGCCACCTCGGAAAAACCGACCCCAACCGCGTCGCCCGCGTCAAGCCGCCCGAAAAAGATAATCTTGCTGATTGGGCCCGGTACATAACCAGAAAGGTAGGCGCCAAACCCGCTGTCCTGATTACAGAGCCAAACGAAAAACTCCTTCACGTCCATTATCTCGCAGAAGACCGTGACATCTTTTTCCTCACAAGCATCGACCGGGCAAATTCAATCGCCTTCCGCGCTCGATTCGACACCGGCGACAAAATCCCCTGGCAATGGGACTGCGAAACAGGGAATCGCTCCGCATTTCCTTATGGCGACAAGCCCGCCGAGCTGGATATCGAGCTGGGGCCGCTTCAATCCATCCTGCTTGTCTTCGAGCCCAATATGCCCGCAAAGCCGGCTAAACCCAGGCCCGCAGTCGATTTCAATAACTTCACCGAGGTTACAACCGCCTGGCAGGCAGAATTTAATCACTATGTCACAGGCCAAAATTTCAGCCGACCTGTGCCGACTCTCATCGACCTCGGCGCCGCAGACGATAACCAGCTAAACTCATTTGCCGGAACCATAACCTATCGCACCGAGTTCGAGGTCGCCGACACCAGCCGGCCAATCCTCTCCCTCGGCAGGGTCTATGACATATCCGAAGTTGCCCTCAACGGTAAATCGCTTGGCCTTCGCTGGTATGGCAGCCATATCTACGATACCCAGGACGCCCTGAAGCCCGGCAAAAACATCCTCGAAATAAAAGTCACAACAACCCTTTCAAATTACATCCGCTCACTCAAAGACAGCAAATACGCGATGCGCTTCGCCTCGTGGTATCCTGTCAAACCTGCTGGCCTCGTTGGCCCAGTGCGTCTGCTGAAACAAAAATGAGTCCGACGTCTGCAAGGAAACCTTGAAATGAATAGACATTGTCGTGCTGACAACTGTACCATTATCGTTCTGGCTGTTCTGGTTCTAGGCCTGTCCAGCTCATCACTCTTTGCCGCCGGCAAACAAAAAACGCTCCCCAAAGTGACAATAAATGAAGCCGAATTTCGCGACAAGGTCTTCGCCTGCTGGATGGGTAAAAACATCGGCGGAACACTCGGTGCTCCGCTCGAAGGCAAACGCGATATGCACAACCTCACGTTCTACGACCCTGTACCCGAAAAGGCCTCCGCCAACGATGACCTCGACCTGCAGCTATTGTGGCTCAAGGCCCTCGAAGAAAACGGCCCCAATATCAACGCCCGCATCCTCGGCGGGTACTGGCTCAAATTCGTACCAGTTGACTGGAACGAGTACGGCATCGGCAAAGCCAATATGCGCGCCGGCTTCCAGCCCCCCCTGTCGGGCCAGTTCCGAAACAAATGGCGCGACAGCAACGGCGCCTGGATTCGCACCGAAATCTGGGCGTGCCTTGCTCCGGGCTGCCCCGCCATTGCCGCTCGCTACGCCTGGGAAGACGCCTGCGTTGACCACGGCGCCGCAGAAGGCACCAACGCTGCAATGTTTGTCGCCGCCCTCGAAAGCGCCGCATTTGTCGAATCCGACCGCGATAAACTCATCGAAATCGGTTTAAGCTATATCCCGCCGGATTGCGCAGTAGCAAAAAGCATCAACGCCGCAATCGAAGCACACAAAAAAGGCCTCGACCTCACAGCCGCTCGGCACGAAGTCCTCAACGCCTCAAAATCGACCGGCTGGTTTATGGCACCGCAAAATGTCGCCTTTGTCATCCTCGGCTGGCTCTACGGCGAGGGCGACTTCGGCAAGTCCCTGTGCTGCGCCGTCAACTGCGGCGATGACACTGACTGCACGGGGGCTACACTTGGCTCCATCCTCGGCATCATCCACGGCGCCAAAGGCATCCCCGAAAACTGGACCAAACCGGTCGGCAGCTCAATCTCCACCGTTGCCGTCGCCGGCTTTAAACACCCTCGGACAATAGACGAGCTTACCGACCGTACCGTCGCAATGACTCACATTGTTCTAAAAGAGCTTGACGCCCCCGTCGCAATTGCCGCCGACGCCGCGACCGACCCGAAAGCGGCAGTCAAACTAAAACTCATCGACCCTGCCGCAGCAAAGACGCTCTGGGCGCGTTCCGGCTACCAGCTCATTTATGACTTCGTCGCCGTCCGCGCAACACTCGATTTCCTCGCCGACCCTGTCGTCGAAAAAGGCAAGCCCTGTCAAATGAAACTCTGGCTCGAAAACCAGACACCCCACACGCTTGAAATCGCGGCCGCCTGGTGGCCGCCTCTCGGCCTTACCGCCGCGCCGGCCGCCTCGACCGTAAAGCTTCCCGCCCGCAGCCACAAGCCCGTCGCAGTCGAAACAACCTTCACCGCCGAACGCATCCCTGACACGAATCTTCCCGGCGCCGTCCAGCTCCGCATCAAAGGCCAATCGCCTGTCTCGATTATTTCGTTTACCTTAAAAGGAAAACCGCCAACCGAATAGTAACAGGATAATGGGAATGTGAATTGAAATGTTCTGCGAAGACCTGAAAGGCAAAAAAGTTTTAGTGACCGGTTCGAGCAGCGGCATCGGCCGGGCGACCGCGGTACTGTTTGCCAGGCAGGGCTGCTTCGTCGGAGTCCATTATTTTAAAACAAAAACCGGCGGCGAAAAAACGCTCAAGGAAGTCAGAAAATACGGCGATGGCGTCCTGCTGCACGCCGATGTACGCGATGAAAAACAGGTCAGGCGAATGGTGGCCCGCTTCGCAAAAGCCCCCGCGTTTGACTGCGCAAGCAGTCGCGGGGGTATCGACATCCTTGTCAATAACGCCGGCGACCTCATAGACAGGCAGCCCTTCGAGACCGCAACCCTCGACTACCACGATGACATCTACACCACAAATGTTCGCAGCATATTCCTCGTCACACAGGCGGCGCTGCCGTATCTGAAAAAAAACTCCGGTTGCATCGTCAACACCGGCTCGGTGGCGGGCCATCACGGCGGAGGCGCCGGCTCTGGAATCTACGCAGCCGCCAAAGCCGCTGTCCACGTCCAGACAATCGCTATGGCAAAAGAGTTTGGCAAATACCGCATCCGCGTCAATACCGTCGTCCCAGGCCTTATCGAAACACGCTTCCACCAGCGATATAGCTCGCCGCAGCGCAGAGCTATGGTCGCCAAAGAAACGCCCCTCGGCAGAAACGGCACTGCCGATGACGTCGCCAAGGCAATTTTGTTCCTCGCAAGTAACGACTCCGCCGGCTTTATCACAGGCGAATATATCGCCGTCAACGGCGGCCTCTATATGCGCGCCTGAAAAACAAACATTGCATTTGCTGGTACTCTTCTGGTATAAACACCACTGTCGAAAACCGGATTGGAAAACGGATTACAGGATACGCTCCTAATGCAAACTTATGCACGGACGCAAAGACACGCCTCACTCGCCTGTGAAGTGCTTCGGCAGGGGCATAACTCTCAGTTCGCATCATCTCATAAAAGACAATGGATAATCCGGCCGGCCGATACCCGCATAGAAAGCTTTGCCAGAACGTTGAAGGTCTCGCCCCTGCTCGCACAACTCCTCATCAATCGCGGAATAACCGATACTGCCGCCGGCGCAACCTTCCTGCGGTCCAAACTTTCTGACCTTATCGCCCCCGAACAAATGCCCGGCATAAACGACGCCGTCCGCAGAATAAAATACGCCCTCATCAACAGCGAAAAAATCACCGTCTATGGCGACTACGATGTCGATGGCATCACCGGCGTAGCAATCCTCTGGCAAATCCTCACTCTCCTCGGCGCCAACGTCGATTACTATATCCCGCATCGCATCGACGAGGGCTACGGCCTGAATGATGAAGCCGTAAGGTCCATTGCCGATTCCGGTACACGACTCTTGGTTACCGTAGATTGCGGTATCACCGCGCATTCGTCTGCCGAGCTTACCCGCAAGCTCGGACTTGACTTGATAATCACCGACCACCACCGGATGGGCGACAGTTTGCCGCCGGCCCTCGCTATCGTTCACCCCGCAGCCGACAAATCCTACCCGAATCAGGACGCCTCCGGCTCGCTGGTGGCCTTTAAACTCGGCTGGGCAATCGCAAACCAGTTCAAAACAGGCGCCAAATTGTCACCCGAAATACGCGACTTTATGATTAACGCCACGTCACTTGCCGCTATGGGTACAATCGCCGATGTTATGGACCTTCGCGGCGAAAACAGAATCCTCGCAAGCTTCGGCCTAAAATCCCTCCCCGGCTGCAAACTGCCCGGCATCCACGCACTCATCGAATCCGCAGAGCTTATCGGCAAGGGTCTCGACAGCTTCGATATCGGTTTTCGCCTGGCGCCTATGCTCAACGCCGCCGGCCGAATGGGACACGCGCGACTCGCCGTCGAGCTGCTGACGTCCGACAGCCCCTCTCGCTGCACACAAATCGCCGACTACCTCAAAGAGCAGAATACCCAGCGACAGCGCGTCGAACGAAAAATCTTCAAGCATGCCTGCGAAATGATTGTCGCCCAAAACCTCAACCACCCCGACCGCAGAACCATCGTTCTCGCCGACGATAACTGGCACACGGGCGTAATCGGCATCGTCGCCGCACGCCTCGTCGATAAATTCTATCGCCCAACAATCCTGATTAACACCGCAAACGGCGTCGCACAGGGTTCCGCCCGCTCTATTGAGGGCTTTGATGTCCTTGCCGCCATCTCCGCCTGTTCAAAACATCTTACGACCTTCGGCGGACATAAAAAGGCCGCAGGCGTTACCATTGTACGCGAAAAAATCCCCCACTTTGCCGACGACATCGAAACCTGGGCGAAAGAAAATCACAATATGAAGGTCTCCGCGCCGCCGCTTTTTATAGACGCCCTTGTCCCCTTGAGTGAGTTTACATATCAGGTCGTCGGCGAGATGCAGTTGCTTGGGCCCTTCGGCCAGGGCAATCCCGAACCCGTCTTCGCAACTAAAGGCGTCCGCCTGTGTGCTCCTCCGCGAAGAGTAGGCGCTACCGGCGACCACCTCCAGCTTGCCGTGACCGACAATACAAATTCGATACGCTGTATCGCCTTTGGATTTGGAAAACTCGAAAAGAAGCTGCTCGACCACGATTCCTTCGACATCGCCTACAAACCGCAGCTCGATAACTTCAACGGCAATACCGGCATTCGCCTCGTAATATCCGACTTCCAGTTAGAATAAATCCCGGACCAAAAAAGGATTATGAAAATCCAAAAGGCATTATCCGTTGTCCTGACGGCGATTGTCCTGACCGGTTGTACCGGCGGCAAATTGAAAATCGATGCCTCTGGAAATGCCAGTCCCTGGACCCATCTCAATCTTTATAACAATCCCGACAACTTTCACTTCGCCATAGTCGCCGACCGCACGGGCGGCCATCAGCCCGGCATCTTCGAAGACGCCGTCCAAAAACTCAACCTGCTCAAACCGCAGTTTGTTCTATGCGTCGGCGACCTCGTCGAAGGCGACGCTGATGACCCAAATCGGGCACAGCAGCAGTGGAGCGAGTTTGACGCCATCGTTGACAAGCTCGAAATGCCGTTCTTCTATCTGCCCGGCAATCACGATATAACTAATCCGTTAATGGCTCAAACCTGGCAGCAGCGCCTCGGCAAAACGTACTACCACTTCGTTTACCGCAATTGCCTCTTCCTCTTTCTTAATACTGAAGACCCGCCTCCCCGCTCAATCAGCCCCGACCAAATCGAGTACTTCCGAAAGACCCTCGCCGCCGACAAATCCGTCCGCTGGACCTTCGTCCTTATGCACGAACCGCTATGGAAAGGAAAAAGCGCACGTTACTGGGAGGAATTCGAAACCCTTCTCGATGACAGACCCTATACCGTATTCGCAGGCCACGACCACAACTACAATAAGTCCGTAATCAATGGCCGCAGCTTCTACATACTCGGCACGACAGGCGGCTTCCTCGATGAGAGCGTCCCGCGCCGCGACCACTTCGTCTGGGTAACTATGACCGAAAAAGGCCCCGTCCTCGCAAACCTCCTGCTCGACGGAATCGCCGGCGACCAGCTGCCCACGCGAAACTGATGATTGCTCGCTCGCGGTATCACCGTATCTCGTTACTTGCCGCTATTGACCATCACTTTCTCAATCTTGAACCTGCCTAACGTCGCCGCAAGATTGAAAAAGCTCCCCGGCTCGCCGTCCCCTGTCGCCAGCGCAATGTGTCCCGCATCGAAACCGCCTCTGCCGCTCTTTTTAAAGGCCGCATCCAGACCCACCCATTTATCGCCGATGTATGCCTCCACCCAGGCGTGCCCCCCAAAACCCTGCAAGCCCGCAAAATCATCAACATAAGCCACGCCCATAACCACCTTCGCCGGTATCCCCGCCGCCCGGCATAGCGCCGCCGTCAATACCGCAAACTCGCTGCAGTCGCCCTGCCTGCTCGCCGCCACCTCCGCCGCCGATGCGTAACCGACCGAGAAGCTTATGTCATCCACGTAATCCGCCACAAACGCCTCTATCCGCCTGGCCGCCTCAGCGGCGTCTTTTGTGTTACCCACTGCTTGATTTGCCAGTTTTATTATTTCCTTGTTGTCGCTCTGCAAAAACCGTGTCGGCTTGGTCGCATCCAAAATCGTCTTATCCGCCCCGCGATAAGGAAACCCAGCCCTCCGCGGAGCAGCAACCGGCTCCACAACTACCATCAACGACCCGTCATCCGTCTTCTGAACCCGCTGATTGTCGCCTTCTGGTATCACAAAATCGCCTGCCTCCTTTTCAGGCCTCAAAAGATACGCAATTGCCTTCGCCGACCTGGCGTTCTTAATCGGTTCCGGACTTGCCAGGAACATCTTGTTGACTATCTCGAGAGTATCAATGTCCCCAAGCGCAAACTCCTTCTCGCACCCCACAAGCTCAACCTTCATCCCAGCAACCGACATAGTGCTCTTTAATGCCCGGAACTCCTCATTCACGAAGCTGACGCTCGGAATCTCGCTCATTCCCGGCACGCTAAGAGTCGTCTCCACCTTTGTCAATGGTACAACACGCCCGAACAAATCGATGTTCTGCTTCGCCCCCACCAGGACATTTGCATCAACCGCAGCCATTAAACCCGGGCTGAAAAGCTTCACCGTATATCCGGCGCCCTCCTTCAGTCCCTTCTTTAATACAAGCAGTCGCAGTCCCTCCGCCATTACCGCGCCGTTTACCCACTGCATCTTGCTTTCCTGCTGACCGGTCTTGACTGTCACCACCCCGTCCCTGCTTACCGTCCCCGCCGTCTTCATTCCAATTATCCCAAGGTCCTGCTCCACCTCGAAACCCAAAGGCCTGCCGTCCGTCGTCTCGATGCTCGTCTCCTTTGTCGCAATCGTAACCGGAATCCCAAGCCGGCTGATTGTCATATTCACCGTCTCGGTGGTCACCACCCTCGCGCCTTCCTCGCTTCTGCTGTGCATCGCATACCCGACCTTGGCGCCGTCTAGCACCACGGCAAAATAGTCAACATCCTCTGTCGCCGCCGTCGCCAAGCCGCCTAACACGAAAACCAGCAAAATCCCAAGTATCTGTCTTGCTCTCATCATCAAACGCCTTTCCCAGCTACCCTCGTTATGTCCGTAATATATCCCCGCCCACGTTCTTCACATTCGCTTCATTGCTTTTTCACCGCAACCAAAATAGAATACCACAAAAACGCCTTACACGATACGACATACGCATTATAAAACTATGACGTTCGATGAATTGTTGTCGCTGGTGAAATCGAAAAACGCTCCTCGTGTCTGCATCGACTCGCGGCTGGTAACGCCCGGCGATGTCTTTGTCGCCGTCAAAGGCCCAAACTGCGATGGCCACGACTTTATCTCCAACGCACTCGCAAACGGCGCCAAATATATCGTTTGCCAAAATTCGCCTTCCTCTGTCATTCCCGCGCAAGCGGGAATCCAGTTCGTCGTTGTGAAGGATTCCGCCCTCGCCGCCGCAGCCCTCGCCCAGGTCGCTAAAGGCAATCCCGCATCCAAACTTACTAATCTCGCCGTCACAGGCACTAACGGCAAAACAACAGTCGCCTTTCTTGTCCGCTCCTGCATCCAGGCCGCCGGCGAAAAATGCGGCCTAATCGGAACCGTCATCTACGACGCCGGTTTCGGACCACGCGAGGCAAACCTTACCACCCCGGACCCGCTCACCGTCGCCGACCTCCAGGCACAAATGCTCAAGGCAGGTGCTAAATTTATGGTCATCGAGGCAAGCTCGCACGCACTCGACCAGAATCGCCTCGCCGCCATCGACTTTGCCGCCGCCGCATTCACAAATCTCACCGGCGACCACCTCGACTACCACAAAACCAAAGATAGTTACCTCTCCGCCAAGGCAAAGCTGTTTGAAAACTTGTCACCCAATGCTTCAGCCGTCCTCAATAAACAGTCAGCCGAAGCAAAAGAAATTGCACGCCGAACAAAAGCCAAAATCCTCTGGTACGCCATTGACGCCCCAGCCGATATTACCGCCCAAATCGAATCAATGGACGTCGGCGGCACAATCTATGCCCTCGAATACGCAGGCCAAAAACAGAAAGTCAAGACCCCATTACTCGGTCGCCACAACATCGCCAACCATCTCGCAGCGGCAGGTCTGTGCCTCGCCGCAGGTCTCGACCTTAAAACCATTGCACAAGGACTCTCTTCCCTTGAGGGCGTCCCTGGTCGACTCGAAAATGTCAATTCCAACTCTGATTTTGCCGTCCTTGTCGATTACGCCCATACCGACGATGCCTTGTTCAACGTCCTGACCACCCTGCGACCCTTGTGCAAACGAAAACTGATAGTCATCTTCGGCTGCGGCGGCGACAGAGATAAAACAAAAAGACCTCGCATGGCCAAAGTCGCCGAACAACTCGCCGACCTCGTTATCGTTACAAGCGATAATCCCCGAACCGAAAATCCAAGCGACATCATTGACCAAATCGTTTCCGGCTTTGAAAACCCAGCCGCATCCACAATCAAAATCGAGCCGGATAGAAAAAAGGCAATCGAATTGGCAATTAGAACGGCCCAAAAAGACGACACTATTCTCATCGCCGGCAAAGGCCACGAGAATTACCAAATCATCGGCAAACAAAAATTCCCCTTTTCCGACAAACAAATCGCCCTCGACTTGCTCAAAAATCATATATAGCCCAGGGTTTTACCCAGCGTGCAAACGTAAGAATTGCTTAGAATTTAGTGGGGTTTATCTTAAGGAAGGACTTCTCCCCAGTCGTTGGCTAAAAGCGCAAAGTCGTAAAGGTCTATGAACCCGTCATTTGGGTCGAGGTCGGCGTCGCTATTGTAATCCGGGTCGCCATTTTCAGTCAGATATGCGCTCGTAAACTCGTTGACGTCCGCAAAATCGACGTCGCCATCGAAATCGATATCGCCCAGCAGATAATCGATACCATATATGCCTGCCCTGATTGTAATTGAACGATTTATGGTTGCTAATCCGTCACAGACATCGAGCGCGATGCGGTAGATGCCGTTCTGGTCATATATATGGGTCGGGTTTTCGAGCGTGCTGTTGTTGTCAGCGCTTAACGGGTCGCCGAAGTTCCAGGCGTATGTGAGCGGGTCTTCGTTCGGGTCTGATGCGTTGGCCGCAAACTGAACTGTGAGCGGCGCCTCGCCATAACTCGGCGTCGCCGTCGGTATTGCCTCCGGCGGCTGGTTGTCGGCGACATGGACCGTTGCGAAGTCGGGCGCACTAAAGCCAGTTGGAGACTCGACAACCAGCATCAGAACGTAGTCACCGGGAATATCCGCGGTCAACGCCGGCGTGGGCGTGGTCTCGTATTCGAGCGTCCAACAGCCAACGCACGCCGCCTGATCGACCGCCCAGTACCAACCAATGATGGGCTCGCCATCGGGGTCATAGCCGGAGCCATGAAGGGTAGTGAGCACCGAGGTGTATGCATGGAGGTCCGCCCCAGCACTCGCCACCGGCGGACGGTTGAATAGGTAAAGATTAACGAATGCTTCATTGGAAACATAGTTGCCATCAGAAGCGGTGAAACCGAAACTATCGTTTCCATCCCAGGAGATATTGGGCGTGTAAACAAATGCGCCATTTGGCTCAATCACCACTCCACCATTCTCAGGCGGCGTAGCCAAGGCAAACGTCAGTGGATGCCCGTTCTGGTCTATCGCGTTGAGTTGCCCTCCCGCCGAAGACGACCCATCGCACCACACATCCTGTCCATACGCCTGAATGTGCGGCGGTGGCAGCGGGTTGACGGTGATTGTAATATCGTCGAAATCGTTGGCGCCTCGCTCATCAGTGACCCGTAGCCTGACATTGACCGTGCCAGCTGAAGAATATGCGTGACAAATCGCCGTAACGCCATCAACGTAGGTGCCATCTCCCAGGGCCCACGTGAAGCTTAGCGGCCCGCCCTCAGGGTCGTAGCTCTGCGAGCCGTCAAAGCAAACCTCTTCACCGACTTGCACGGTCGTCTTGTCGGCGGTCGCAACGGCTACCGGCGGCTGGTTGTCGGCGACATGGACCGTTGCGAAGTCGGGCGCACTAAAACCAGTTGGAGACTCGACAACCAGCATCAGAACGTAGTCACCGGGAATATCCGCGGTCAACGCCGGCGTGGGCGTGGTCTCGTATTCGAGCGTCCAACAGCCAACGCACGCCGCCTGATCGACCGCCCAGTACCAACCAATGATGGGCTCGCCATCGGGGTCATAGCCGGAGCCATGAAGGGTAGTGAGCACCGAGGTGTATGCATGGAGGTCCGCCCCCGCACTCGCCACCGGCGGCTGGTTGGCCAAAGCGAGCGATTGGACGGCAAAAACAAGGATTGAAATCAAAAGACCTCGCATATTCAGCTCCGAAATCTGTGGCGTGTAATATACGGACGAACCGCCTGCCAGCCGTCAATTTTTATTACCTATTTTAAGATTCCGCCCAATAATCTGACATTTTACCATGCCCCAACGAAATGTCAAGCCTTATTTTCGACATGATTTGGCAAATTCCTCGGAAATCGCACCCCTTAACAGTCCTTGATATTCTAAAACCTTGATTCTCAACCCTTAACAAAGTATGCTTTGCTATTAAAAAAACGTGATTTATGAAGGAAATTTCACTAACAGATTTGGCCAAAATAATCAATGCCCGCGTCACTGGCTCGCACGCCTGCCCTGAGCGCAGCCGAAGGGACGCAATACGCAATCCTGTCCTGAGCGAAGTCGAAGGAACGCACGACGCATCACGAGTAAGCACCGATTCCCGAACCATTAAACCCGGCGACTGCTTCTTTGCAATTCCCGGCCCGAACTTCGATGGCCACAACTTCTTAGCCGACGCCTTCGCAAAAGGCGCTGCCTGTGCCGTTGTCAGTGAGGATATTTCACCCGATAAATTCCCAGGTAAGATTATTCTCAAAGTTCCTGATACCATAAAAGCACTTGGTCAATTGGCAAAGGAATATCGTGCCAATATTGGTTTCAAGGTCGTTGCAATCACCGGCTCGGTCGGCAAGACCACCACGAGGCAAATCATACACTACGTCCTTAGCAAGCACCTTCGCGTCTGTCAGTCGCCTAAAAGTTTCAATAACTTCATCGGCCTTCCCCTGTCACTTCTTGCCGCCGAACCTGACGATGACGCCGTCATTGTCGAGCTCGGCACCAACCACCCCGGCGAAATCGACTATCTTACCCGCATCGCCCAACCAGATATCGCCGTTGTCACCGCCGTCGCGCCCGCTCACCTCGAAGGTTTCGGCGACATCGCTGCAATAACCGCAGAAAAACTTTCCATTGCCGCCGGTCTAAAGCCCGCTGGCGTCCTCCTGCTAAACGGCGACTGCCCCCAGCTCATCGACTATGCCCGCAGGCACGGCAAATCCTTCCGCACATTCGGCACTTCTCAAGTGTGCAACTATCGTGCAACGGACATCGTTTCCGACGGCCTGACATCCGCCTTCAAAATCGATGGCCTGGATATCCACCTGCCCCTTCCCGGCCTCGGCAACGTCCAAAACACCGTTGCCGCCTGGGCCGTCTGCACACAGTTCGAAATCACCCCAGCCGACTTTGCCTCTGCCGTTAAAACACTTTCTCCCCTGGCTATGCGAACCGAAATCCTCCAAATCGGCTCTCTTACGGTTATCAACGATTGCTACAACGCTAATCCCTGCTCGATGAAAAACGCCATCGACATCCTCGCTAACCTTGCCGCTAACCAGAATCTCCGTGCCGCCTGCCCCGGCGAAGCGCAGCGAAGACGGGTTTTCATCTGTGGCGATATGGCAGAACTCGGCACTCAATCCGAACAACTCCACGTCGAGCTTGGTAAATACATCGCAGATGCAAAAATCGACCTTTTGCTCACCGCGGGCAAACTTGCCCAAATCACCGCCTCTGCCGCTAAGCAAAACGCCTCCTGCGATTTCCAGACCTCTTCCTTCCCTGATGCACCCGCTCTCTGCGATAATCTGCAACAATTCATAAAAGATTCCGATATAATACTCGTCAAGGGCTCTCGCATAAACAAGCTTGAGCAGATTGTGGATAAATTGAAAAATCTTTTCGGTGAGTCACGCCCCCGAGTCACCGGCTGCAAAACACGGGATATGAAATGATATACCATTTGTTGTGGTATTTGCGCAGCATATTTACACACCAACTGGGCTTTTACGCCTATCAGGAGGTGATGTTCCGCTCTATCGCCTCGCTTCTGACCTCCCTGGCCGTCGCTGTCCTGCTCGGACCTCGAATCATCCGCTGGCTTATGCGAAAAAAAATCGGCGACCGACCTGAATTTCATCACGCAACGTTAAACGACCTCACTAAGGAAAAGGCAAACACCCCAACTATGGGCGGCCTCATCATCATTCTCGCCGTCCTCGTCGGCACCGCATTGTGGGCAAAACTCAATAACCCCTTTGTCCAAAAGGCAATCTTTCTGGTGATTTGGTTCGGCGCCCTCGGCGGCATCGACGACTGGCTCAAACTGACCGCCGACGCACGACATCGCAGCCGCGACGGCCTCAAACCCTGGGAAAAACTCCTCTTTCAGTTCGGCGGCGCCGTCATCATCGCCTCTTTCCTCTATATGGACTTCACAAATATCGAAGACGGTAAAAAATTCTGGCTGCCCTTCTATAAGCACGGCCTGCCCCTCGCCAACTGGATGTTCATTCTCATTGCCATTTTCTATATGTCCGCCACAAGCAACGCCGTCAACCTCACCGATGGTATGGACGGCCTTGCCGCCGGCTGCACCGGTATGGTCTCTCTCGTCCTCGCCGTCCTTTGCTACGTCGCCTCCGAAACAATGACCCGCACCGGCACCGTCACCTGGGCAAGCTACCTGCTGCTTCCCGCCATCTCCCAGGCGGGCGAGCTGTCCATTTTCTATACCGCCGTCCTCGGCGCAGTCCTCGGCTTTCTCTGGTATAACTGCCACCCCGCACAGGTCTTTATGGGCGATGTCGGCTCACTGCCCCTCGGCGCTGCTATGGGTTACGGCGCACTCGTCACAAGAAATGAAATCCTGCTTCTCATCATCGGCGGCGTATTCGTCATCGAGCTGGTAAGCGTCATCCTTCAGGTCGGCTACTTCAAATACTCGGGCGGTAAACGCCTCTTCAGATGCGCCCCTATCCATCATCATTTCCACCTCGCCGGCTGGAGCGAACCTCAGGTCGTCGTCCGTTTCTGGCTCCTCGCCGCCGCCTTTGCCGCACTCGCCCTGGCCACACTCAAAATCCGCTGACCACCCGCACGGTTTTTCATCTCACAATTCACTTGTCTTGGCCCTGTATCCATAGTAAACTTTCGACTTAAATATAATTTTTAAGGAGAGCGATATGAATATGTTACTCTACGTTCAACTGAGCTTGGTGATGGGGCTTGAATACGCTATTTGGGGCGCCTGGATGCCCGTTTTGGCAGCCCGGCTGCTCGGCCCTCTGAAATTCACCGGTAAGCAGACCGGCTGGATTTACGCCACGCTGCCCCTTGCCTGCATCATCTCCCCCCTGATTGCAGGCCAAGTCGCCGACAAATGGGTAAATGCCGAGTGGATACTAATCGTCTCCCATCTGATAGGCGCTTGTCTGCTCTTTCTGGCCGCCACACGCGAGAAGTTCACGTCTCTGTTGGCCGCTATGCTGCTCTGGTCGTTTTTCTTCGCCGGCACACTGCCAATCGTAAATGCCATTCTCTTCTCAAAGGTCTCAGATGGTTACTGGATTGGCTGGGTTTTCTTTTGGGCGCCCGCAGGATGGGCGCTGGCCGGCTATTTTCTTACCGGCGTTCGACAAGTATTTAAGACCGCGGACCGTGGCCGCGATTGCCTTTTCCTTTCCGCAGCTCTGTCGATAGTAATGGTTGGATGCTGCCTGCTCATGCCCAAGACCCCGGCGGCGGGTACCGGCGGAATGCCTATTCTCGAGGCCCTGGCAATGCTCAAGAGTGGTAACTTCCTTGTTTTTGTCGTTGTCTCGGTTGTAGTTGCGGGGCTGATGCAGTTCTATTTTGTTGGTTCCGCTCAGTTAATGATCGACTCCGGCATCAAAGCCAAGTATATCTCGGCAGTAATGGCTATTGCCCAGGTCGTTCAGGCCGTTGCCACATTTATGCTGATGCAGCAACTGATTTACGCGGTCGGCTATAAATGGACGCTGATTATCGGTGCGGCGTGCTGGATGACGCTCTACTTTGTTTATGTGCTCGGCAAGCCGCGTCCGTTGATAATAATCTCCCAATCTCTGCACGGCCTTGCCTATGTGCTCTTTATCATTGTCGGGCAGAAGTTTGCTAACTCGCTCGCTCGCGAGGAGATAATAAACTCCGTACAGGCCATCATATTTGCCGCGACAACCGGCGTTGGTATGTTCTTCGGCACTCATTTCGCCGGTATCGTGATGGATAAATTTAAGAAACAGGACAAATTCCAGTGGCGACCCGTCTTTGCCGTCCCCGCAGTGATAACTCTTGTTTCTGTACTTGTCCTTGCCGTCTTCCTTAAAGGTTAGAAAGCAGACACAAGACATATAATTAAGGAATTCAGAAATGGTTCGCGTCGGAATAGTTGGCTTCGGCTTTATGGGCAAAATGCACCTCCGCTGCTATCGCGCCCTCAATGATGTAAAAGTTGTCGCCGTCTGTGACGCTGAGCAGGCCCGCCTGAAGAATATTAAAGGTGCAGCAGGCAACATACAGGGCGCAGAAGCACCTCCCGATTTGACCGGCGTCAATCTCTACTCCGATTTCGACAAAATGCTCGCCAAAGAAAAACTCGACGCCGTCTCTATCACTCTGCCCACCTTTCTGCACAGGGATTTTGCCGTCAAAGCCCTCGAAGCCCGCGTCAACGTCCTCTGCGAAAAACCGATGGCTATGCACACCGCCCAGTGCGAAGATATGATTGTCGCCGCTCAGCAATCCGGCAAAGTCCTGCAAATCGGACACTGCATTCGCTTCTGGCCGCAGTACGCAAAAACAAAACAGCTCATCGACTCCGGCGACTATGGCCGAGTCCTCGTCTGCTCATTCAGACGTTTGTCCGCCCCCCCAACCTGGAGCTGGCAAAACTGGCTGACCAATAAAGACCA
>Ga0315274_10000163_pt1 | contig 98694 bp, 69 predicted proteins | sample YL17G02_20_MG_FD_203700 | JGI IMG/M metagenome (GOLD analysis project Ga0315274, IMG submission 203700) | Sediment microbial communities from Yellowstone Lake, YNP, Wyoming, USA - YL17G02_20 | ecosystem: Environmental > Aquatic > Freshwater > Lake > Sediment | place: USA: Wyoming | collected...
ATTTGCCATAGCATCCTCAATAACTTGCGACTGAAAACGGAATCTTGAGCCAAGATTCTAACATAAACAGCAAAGGCAGTCTATCACCACAGAGAAGGAGCGGTCTTCGTGTTTGGGTAAAAATGGTCCTCTGCAGACCGGTCATTCGGACCAATTTTGTTCCCGCTTTACGCAATACGCTTCACGAACCACATCCGGCGACGCCGTCGCGACGGAAGCCACGGGTCACGATTCACGAGCAGCCCATAGAGTTGCCGCAGTTGTAGCACCTATAGCAGGTGGCGTTGCGGACGGTGATTGAACTGCAGATGTCGCAGGCAGGGGCATCAGCCGGAAAAGGCAAAAGAAAAAGAGGAGAAAAGAAGAGTAAAGAAGTCGGAAAATAGAGGGAAATAGGGTTTTTTACGTTTTTTTTGAAAAATGGGGTGGCTGGTTTGCAATAGGTTCGACACTTCGACCTTGCTCAGTGCAGGCAAGCTCACTACAGGTTGGGTTTGATTGGGTTTGTTTTTATTGGTTCATTGTTCATAGTTATTTGTTCATAATCCTTTGTTAATAAGAAGGTTGTGTTCATTTTGTTGCTGCGCAAATTGGCTTTGATTGGGTTTGTTTTTCACGGCGTCTGAAAAGCCGTTTATTTTCATAATACTCTGTTAATACAATAGTTACGTTCATTTGAACATTCAACAAATTGGCTTTGTTTTGCATAATTTAGTTCATTGTCCATAGTTCATTGGCCCCTAAGGGGTAAATTATTGGTTATTCTGGAACTGCCCTTCGACTCCGCTCAGGACAGGCTGTTCCGTTACGTGCGGTTCTCCGCGAGCTTGCCGCTCCTGGTGGGCATCATTCTGCCCAAATCTCGTCTATATTATACCAAACCTTGCCTTTTATTCAATAAAAATCTAACAATATCATAAAAAAATTTAGCCATAGAGAGCGCAGAGAAAATTAACCACGAATGAACACGAATGGACACAAATTTTTTAGACGCGGATTAACACCGATTAACACGGCATTTTGTTTTAGCTACATAGAAATTCTGCCCCAAAACTAAAAACTCCCCTGCCTTCCTCATAATCTCAATTTTCCTGTCCCTATTATTCCGCGATCGTAAAGCTTTCAGCGCGGAAGCTATAAACGCTTTTCTTAATCTCAATATTGCGTTTGCGATTATCCAACCATCTTTCTTTCCAATAACCGACTAAATCACTAAGAGGATTGTCATAGTATCTGAGTCTACAATGATCCCCCTTCAAGAATTCCCTGAAATTACGTGTCAAGGGAACTGCGTATATTTCCCGCTGAAAAGAGTGTCTGAGGAGAAAATCTGCATCAAACCCCAAGATATCTGCGGCTGTCCGCATCACACGCATACGCCATATAGGACCGTCACCAAACCGATTACCCACTAAAATACTTCTCGCCTTTAATAAATCGCGCATGGCTTCGAAAGTCTCGTCTGTGAGGTGGAGCGTCCCATACCCTTTAGTCTTCCCAATAGGAATATATAGCAGTCGGCCATCATATTTTACACGATTGTATTGTGAGCTCTTTCCGTACAAACTTGTCGTAAAAATACAGGCCAACCTATTGGCAGTTCGTTTGGAAATATTGGTAACTATTCCCTGATATTTATGTTCAAAAATCCTCCTCACCTCATTGGACGCGATAATGTATGAAATCAACTTGCCCCCCAAAAGGTAATTGTAAGGCGGCAAGGCACCCAGAACATACGCATCCATGGCGTACACTAGGTTCTTGGTACGTGTCTTTATATCCCATCCAATCCATTTATCTCTATCAGGTATATGAACTATAGAACTACCAAGAGCCGCTATGCCAATTACGGGTTTTTGAGGCAAAGCGTTATCACGGACCAAAAGTTTTATTCTGCGGCCAACATATTCGCTATAGGGTGACGACCAATAAAATCGCAAAATGCGAAAAAGGTCTAACTGCTGAGGTGATTCGCAGATTTCCAAAACAGGGTCGATACTTGATTTCCAAACCTTGGCTCCATCTGCAAGATTTCGGATTGCTAGAGGCAGATGTTTCTTAATCCACTCAGTATTATTTGTAAGCGACTCTTCTCGCTTAACTTGCATGGAGTCCTTGATTACTTTCTTGTCGTAATAAATCGGCGGCTTGATAAGTACTCTGTTGGCCTGAAAATTCATCTCCCAGCCAAGGCGCAATAAGTCTCGCACTATCAATAACCTGACTCTTTCTTCAGGCGATCGAGTGCAGACAGAGAAATCTGCTCCTTGCTGAGCGATTAATCTGTGGATGGAACTATTAGGTCTGAATCGAATATTTAACATTTCTATTCGGGAAACTTGGACTCTGCGTAGACTTTATTTACCACCAACTTTTCGAATTCGGTAACTCGCACAGGCAAAGCAAAGGCCTGTTCAGAGGATACCATGTATAGGTTGCCGGGGATTGTCTCTCTTTGAATAAAGTTTGCAATAACACCTTCGTAATTTACGTTAGATTCTATCAAAGCTTTAATATCATCAGTATTACCTAAATGAAACGCGAAGAAATTTTCTGCTTGAGTTCTTATTTCCTCTGATATTGCTGATGGTCTTTGGGTTATAGCAACTATTCCAATTCCAAACTTCCTTCCTTCCTTTGCAGTCTTAACAAATGGATTTGCCGTTGCTTTTACAAGTTCATAGGAGAGAACATTTTGAGCTTCTTCAATAAAAATTACCGAATTAATCACATCCTCGGGATTATCACTGGTGAATTTTTCTTTATTATGCTCGAATAATTTGCGGACTAAAATCGTTGATATAATACTTGCATCAACACTATCCCTAAGGGATAGGTCAATAACTACAGTTTTACCTTGTTTTAAGTACGTCATTACGTCTTCTATTAGTGTAGATGAAGAAGAATGTAGTCCTTTGCCTTCTTCTATTAAATAGGCCACTCTTTTTCTAATTGCAGCAACTGTAGTTCTTGAACTTGCTTCTCTTTTCGTGTCCCAGAAATCGGGGAATCTTTCGTGTAATTGTTTAGGGTCCGTAACATAAGTATTAATATTTTCAATAAAATCTTTAACTTCATTTTCTTCTAAGTATAATAAAAAAGATTTCATGACTTCTGAAAAACCCGTACTAAAATTCAGTATGTCACCGACAGTTAAATGTTCGTGCATATTTATCAAAACTTTTCCCTTGCAAATAAACCTGTCTTTATATTCATCTGGAAGCTTTTTATCACTGTAAACAACTAAATTATCCTTTATTTTTTGCTCGTTTATATCCCCTAACCCATAAGTCTTGCGACCTTTCAGAAAATATTCTCCATTTAAGTCAAATATGAGTTTCCCATAACTTGTATCGCTAATAATATGATAAAGCAAAACCTTAACTAAATTAGTTTTACCAAAGCCAGACTGGGCAAATACCATTGTCCTCTTATCTCTTAATTTCTGGACATCAAACAGAATACATCCTTTATCCTTATAGATACTCTCCCCTATGCATAAATAACCAATTTCCGCTCCACTCTCATTACCAATGTTCAAAATATGCTTTACTTCGTTTTGTTTTAGATGCCTCGCATGATAAGATACAGTTGGCAATTTTCTTGCCGCTGTAGTAAATTCTATAGATGAACCTTTATCAATAAAGGTTCCAAGCAATTTAACCTTATAAGTATAGCTAAACATCTTTTGCTTGTCCCTATCTGACAGTTCTCTTTCGGCTATTCTTGCATAGTGTACAGCAATTAATGTTTTATCTTGGGACCTAAAAATAGGGTCTTCATCGTAAATTTCTGCCTCTACCCTTGCTAAAAATTTTCTGCCATCTTCGTTTTTGGGAGTTAATACGATAAAATCTCCTGTGTTTGGGCTTGCTTTTGCATCTTCATAAGAAGAATATATTAACAAAGCATCTTCTGTTGTTTTTTGCCCATATAATACACCAAAATCAATTCTCTCTGACATGATAACTTCCTGTTTTAAAATTTCTCATGAATATCCAAAAATAAATTCTCTATCTCAATGTTATCCATTCTTTGATCTTTGTAAAGAGCAAACTTCACCCTTTTGATTATCTCTTCTTTAAAATCCTTCTTCAATGAGACAAAATTATGAACTTCAACCAAAGGATAAGGATAACCAAGTATATAATGTTCTTGTGTAAGCGTTGTAAGTTCTTTAAATATCATACTCAATTTATCTATATCTCTGTCTCTCTTGTTATTTTCTATACCTGGAATGGCATCAAATATATTAACATCAGCCACTAGCCAGTCATAATTTTGTAATTTTTCTACATAATCTAATCGAGCAACAGTAAATAATCCAAAACCTCTTCCCCCTTTTATATCCTTTTTTGCATACTGTGCTGAAGTATCTCTACCACCATAAGAAGCAAGTAACACATTATCAGGTATTTCAAACCAACAGCATAATTTTTGTCTCTTTGGATCCCCTTCTATAAATGGATACTTCGGTTTCAATTTATCTTGAAGATAGTTGTCTATTTGTCTCAAAGTATAGGATAACTCAATTTTAATAGGTGAATTTTTAGTTATTCCTACAATTATTATCCCTTTTTCATATAAAAATTTTCCTAATTCGACTAAATACTTTTGTTTAATATTTAAGGAGCGTAATGGACCATCTCTTAATATAAAGTCGCTTTCTCTTAGTTCACTACGATTCGCAATTTCGTATACCAATGACCACTCTAAAACTCCTTGAGCAAAAGAAAGAAGACTGGATAAACTTGAACAAACAGCAACTTTGTTGTAAGGAAAAATATTGTCCGGGGAATCATGGAAGAATTCTATTAAGTTTCTTATAGGTTGCAAATTTAACAATTCATCATAAATCGCAAACAAATGTTCCTCATTTGTTATAAGAATATTCTGTGGGTAATATGCCTTTCCCAGTATAATAGGGTCATCCATATCATTCACTCGAATTTGCTTTCCGCTTTTGTAGCAAATATATCCTGCGTTATAAATACCAATTGAAACACCATTGTAGAATTGCTGACTGTTATAACTCCCATCTATGGCATAGAAACCCCTATTTAGTCTATCAATTTTGTCAAAAGGTATTATTTCAAATATTTGTGGAGTCTCTGGGTTATTGGAATTTCCAATTACAGGAATAGAGTAATTTTTATTACTCCTTTCGTTAATATAATGAGCTACTGACTCAACTGCATTATCTGGTATAGTTTCCTGATTCATTTGTTCCTCTACAGACCAAGAAATTAAAGGTAATTATGCGGCAAATGTGGGGTTTTGTCAAGCGGGAATCTGGAAGAAGCATAGAGCGTGGAACGTGGCGGCGACGGGTAAACGACCCGGCGTGAAACGCCGGGCTAAAATACGCCGCCGAACAAGGTCGGCGGTATGAGAGAAGAACCCGCGGAGGAGTAACCCCTTGCAATGCAAGGGGCTAAATGATAATGTGTCAGCCGAAACATAGGTAAAGAAATTAAACATCTGCTCAAGGATAAAGAGGTATTATTGTGACAATGAAGCAGGATTTGAAGGCTTTTTTCGGAGAGGACAAAAGTTATAGAGAATTGGCGCAAAGGGTATTTGTCAGCTTCCTTGTGACATTTGTTTTAGCCCGGATTGCGGTTTTTCTCATAATGTCCCGGTCAATTCCCGACCTCTATCTCCAACTGGGAGGCACACACATCCACCATCTTAATTATGGTATTTTCCTTCTTGCAGGGGTTGGCGGCTACCTACTGCTGCGCCGGCCCAGCGGGCGGAGCCTTAATGCGGCGGCTGTTATTTACGGGATAGGTATGGCCTTAACATTCGATGAATTTGGTATGTGGATACACTTAGGCGGCGGTTACTGGCAACGCGCAAGCTGGGACGCAATTACTGTTTTGGGCGCCTGTTTCGGCCTGCTGGCTTTTGCTCCGTCATTGAAGAAACTTCGGCCTGGCCATTTGTTAACAGGTATTGCTTTGTTATTAATAACCATCATTTTCTTTTTCATGCTTGTCGAATCTTTCAAATACACCCAGAGAGTTATCAGGCCGAGGATTGAAAAAATGGAAAGTATGAATCCGAAATAACCAGTAACGATGTAAAGGAGTTATTGAAATGGGATGGTCTATAAATATCGGTAAAATATTCGGGATAAGGTTTCGAATTCACGTTACCTTTTTCCTTCTTCTTTTCTTTATATTTATTTCCGTGCTGGGCCAATTTGGAATTAACAGGGCCATACTGGCAACGCTTCTTATATGTGCCGTTTTTGTCTGCGTACTAATTCATGAAATCGGCCACAGCCTGATTGCAAGACGCTTCGGCAAAGAGACGAAGAGTATTACGTTACTTCCGATTGGCGGTGTAGCGACAATAGAAGAAATGCCGGAAAAACCTGTCCAGGAGATTGCTATGGCCATTGTAGGGCCTTTTATTAACCTGGCAATCGCAGGGATTCTTTATATATTTGTGGGCCATTGGACAGGAGTTGGGGCACCTAATTTTTTATACCCTGATTCGGTTAAAACTTTTTTCGCAGGATTGATTGGGATTAATGTGATGCTTGCTATCTTTAACCTGATTCCGGCATTTCCTATGGATGGCGGCAGGGTGCTGCGCGGAATTCTGGCCATAAAGATGGATTATGTAAGAGCTACATCTGCGGCGGTGTTTGTCGGGCAGGCCTTAGCGATGTTTTTTATTTTCTTTGGACTATTTTTTAACTTGTGGCTGGCTTTGATAGGCCTATTTATTTACATCGGCGCCGGCAGCGAAAAACAGCAGGTCATGCTCAAGTCTCTCCTGCGTCAGGTGCCTGCCAGTGAAGCGATGACAACTGACTTTCTCACCCTGCGACCTGATGAGCTTGTTCGGCATGCCCTTGAACACTTTCACCATGGCCATCAGGATGATTTCCCTGTTATTGGTGAGGCCGGCGTTGAAGGGATTTTGACTCGTGACCGTATCCTCGCCAGCATCCACGAAAAGGGGTTAGACGCTCCTGTCTCTGAGATTATGGACAGGACATTCGCTTCGGTTGACCCTAAGATGCCACTTGATGAGGTATATAAAAAGCTTCTGTCCACTAAAAAAACTGCGATGATAGTAACAGAAGCCGGCAGAATCAAAGGCATGGTCTGCCTCGATGGCATCAGTCGATATTTCATGATTAAGACCGCACTGAAAGGTATGGATAGGAAAGAAAATGGTTGAAAGATGGCCTATTTATGGAAGGGTGTAAATGATTAAGGATGATTGATTATTGAATGGATACCCGACTACGGAAGACGGACGGCCTGGGTCCCAGATAACGACATTCTGGGATCTACGCTGCGCTACGAGGGACAAAAAGGAGAAAGAAATGAGCAGGAAAGTTTTAACGGGTGTGGTTTTGGTGGTGTTGGTGGTTGCGGCGGCGGCGGTGAGCTGCGGCGATGAGAAGCCGAGCGTTGTTGCGGAAGGTGCGAAGGTGGAGAAACTGGCCGGCGGATTTAAGTTCACGGAAGGGCCGGCGGCTGATGCGAAGGGCAATATCTTCTTTACCGATATCCCCAATAATCGAATTCACAAATGGACATTGGACGGTAAGCTGATAACGTTTAAAAAAGATTCCGGAGGGGCAAACGGGTTATTCTTCGATAAAAAAGGCAACCTGTTAGTCTGCGAAATGGAGGGGCGGCGGTTAGTGTCAATCGGACGCAACGGCAGAAAGAAGGTGCTGGCTGATAAATATGATAATAAGCAGTTGAACAGCCCAAACGACCTGTGGCCTGACCCGAATGGCGGGATTTACTTTACCGACCCCCGCTACGGTGACAGAAGAGGTATGGAGCAGGAAGGCGAGTGTGTTTATTATCTTTTGCCCGACCATAAAAAACTCATCCGAGTAATTAATGATATGGTCAGACCTAACGGAATAATAGGGACAGCCGACGGAAAAACGCTTTACATTGCGGACCACGGCGGGGGAAAGACCTTTGTATATACCATCAATGAAAACGGGACGCTGTCGAATAAAAAGCTCTTTGCGCCGGAAGGTTCCGACGGGATGACTATAGATAACGAGGGTAATGTTTACCTGACGACCGATGTGGTAGCGGTTTATAACAAAAACGGCGAAAAGATTGAGACAATAGAGGTACCTGAGCAGCCTGCCAATATCTGCTTCGGCGGCAAAGACAAACGGACGCTGTTTATCACAGCCCGGACGTCATTATATTCGGTGCAGATGCGTGTGGCGTCGGGGGAGTGACCGTAGAAAGGTTTGTTGCATTTCGTCAGCAAAGACGCTATAATCATTTACTGGTTTTGAAGGAGAGATTTTTCGCAGTCGAACCATTTTTGTGAGGAGCAGATATGTCAGGTCATTCACATTGGGCGGGAATAAAGCATAAAAAGGCTGCTACCGATGCCAAGCGCGGCAAGGTATGGAGCAAGGTAGCTCGAATGATAATCGTTGCCGCCAGGGCAGGCGGGGGCGACCCATCTGCGAATCTGTCTTTGCGGTATGCCATCGACAAGGCCAAAGCAGCCAATATGCCGAAAGATACGATTGAAAAGGCAATCAAAAAAGGGACCGGTGAGGTCGGGGGGGTTCATTTTGAAGAGGTGCACTACGAAGGTTATGGGCCGGGCGGAGTGGCTATAGTGGTTGAGGCACTAACAGACAACCGCAACCGAACCGCACCGGAAATTAAGAGGATTTTCGAAAAGCACGGCGGCTCGATGGGGACAAGCGGATGCGTCAACTGGATGTTCAATAAAAAAGGACTCATCACGGTAAATACCGACCAGGCCGACGAGGACGAGCTTATGGAAATTGCGATGGCTGGCGGCGCAGATGATATGCAAAACACGGGTGAGCTGTTCGAGATAACCTGCGATGCGGCCATCTATGAGCAGTTAAAGAATACGCTGAAGGAAAAAGGGATTGCGATTGCTGTTGCCGAGATTTCGAGGGTGCCGCAAAATACCGTGCCGGTCAGCGATGCGGCGACGGCAAAGAAAATAATTTCCCTGATGGAAGCCTTTGAAGACCACGACGACGTTCAAAACACATACGCTAATTTTGACATACCCCAGGATATAATGAGCAAGATAGAAGGCGTATAGAGCTACGGGGTCAGTCGCTCGGAGAGGTATTTTATTCGCTGCTTTGCGTTTTTGTATTTTTCCTCACCGAGTCGGCTGAAGATTTCGCGTCCTGGGTACATTATCTTAAACTGATTACGATAGACATCTTCAATTTCAACTGCTTTTTCGTACTGGGCGACGGCGATATCGGTCTTACCCAACTGTTCGGCGATTTCGGCCAATTCGAATCGCAGGCGGTCGGAGGTGGGATAACGCTCAACGGCAGACCAAAGGTTATCAATCGCATAATTTAGCCAATCGATTTTTTCCTGCACGGGTTTGGTTTTTGCGAGCAGAGTATAGACCTCGCTTAGCTTTTCATAGTTTTTGAAATCCGCATTATCACGAGCAATGGCGGCGAAAAAACAAGCTTCGGCCTTTTTGAGCAAGGCCGGTTGTGCATTCGGCGTTTCGTTGTAATGCTGTAAATAGAGCCTGCCGTTCAGGTTCAATGCTGTTGGGTCCAGCGGGTCCTGTTCGGCTGCCTGGAACAGAAGCTGGTGGGCATATCCGAACGGTTGTCCCTGTCGGATTGCCTGCTGAATACGAGATGATGTTTTTGCCACCGGGACCAGGGCATAATTAAAATAGCCCCAAATCAGCACCAGCCCAGCCGCTGCTGATAATATTCTTGCAAAAAGAGCAGGTTTTAGAACAAACATCGGTCGAGAGTTCTGCTGGAAATCCAATGCAATAAGGCAGGCTGCTATCGCCCAAAAAGCAGTAAACACAGGCGGCTCAAAAATGGCAAAATCTATCAAATTATGTAAAGTCGAGCCAAGAAGCGCACAAAAAAGAGCAGTGGAGATAATACTCGTATTGCGTATTGCGTATTGCGTATTGCGTGTTGTAGGGTGCGTTTGTTTTTTTTCATTTGCATTCAAAAGCCAAAAACCAACAGCGAATGCAGTCACCGGCGCAACATATAATGTGAACATCAGATACAGCGCCACTTCAAAGGTGTTGCCAAGGGGTGTGCGCATAATCAGCGGTCTGATAAGTAGTAACACAGCGGATAAGACCAGTAAGTAAGTTATGGCAAGGGTTCTGAAGGGCAACTGTGACTGAACTTGTGGAGAAAAACCTGCCTGGTTGGGAAAGGATTTCCATAATGGTATGAAGAGCATAGCTAAAAATCCGATAAGGCCGAGCGGGCCATACTGAGTCAGGACACTGAGTAGAAAATTGTGGGGGTCTGCAACACTCTCCAGCGCTGCAGCAGGCTTATAATGTGTATAAAAATGGGCGAAGTTACCCGGGCCAACACCCGTAAAGGGATGGTCGGCATACATCTTCGCTGCGGCGAGCCAATACTGCCAGCGAACCAGCATTGAATTTCCGCCGGGCAGCCGCTCATGAGTCAGTCCATAGGCAACAACTGCGCAGCCGGCAGCGATAAAAAATAATAAGCAAACAAGCAATATAGCTTTTTTGTGCATTTTCAGCCAATTGCCGAAATAAAGGAACGCAACAAAAAAACCTGCTGCAATCAGGGATGCGGCGATTGCGCCTTTGCTGCGGGTAATAATAAGGCCAAAAACGACGACAGCTACAGCGACACCGCACGTAATAAGAGACAGAGGCCCGGATGGCTGGGATTGGTGATTTTTGAATTTGTCGATAAATAATGCAACAGCGGCAAAAGAAGCCAATATCGCAAAGGAACCGGCGGAATTACCGGTAGTGAAAAAGCCCCGAACATCCCTTGAATAGAGGCGATGCTCAAAAAGAAACTGCTGGAAAGAGCCGCTCTGTATGCCAAGCGGTTCGAGTATGGTGGTGGGAGCCTGCTTGTATTGGGCAATCATCGCCTGGTTGCTGACGAAAAACTGCTCAGCACACTGACAGGCCGAGACCACTCCCAGAGCAGCAATAACTGCCAGCACCAGCTTTATCTTCGACTGCGAATCCAATATCTGCACCAGCAGGACAGCCATCAACACCGGCGCAATAAGGCAAACGGCGTCAGTAATTGCTGCTCGCTTGTTTGAGGCGGCAAACCCGGCAATGACAGCAGCTATACAAAACAGACACAGGCCGATTTCTACGGCAGTGAAGCGATATAAAAACCTCTTACTACAAAAGCCACATATAAACCAGAATACAAATGAGAGAAACAGGACAGTCGATACGGATAGACTGTAAAGATTGTCGTTTAGATTGGCGGGAGTGGTAGATTGCGCAGCCGGGCCTTCGGGATAGGTCGTGCGAAGTGCAATCACGCAAAGGCAAAGAGCAAGGGCGATGTATTCTAAAATCACCTGACCTTTGCTTTTCTCGTATTGCGTATTGCGTATTGCGTATTGCGTATTAACCACGAATTTTCACGAACTAACACTAATTCAAAATTCTAAACGGTGGTTTCAAGAATAGCAATAATTGATAAAACCATTATTGTCTGAATTAAGATTAGGATTGCGCCGGCGAGATTAACCTGATAGAGAAAAGTTGCGCCAAGGCCGGTGCACAGCGTAGCCAGATATAGAGACAAGACTGTCTGGGTATCGGTCAATCCACGCTTTTTTAGTCGATGGGAAAAATGCTGGGTGTCACCAACGAAAGGGCTTTTACCTTGTTTTATCCGCAGGGCGGTTACGCTGATAAAATCATAAAGCGGGACTGCCATAACGATGAGCGGGATAAAAACCGGATACCATTGGCCGCTTTGTGCCTGGTGATAATAGGTGGTGCGCAAGGTTAGCATCGCCAAAAAAAAGCCTATTACAAGAGAGCCGGCGTCACCTGCGAAGATTTTGGCAGGCGGGAAATTAAACACCAAAAAGCCTAACAATGTCCCTGTAAAGACAACTGCCAGGCCTCCTACAAAGACCTGGCCGCTTATGGCGGCTGCGGTGAATAAAATGGAGGACGCTATGACGGCGATGCCGGCGGCGGCACCATCCATATTGTCAAGAAAGTTAAAGGCATTGATAATCAGGACTATCCAGACGGCTGAAAGGGCGGTGGTGATTATTTTGTTTTCAATGAAAAACTCGACTCTGACCTCCGCAAACCCGGCAGCGATTATTGCAACTGCGAACTGGACGGCAAGCTTGAAAAACGGGCCGAGGTGCTTTTTGTCGTCCCACAGGCCGAGCAAAAACAAGACAAGTGCGCTGAGCAGTATAATCACAAGCTGATTTGTTTTTCCCAAAAAATCGGCTGGGTCGATGTCAGCTGATTCGGCGAGCCAGGGGAGGCGGCCGGGGACAAGCAGAGTTTTTATCGCGACTGCGGCAGTAACTACGATGGCGGTTATAGTAGTAAAGATTGCGATGCCGCCGCCGAGAGGAACGGTTGTCCGTGCGAATCTATCTGCGGCCGGATGCGCAACGAACCCGATGCGCTCGGCCAGCTTTTTTGCGACAGCCGTTAAGATGACCGACAGCACAAATGAGCCGGCCAACAAAATTACTGCTAATATGGTTAATGTTTCGATTTTAGCTGCTCCACTAATCGCGTTCTTACTTTACTGAAAAAATCATGGTAACAATCCTGCCTGTAGTCGGGATAGGTATATTCGAAGGGCTTCCATTTGCCTTTGTCAAAAATCAATGTTACCTCGGCATACATTTTTTTGCCGATATATATACGATGCGAGTAGTTCTTTGTCGTGGCTAAAACCAGCTTCGAGGGCTCGATTATACCCGGGTCAAGATTAACCGGCCTGAGTAAATCGGAGGCGGATTGTTTGGCCAACTTTTGTTCGAGCATATTTGTTTTGTGTTTGATTTTGGAGAGCTTTCCCGGGTCAATCAGTTTTTCGATACTGACGAACTGCCTTAAGATATTTTCGCCGGTTTGGTCTTTGTAATAATCGGTCTGGTCGAACGGCCAGAGGTCGCTAAGAAAATCGGTTTTGCCGAAATTGGCGTTTATTGCATCGAGCGCAGCCGTCAGACACTCTTCATCGGCTGCCAGGATGCCGATTATCAGTTTAGCGGATTTAGGAGCTTGCAGCTTCCACATTTTCGTTTATTAATTGATTTAACAATTCAACTGCTTCTTCAGTGAGTTGACCAGTTCGATAGTTTTATCCGCAGCTTTTTCAATAGGAACTTTCTCGCTTTTCGACTCAGCGCGCAGCTTTATTTCGACGTTGCCTTCTGCGATGGACTTTTGGCCGACGGTAATCCTCACGGGTATTCCGAGCAAATCGGCATCTTTGAATTTCACGCCGCCACGTATATCCCTGTCATCAAGTAAAACATCAATACCATAATTTTGCAACTGCTGGTAGATTTTTTCAGCTTGTTTTACTACCTCTTTATCATCCTGATTTACGCTGGTAACAATAACTTCAAAGGGGGCGATACTTATAGGAAAGATGATGCCGTTTTCATCATTGCCGGTCTCGATTGCCGATGCGATTATTCTGTTTATGCCGATGCCGTAGCAGCCCATAATGCAGGGTTTTTCGTTGCCGGTTTCGTCGAGGAATTTGCAGCCGAGTTTGGTTGAATACTTGGTGCCGAGTTTGAAGACCTGTCCGACTTCGATGCCGTGTTTAAACAGCAGTTTCCTGCCGTTATGTGTATCGCCTTCGACTGCGTTGCGGATATCGGCGATGATAATGTTTTCGCCTTCGAGCGGGAAATCTCGGCCGGGGACGACGTTCTTAATATGATAATCGGTTTTATTTGCGCCGGTTACGCCGACAGCCATCGCCGCGACGGCGTGGTCGATAATCAATTTTGAGACCTTGCCTGCGAGTCCCATCGGGCCTGCGAAACCGACTTTGGCGCCGGTGATTTTTTCGATAGTGGCTTCATCGGCAAGTTCAGCAGTTTTGCCGCCGAGGATTTGTGTGAGTTTTTCCGGGTTAAGGTCGTGGTTGCCCCGAATGAGTGTTGCGATTACGTTATCGTCATCGGTGTGAATCAGGGTTTTTATCATTTCCTTAGGTTGGGTTTTCAAAAAGGCACAAACTGCTTCGATGCTGCCGACATTGGGGGTGTGAACATCCTGCATCGGCGGGATTTTGGCGGTGGTTTTTTCTTTAGGCAGGGCATCGACGGCGGCCTTTTCGATGTTGGCTGCGTAGGAGCCGTTTTCGGTGTAGACGATTATATCTTCGCCTGATTCGCAAGGGACGGTGAACTGGTGCGAGCCGGAACCACCCATCTCGCCGGACTCAGCTTCGACGATGACATATTCAAGACCACAGCGTTTGAAAATTCTGCAATATGCGTCATACATAATTTTGTAAGTTTCGTCGAGACTCTCTGGGTCGGCGTGGAAGCTGTAAGCATCTTTCATTATGAATTCGCGGGAACGGATTGGGCCGAAACGCGGACGAAACTCATCGCGGAATTTGAAGCTGATTTGGTAGATATTCATCGGGAGCTGCTTATATGAGTTTATTTCATTCGCTGCAATGCTTGTAACAACCTCCTCGGCAGTGGGAGCGAGGACGTTTCGACGGCCGTGGCGGTCTGTGAAAGTCGCCAGGGTTTCGCCATAATCGACATCGCGGCCGGTTTTCTGCCACAGCTCTATCGGCTGGACAGAGGGCATAAGGATTTCCTGAGCGCCGGCCTTATTCATTTCTTCGCGGACGATTGCGATGACTTTGAGCAGGCTGCGCCAGCCGAGAGGCAGATAGGTGTATGTTCCGCTGGCGACTTTTCGCATCAGGCCGGCACGGAGCATCAGTTTATGGCTGGTTACTTCCGCATCGGCGGGGGCTTCCTTGACCGTTGGGATTAACATTCGGCTGTATCGCATAATTCGTATTCCGTATTGCGTATATCGTATTGCGTTAATTCAAAGCTCACTATATAGCCCAAAATACGCAGGGTTGCAAGATTATTATGCTGTTCGGTATAGGCCCTTGCTTTTTTATTGATAATTGATGACTGATAATTGATAATCGTTTATCAATTATAGATTATCAATTAACGGAGCTGAAAATGGCGCATAAATTTATCAATGAAATCGGCCCGGGGCAGGCAATCGACGATATCTATATGGTAAAAGAGCCGATTCTGCGAAGCACAACCAAAGGCGACCTATATATAGCAATGTTCCTTTGCGACCGAACGGGACAACTGAACGGCCGGATGTGGCAGGCGACCGAGACCGTCTACAACTCGCTGCCGAAGCCCGGATTTGTCCATATACAGGGAAGAAGCGAGCTTTATCAAAATAACCTGCAAATCGTTGTAAACAACATCGGCATCGTCGATGCAAGCAAAGTCTGCGTTGAGGATTTTCTGGCGCGAACCGACAAGGACACAAAGCAGATGTTCGAGGAGGTAAAAAGGATTGTAGGAGGGATAAAGCACCGTCAGTTAAAGTCGCTGGCGGGAGAATTTTTAGCCGACGCCGAACTGATGGAGAAATTCTGCACCGCACCCGGTGGAACGCAAATGCATCATAATTATCTCGGCGGGCTGCTGGAGCATACCCACAATATGCTGCGAGCAGCTGTTGCGATACTGCCTTTGTATCCGGAAGTGCAGGCCGAGTTGGTTTTGACGGCGATTTTTATCCACGATATGGGTAAAACCGAAGAGCTTTCGTACGATATGACCTTTTCATATACTGATTCAGGACAGCTAATCGGGCATATTGCAAAAAGCTACCTTTTGCTGAACCGAAAGGCTGATGCACTGGCTGCGAAGGGGACAAAGATTGATGAGACGATTTTAGATGCTCTTGGGCACATTATTTTGTCACACCACGGCAAATACGAATTCGGCTCGCCGAAGCTGCCGGCGACACCTGAAGCCTTTATGGTCAACTATATTGATGATTTGGACGCCAAGATAAATCAGGTGACGGCAGCGATTGACAACGAACCTGGCGATTCAAACTGGACAAGTTACCGAAAACCTTTGGAAACACGACTTTACAGGAAACGCATCGAATGAGGGACCAAAGGTACTGGCGTAAGCCATCTTCACGATTTTGAATGATGTCCTGAAGTAAGCCCAGCCGGGCTATCCCCCCCAGGTGAGTTAGCCCGGCTGGGTTATTATGACTTTATCGTTGTTCCGGCTTTTTTCGCCGTATCCGCCGTAGGCGGATAAATCTATGGGAAATATCGATGATTTCAGGAGATTTAACTATATTTTTATCGGCCGTGTGACAACTGTATGTCACACCGCGCTAAAAAAATTCGTAATTCGGGCGCAAATTTCATCCGCCGTTTGTTTGGCGGATAAAATTGTGCCGGTAAAGAGATGAAAAAGAATCAGCGCCGGTTGATAAGGGCTGTTAGCAATCCAGGCCAAACAAATCGGGATTAGAAGTTCTGAGCCGTAAGACCAACATCTAACTTATGGGGCTCTGTGTAGAGTCTCGCTTTAGGACAATGCCGGAAAATCGCCAGATTTCCTCAAACTGCTTGTGGGACAGCAACCTTTTACCGCCGGCAGGGTCAGCAATAGTAATCATCTTGTCTGAGACTTCAAGGACCGCGATGCAGTGGTCCGACAGAAATGCACTCTTTACCACAGCTAAGGTAAGACCAGCATCTTTTAGCTGACGAATCGAGTCGAAGTGGCGATACTGACATCTCAGGCCCTCGTCACCGTAGCGGTTCTGAAGTGCTGCCTGAAGGCAGCCAGGCAAAGTGCCTGTGACCGGGCTTGTGTGAGAAAGTATAGCTATCTCTCCTTCTTGGGCAGGCAGACCCAATTTCCTCAAAGCCGTTACAGCCGCAGCGGGAGCACAAGTATAACCTGTGGTCTGAAAGCAAATACCGTTGGAATCAAGCCGCGTTGTGAGATTGGCCAGATAGCCTTCAATCAAAGCGGGGACAAGAAAAGGCAAAACCGAAAACCAAACTACAACCACAACCATCAGGATGTAAATTGCGACCTTCTCGAATTTGTAAGGCAGCCGCGACAGCGGAGTGGTTAAACCCATTGTAACGGCTAAAGAGAAAATGACGAACTTTACCCGTCCTGCTGTAATCCAGACAAACAGCGGCACAAAGGCCAGCGAATTAGAGTATCTGGTTATTACCAGAAACAAAATGAGCAAAAAGGACAGAAAATAGCCTGCTATCCAATAAGCCTTGCGAGGGCGCGAAAACAGTTTTCCAAGAAAGACGCCCAACAGAGCTACTAAGATAATACCTATAGTTTCAAGCCAGGGGCTCACCATACCCTCCTCACAATTGAATCACCCCTATTAAACAAAACTATTGTATCAAATCGAGAGCCGTCAATCAAGAAAATTACCAGAAAGCTCACGTATCTGCCTGATATGAAAGAACTTGCGGAATTTGTACCTCGGTAACCTAAAAAAATGTGAAATTGTGCGATAATTCTCTTGACGCCAATTTGAGGGCTCTGGTATACTTACCGTGAATAATTCAGGGATTAGCGAGGAGCGATGGAATGTCGCCTCTTTTTATTTCAGTTCGATTCTTTTTACTTTACAAAAAGGGAAAGCCTTCAAACAGAATATTTTTTTAATTAGGAGGATTTAATTATGAACGGAAAGAAACTGAAATTGTCGTTGCTCTGTGTAGTTTTGTTATTTTTTGGTTCTTCAGTTGTAGCTTTTGGTGACTGGGACCCCTGTGACTCGTACAAGATGCACTTTCCGCAGTTGCCGGACCCGTTCGGCTGGGACATCGCGTTCTGCCAGGAGGGGCCACCGGAACAGCGGCTGGAGCTGGCCGACGACTGGCAATGCACCAGGACAGGACCAGTCAGTGACATTCACTTTTGGATTTCCTGGGAGGGTGACGGCGTGGGGGCAATTGAATCGGTTATGGTGTGTATTTATTCAAACAACCCTAACGGCCCCTCCGGCTGGTCGGAACCTAATGTGTTGCTGTGGTCACGTTACTTTCCGGATGGCGGCTACACCGTACGCCCATACGGCAGCGGTGAGCAGGGCTGGTACTACCCTGATACACATACGTCGATTAAACCGGACCACAACAATTATTATCAGATTAATATCACTGATATTAACGACCCGTTCATTCAGGAGGAAGGCCAGATTTACTGGTTGGGTATTCACATCAAAGCAGTCCCCTTCCCAGATTGCCGGGCAGGCTGGAAGACGGCGGTTCAACCCCACTTTATGGATGATGCTGTTTGGCGAGCACTGTCAGGAGGACCATGGATGGAGTTGCGTGACCCAATCACGTACGAGTCGTTGGACCTGTCGTTTGTGATTACCAGCAAGGAAGAACCAAACTATGCCAAGCCATTGGAGCCGCATACGAAATGGTCGCAGCCACCAATTGAGATTGACCCGTGTTCGACCGTGCCGACATACTGCGGCTGGGATGAAAAATCCTACAATAGGGACACAGAAACCCCTGCTGAGCCGTGGAAAATCGTTGCAGATGATTTCCGCTGTCTTGGCTCTATGCCTGTAACAAGCATTCACTGGTGGGGCTCATATTTCGATTGGGAATGCACTTGGGCACAGGGTCTGCCACCCATCGTTCCAAAAGCCTGGTGGATTGGTTTCTGGAGCAATATGCCAGCAGGCATGCAGGCACCATATAGTTATCCGAATATGCTGCTTCACGAGTTTACTGTTCCTGCCAATCGCGTTGTGATAGATGAGGTCGGATGTGACCAGTATTATGGCTACTATCCTTATGATATCACCTTCCAGTATTACCTCGACCTTGACGAAGCCGAAGTCTTCTGGCAGGATGACTACAATGATATGACCTATGATGACACTTACTGGATAAGCATTGTGGCGCTATATGATTTGCAGGACCCGCCTACTCAATACCAGTGGGGCTGGAAAACTCGGCCCTGGCCCTGGATGGATGATGCAGTAAAATTTAATCTGCCATCCAAACCCGTCCCGGGACAAACGAACGACCCCTTAAGCATAACACCAATTGTTGACCCGAGGTGGGGTGAAAGTATGGATGTTTCCTTTGAACTCGACACCGACCCCAATTACATCAAGTGGGAGCAGCTCTATACCGGCATACGTAATTGGCCGCACTACGAAGATGAGCTATCGATGACCAGTTCAGAACCCAACATAATTCGTCTGGTGGCTGATGACTGGCGGTGTGTGCGCAGAACGCCGGTGACGGCGGTAGTATGGTGGGGCTCTTATATCGGCTATGGCTTTGAAGCTTGCAGCCAAGGTCCATTTATGCCTCTGCCGGTCCCTCCGGACAGATTCAGATTGATGATGTGGACAGACGTCGCCGCCGACCCATGTGACCCTTGCAGCTACAGCCATCCTGGCGAGGTAATCTGGCGGTATGATACTGACAAGTATGACGAGGTGCTGGTAGGCTACGACAAAAAACACCCCCAAGGGATTGATGTGGCGATTTGTGGCGCGCCGTCCATCCCAGCCTGGAACAATGACGTTCAAGCAAAGCTCCTGGCTACAGGACAGTTTAACACGGTCGATATCATCAACGTAACTTACATCACTCCTACCCTGGCACAGTTACAGGCTTACGATGCCGTGTTGGTATATAGCGATGCTATTTACGCAGATACAAACGCTCTGGGCAATGTAATGGCTGACTATGTAGATTCTGGCGGCGGTGTGGTATGCATGATGTTTGAAATCGGTATGGGCGGAGGCCAGCCCAACCCATTCTGTCAGATGCAAGGTCGCTGGGACGCACAGGGATACTATGTAATTCCTCGTACTCAACAGTTCGGTCCACCGCAAGCAACGTTAGGAACGGTCTATGACCCCACACATCCCATTATGCAGGGTGTCTCCAGCTTTGACGGTGGAACTTTCAGCGCCCGGCCGATTCCCACCACTCCCATCCCGCCCGGTGTAACTCGGATTGCCGACTGGTCAGATGGAAGCCTACTGGTGGTCACCAAGTTGATTGGTAGTGTGCGACGAGCAGACCTGGGCTTTTTCCCGCCGTCATCTGATGCACGCACCGATTTCTGGGTTTCATCCACCGATGGCGCACTATTGATGGCCAACGCACTGGCTTGGGTAGCCAGTGGTTCCACTTCATCTAATGGCCCACATGAGCCGGTATTCCGTTATTCGGTCAGGCTGCCTGAGGAGAAGTGGTTCCATCAGCCGGATTACAATGAGGTCTTCTGGCTCAGTGTTCAGGCTATATACGACATTAATATGCCGAACTATGATTGGGGCTGGACGAATCATAAGCACGTATTCAACGACGATGCAGTAAGATACTATTTTAACCCTGACATCTTACAATGGGTCTGGGATGAGCTTTATGACCAGACGGGTGAAAGTGAAGATATGTCATTTATGTTGTTCACTGACCCCAACGTATGCTCGACGTGCGCCAATTACAATTGTGATGCACGTGTGAACTTCTTGGATTATGCTGACTTTGCAGATGCTTGGCTCTGGACAGGTTCGGCAGGTGGCTACAACAATTCGGACCTTAACTGTGATGGGAGCGTTGATTTCTACGACCTCAAGATATTTGTCGACCAGTGGCTCAGCAGTTGTCCGTAAAAGTTCCGGGACAATCAGATTTGTTAAATTGAAAAGCTGCGAGTGGTGAAAATCACTCGCAGCTTTTTCTTTTGTAAAAATATAGCGTGAATTGAAAATTGATGACAGGGGCCTTTGGACTTATAATAAGTGGACAGATGAAAAACAGAACCAAAATATACACAGTCAGCCAGGTCAATTCGCTAATCAAGGGGATTCTGGAAAATAATCTGCCCGGTCGGCTGACAATCACAGGCGAGATAACGGACTTCAAACTCCACCACAGCGGGCATTGTTATTTTTCACTGAAAGATGAAAACGCCCTGCTGCCCTGTGTTATGTGGAAAAGCAATTTCAGCAAACTCAGGTTCGAGCCGGAAAACGGTATGGCGGTTTTGGGCACGGGATTTATCGATGTTTATGAACCGCAGGGAAAATATCAATTCTATGTTGAAAGAATGGAGCCGGCCGGTGTCGGAGCACTGCAACTGGCTTTTGAGCAGATGGTCAGGCGGCTTGAAGCACAGGGGCTTTTTGATGATAAGCATAAAAAAGCTCTACCGCCTTATCCGGAAAGAATCGGGATATTAACCAGTGAGTCTGGTGCGGCGATAGAGGATATTAAGGACAGCATCTGGAACCGCTGGCCTTGTGTGAGATTGTTTTTATATCCTGTGCCGGTGCAGGGTGAAGGGGCGGCGGCGGAGATTGCAGCAGGTATCAGAGACATAAATAGGCGAAATAAGAAATTGAGACTTGATATTTTGATTGTCGGCCGAGGCGGCGGGTCGATGGAAGATTTGTGGGCGTTTAATGAAGAGGTTTTGGCCAGGGCGATTTTCGATTCGAAAATACCTGTCATAAGTGCAGTCGGCCACGAGGTTGACACCACAATCGCAGATTTGGTTGCTGATGCCAGAGCTTCCACGCCGACTAAAGCCGGCGTTGTAGCTGTTCCGGATATGCAGGAAGTTCTGGGGCAATTGGCTTATTTTCAGAAAAGACTTGGTTCTGTGCTGCGAGCAAAACTGGAATTGTGTCAGGAGAATTTGCAGACGGTTTTGGCAAGAGCTGTGTTTAGAAATCCGCTTTTGCCGGTTCGCTATCGGGAGCAACAGTTAGATGAGATTGTTACGAATCTGGCAGAACTGATAAAAGAATTGATGGCGGAGGGGAAGGACAAGTTATATCGCTTTTATGAGCAGATTATTAAGATTGAGCCGCATCGGCTTTTAGGCAGGAAAACCGTTGATTTGAATAATTGGGAAAATCGGACAGTTGCGGCAGTTGGGGCGATTATAAATAAGTGCAATATGCAACTTGCAGCGCAGAAGAACCGTTTGGTTGGCTTGAATCCCAAATCAGTCCTGCAGCGAGGATACAGCATTACCACTAATAAAAAGACCGGTCTTTTGGTGAGGAATTTAGCGGATGTCCAAATCGCAGATTACGTAATTACCGAACTTGCCGGTGAGAATTTGATTGAAAGTAAAGTGACAAACAAGCAAAATAGAAACAAATAAAACGGGGTCTGATTATGGCAAAAAACGAGAAGAAAAATGATATCGGCAAAATGAGCTTCGAGGATGCAATCAAGGAGCTCACCGATATCGTCGGCAAAATAGAGCAAGGCAAAATACCGCTGCAGGATAGTCTCGAACAATATGAAAAGGGGATGGCCTTGATTAAGCACTGCAAAAGCATACTGGAAAAAGCTGAGAAACGGATTGAAAAAATATCAAAGGGAGAGGAAGCGGAATAAGGTTTTGCGAGCGTGGCGGAACTGGCAGACGCGCAAGGTTTAGGTCCTTGTGTCCTTAGGGACTTGGAGGTTCGATTCCTCTCGCTCGCAGTTATTTATCTGTATCTGTACGATATCGTGGCGTAAGCCATCTTGACGATTAAGTTATTTGCCGAGAGCTTGTTTTATATCCATTGCGTGCTCCTGCTCAACAGCCAATATAGTTCTTAACTGCTGGGCAAGGGCAAATTCCTTAAGCTGCTCAGCCTGCTCGACCCTGACCTTGTATCTTTTTATGGCATCTTCTTCGCCGGCAAGGTCCTGTTCGAGCATCTGGTCGTTGTCCTCTGATGTATGAATTGGGCCGACTGCAACGCTCGGAGAGCCGCCGAGATAATCAATCTGGTCGGCGAGAATCATCGCGTGGCCGATTTCTTCGTTGGCGTGGATTTTCAGCTCCTTGATTACGTCGCCGTAGGCAGCCCCTGTCATAACCGCAGAATGATTTATGTACTGAATCGCAGCAGAATACTCCAGTTCCAAATCCTTATTTAAAAGCTCGACAAGTTTTTCCGGTGTAATAGCTATTTTTCACCTCCAAATTGGATTAAATTCTTAAAGAAAATCGTCCTCTGTTCGGCCAATATATACAGGTCTTCCCTCTTTATCAAGAAAAAAAATCATTAGTAAAAGCACCTTATGCTTTTTGTGCCGTTTTAACATTGCTTTTTCCGGCTTGACCTATAGTATTAAATTGATGCCGACGTTTAGATAAGCAGGTTTTCTCATTTGCATTGATGGTACACTAAGGGGAAAGGATGTTCAGAGATGAATAATATGGTCAATTCTCTTTTTCATCTCAAACAGAAACAGGCCAGCGTAAAAATTGAGATTGTAGCGGGGCTGACAACATTCCTTACAATGGCGTATATTATTTTTGTCAACCCGGCTATTCTCAGTGCAGCAGGTATGGACAAACAGGCGCTTATAATTGTTACCTGTATAGTGAGCGCTATTATAACGATTATCACTGGTTTATTTTCGAATGCTCCGATAGCGATGGCCCCGGGGATGGGGCTGAATGCTTTTCTTTCGTATAGTCTTGTAAAAGCGGGCGAGATAACGTGGCAGACAGCTCTGGGAGTTGTGTTTCTTTCGGGATTGCTGTGTTTTGTATTGACGCTGCTGGGTTTGAGGAAGCGGCTGGTCGAGGCAATTCCCGTCGGTCTGGTTTCAGCCATATCGGTTGGCATAGGGTTGTTTATCACATTTATCGGTTTGCGCAATATGGGAATAGTCGTGAAAAACGAAGAGACACTGGTCTCGGCGGGGCCGCTGAGCTGGACGGTTATGATGGGATTGATTGGTTTGCTGGTTATGGCTTTTCTGGAGATAAAAAAGGTAAAGGGGGCTTTGCTGATAGGGATAATACTTTCGACTGCCCTTGCAATTGTTTCGGGGCGTGTGCAAAAACCGGCCGAATTAATCTCTTTTCACTTCGACATCAGAGCAGTGGCGTTTCAATTAGATATTTTAGGGGCGTTTAAGTGGAGTTTATTTGGAAGCATTTTTACTTTGATGTTTATGGATATGTTCGATAGTATCGGAACGCTGGTGGCCTGCTGTCACGAGGCCAAAATGGTCGACCAGGACGGCAAAATAAAAGGATTGGACCGTTTATTGGCGATTGATGCTGCAGCAAGTATGTTAGGAGCGGCACTGGGAACATCGACTATTACATCGTATATTGAGTCGGCTGCCGGAATTGAAGAGGGAGGGCGAACAGGGCTTACTTCGCTGGTGACGGGCATCTGTTTTCTACTGGCACTATTATTTGTCCCGATTGTCGGAGTGGTGCCGGATTATGCAACGGGGCCGGCCCTGGTTATGGTAGGCTTATTTATGATGAAGGAGATTAGCAGAATCAATTTCAGGAATATGGAAGAGGCGTTTCCGGCCTTTATCATTATGGTAATGATAGCCCTTAGCTACAGCATCAGCACGGGTTTGGCTTTTGGGTTTATCTCGTTTGCCCTTATAAAAATAGTATCGGGCAAAGGCAGAGAGGTTAAGCCGGTAATGTGGGTCATTGTGATTTTGTCCATACTGTTTTTGACACTGGACCACATCGGCGGTATGATTGAGCACTTGAAGACTCTGATAGATTAGAGGATAAAGGGGAAAATGCCATGTTAAAGGACATTGTTGTTTTAGTAATAATGCCGATATTAGTGTTTTGTTCATGCAAAGACAGTGAACAAACCGATTCCGAGGCAGCAGGAGGTGAAAAAATGGAAATCAAAGTTACCAGTTCTGCATTTGCCGAAGGTGGTTTAATTCCGCCGAAGTACACCTGCGACGGCCAGGATATTTCACCACCTTTGGAATGGGATGCAGTGCCCGAGGGCACCAAAAGTATAGCTCTTATATCAGACGACCCCGATGCCCCAATGGGTACGTGGGTACATTGGGTTCTGTTTAATCTGCCCGCCGAGACCAGAAAGCTTGAAGAAAACATTCCCCCGGATAAAACTTTGCCCAACGGTGCCAAACAGGGCATCACTGACTTCGGCAGGGTTGGCTATGGCGGACCGTGCCCGCCAAGCGGCACACACAGGTACTTCTTTAAGATTTACGCACTCGATACGAAGCTTGACCTGGCCGCCGGCGCCAGAAAACGTGAGCTGCTCAAGGCAATGGAAGGACACATCCTCGGGCAGGGACAGCTAATCGGCAAATACAAAAGGAAATAAACTTCCGGCTCGCTGTCTGTCGTTCAGTAACTTGATTCACAAATTCAGAGCTTTTGCAGTGCAGTGGCTGTCTGCATTCCGAGCAGCATAAGATAGTCCAAATCGCTGAGACTGTAGTGGTCGTCGCGAAAAGTGTTATTAGCATATAACACACCGAAACAGCCGGCCGGGCCTACAATAGGCGCTATCACCACAGAGCGTATCTGCCCTTTTTCATCCTTGCTCATATCTTTCGAAAAGATAAAAAGTAAGAAGTGGCTTTTCTCAATCGCCTCGTTGATTTTTTCATTAAGTTTTATATTGCTCAGCTCCAGCGTTTGACCTTCTCGGGTTCTGCCGGCGTGATATGTCATCGGGCCTGTAGGCTCACTTCTCAATGCACACCAATTATGATATGTACCGAGCTGCTTTGATGTGATATCCAATAAGGCAAGCAGCAGCTCATCCAGGTTACCAGCCTGGCTGATTGCCTCGTTGGCCCGCAGCAAATCCATCCCTCTTTGGGCCGGTAATCTTATAGGGGGAGCGTCGGCGGTATCTAATCTTCTTTCTATAAATTGTGGGCCGCCGGAGGGCTCTGCGAGCGTATCTTCCAAATGAATTGGTTTCTCAGTCTCAGCACCATCTTTGAGATTGATTTCGATAGTATAGTCGGTTATACGAAGACAATCACCGGTCTTAATCTCAACCTTATGAATCGCCTGGTCATTCAGATATGTCTTGTTCGCCGAGTCCAGGTCCTCGACCATCCATTTCCCATCCTGGGTGTTGAAAATTACCGCGTGCTGTCTTGAGACCGCTCTGTCATGCAAAAAAACCTGGCTGTTTTCTTGTCTGCCTATATAAATAGGCCCCTTGGTGAACCGAAATTCATTGACAGTGCGGCCATTTTGTTTTACAACCAAACGCATTGATTATCCTCCCTGGGTTCCCGCAAAGCGGGGGCCCTGCATTTGGATTATAGAGTTCGTACACTCTATATTATGCACAATTTGGCATAATTTGTCAAGACAATTGCCGGATTGCTCTAATAATGGGTATAGAGGAAACCTCTAAGAAAAAGTTCAGATTCGCCGTGATGTGGGTTGCGCTGGCGCTGGTGGTATTATTGATTCTTCTGTCGGTTTACGGTGCATTTCTCGGTTCATACCAGGCGAAAAGCTTTTTTAACTCCCCGGCGTTATCTGCTTACTGGTTAGCCTTAATGGCTCTTTTGACAGCGGCTTTTGTGACATTTCGCCGACTGATTCGCCTGCCCGGACTTTTGTTGATACACGCCGGCTGTATCCTCATTCTCGCAGGCGCTCTCTGGGGTTCCGGCGCTGGCCTTAAAGTCCGAAACCAGCTCTTTGGAACTGACAAAATCCAGACAGGTCAAATGGTAATCTTCGAAGGAGACGCTGAAAACCGCATCAGACTGGAAGACAGCGACCAGACCAAAGAATTGCCCTTCCATATAAAACTTAAGGACTTCCGAATAGAATATTACAAGCCTGAATACCTCGAAATCCTAACCCATCAGGGCCGGAGCAAAATCCCTGTTGAAGTCGGCAGGGCACTATCCATAGGCCCTGATTTTGGCACCACTCGTCTCGGCGAAGCGCCGAGCCGTAGCCGGATAACGATTGTAAGGGTATTCGAGAATTTCAAAATATCAATCGACGGCGACAGAGAAACTATTATCGACGACCCACAAGCAGGTTACAATCCCGCCCTTGAGGTCCGGATTAAAAACCCCGACGGGGCCGTAACTACCAGATACGTCTTTGAGCGTTTTCCAGACTACATCCACCCCGAAGATAAACTCCTGTTAAGATATCACAAGTCCGTCCGGGATTATATAAGTGACATCCAGGTCATTAAGGATGGAAACGTTGTTGCTGAAAAAACCATCGAAGTAAATCACCCTCTCCACTTTGGCGGATACCATTTTTACCAGAGTTCTTATGACACCCAGGCACACAGATACACTGTTCTTTCCGTCGTTTCCGATACAGGTCTGGATTTTGTCTATGCCGGGTATCTGGCGCTTGGCATCGGCGTCTTCTGGCATTTCTGGCTTAGACATATTTTTACAAAAAGAAAATCGAAAAGCGACCCTTCGATAAACTCAGGGTCGCCCTTAGCAAAATCGAAGGGCGAATAAATGGAAATTAAATACACAACTCAGGGTCTGCTGATTTACATTGCTATCGTTGCGTATCTGCTTGCGTTTCTGACCGCACTGCTGCGCCGCCCCGCCGTAAGGCGTCCCCAAGCGGAGAAAGCCGGCCGCATCTTCGCTATCTTCGGCTTTACAGTCGCAGTCCTGGCTTTCGGCTATCGCTGGTATCACGTTCGCCATATACCCTTTCAGAACCTTTTTGAGGTGTTCCTGAGTTTGGGTATGATGATTTATCCGGTCTCACTATTTTGCCGCCATATCCTGCGTGTAGGTGGGTTCTCAGCCGATATGCTCATAGGAGCAATAGTTCTTTTGCCGGCCGGCTTTGTCTTTAACGCTGAGCCGCAGCAACTGCCGCCGGTCCTGCAAAGCTGGCTATTCGCACCCCACGTCGCCGTCTATATACTCTCATACATTTTTATGGCAAAAGCCGCCTGCCAGGCTGTTTTTCAGCTCGCCGGTTTTATACCTAACCAAAGCGAAGACCTCCTGTCTTGTGAAGAGGGAACCTACCGTATGATTTGCGCCGGCTTTCCATTATTGACGCTCGGCCTAATCCTCGGAAGCGTCTGGGGCAAACTCGCCTGGGGTGATTACTGGGGCTGGGACCCAAAAGAACTCTGGTCTCTGGCGTCCTGGCTGGTTTACGTCGGATATTTCCATTTCCGCTGTATGTTTGGCAAAACCCGACCCCGTGCGAACAGCATTTGGGCTATTGTGGGAATGGCGGTCATTGTGATAACTCTGCTTTGGGTGAACCTTTCTCAGCTCTTCACCGGCCTGCATACCTACGCAACCTGACATTGTTTTGATAAACCGGCTTTATTACAAATCAAATAGACAAATTCCCGTATGACTTTTTATTGGCAGGGAACAGGTCTGTGCGTATAATAGTTGAATTATCTAACCAAGAGAGTTTAGGATTATGAAATACGACGAAGAAGACCTCTTAGCAAAAGCAGCAAAGCCTCTGGAAATAGCTTCAGAACTTCATTCGTATTACAAGGGCAAGATAGCTATAACAGCCAAGTGCCGAGTGAAGGACATACATGATTTTGATATATGGTACACGCCAGGTGTCGCATCTCCGTGCAGAGACATTGTTAGAAATCCTGAGATGGTTTATGAGCTAACCAATAAGTGGAACACCGTTGCCGTTGTTAGCGACGGCACTCGCGTACTCGGGCTCGGAGATATAGGACCACAGGCAGCTCTTCCCGTTATGGAAGGAAAAGCTCTACTCTACAAGTACCTCGGCGGTGTTGATGCATTTCCGATATGCCTTGATACGAAAGACGCTGATAAGCTTATAGAGACTATCCTGTTATTACATCCTTCTTTTGGAGGGATTAATCTTGAAGATATTGCTCAGCCCAAGTGTTTTTACATACTCGACAGATTGAGGAAGGAAAGCCCGATACCGGTATGGCACGACGACCAACAAGGGACTGCAACGGTCACCCTTGCCGGTCTTATTAATGCTTTGAAAGTAGTTGGTAAGAATATTAAAGCTGTAAAAATCGTTTTTATGGGAGCAGGCGCATCAAATATAAGGATTTCAGACCTTATTTTTCAGTTCGGCGCCGATGCAAAAAGATGCATTATGTATGACAGCAAAGGCCCCCTTTGTAAGAGCCGAACTGACATAAGGGACAATCCATCTCTAAAGGAGAAAGCAAATATCTGCCGGATTACCAATGAGTCTGGCTTCGAGGGTCCAATCGCCGAAGCGCTGCGGGGAGCAGATGTGCTGATTGCACTTTCAAAACCCGGGCCTAAATCCGTTCAAAAGGAATGGATATCAAAAATGGCAAAGGATTCCATTGTCTTTGCATGTGCCAATCCGGTACCCGAAATATGGCCATGGGAAGCAAAACAAGCCGGCGCCAGAATTGTTGCAACCGGGCGAGGTGATTTCCCGAACCAAATAAATAACTCCCTGGGTTTTCCAGGGATCTTCAGGGGAACTCTCGACGTAAGAGCCAGGACAATAACCGACGAAATGTGTATCGAGGCAGCAAGAGAATTAGCAAAAACCGCTGAAGATAAGGGACTAAGTGAAGATTATATAATTCCCTCCATGGATGAATGGGAAGTGTTTCCACGCGAGGCGGCAGCGGTCGGAGCTATGGCGATCGAGCAGGGAATAGCTCAAAAAGTCATGACACGGGCAGAACTGTACAAAACAGCTGAAGCAATCATAAAAAAAGCAAGAGACCAAACCCGACTGCTGATGGAAGAGGGATTCATAGCAGAGCCGGAAAAAGAATTTTAGCTCTATTCCCGCTGAAAACCTAATACTCAATAAATAACTTTATTTCAGGGGTCAACAAAAACAGACACACAGAATTTCCCACTAAATTTGATGCTGTTTGTTGAACTTTGGCCGGCAATGTTGTATCGTAAATGGTTTATCGTTGAAATGGCGTTTTGAATTGCAGGGACTTAGATGGAGCTGATAAAGAAAATCAGGCAGGCTGAAGCACAGGCACAGGAAATTATCGAACAGGCCAAAGCCGGGGCCGCCGGGAAAACCGAAGATGGACGGAAAAATCGGCGCCGGCTCTTAGCCGAAGCTGAACAGGAAAGGAAAAAAGCAATCGAAGCTGCTGTTGCCGCAGCGCAGTCACAAGGCCTTGCGGAAATCGAGAAACTCAAAACGCAAGCCGGGGAAAAGCAGCAGCAACTGCGGGACAAAGCAGCCGGCAAAATGGCCCCTGCAGCAACAAAAGTAATGGATTACTTAAGAGGCTAACTATGGCCATTGCTCAAATGGCAAAAGTGATAATTGTCAGTCACCGCACGCAAGCTTCGGAGCTTCTGGAAGCGTTGCAGCACGAAGGCATTTGCCAGATATTAGATGCACAGGAGGCTATGGTCAGCAGGGACTGGCCTGAGCCGACCACCGGAGCTGAGCGGCCGGTAAAGACCGAAGAGCTGTTAAATCGGCTGGCAAAAAGTATTGCATTTCTTAAACGTTATTCCGAATCCCACAAGGGGCTTGCAAGTGTTCTGTCTCCACGTACCGTTATTGACGAGCAGGCATACAACCAGATTGTTTCGAGCAGGGAAGTCCCGGAAGTTATTGAGCAGTGCCGCAAATGCGAAGCAGCGATAGAAAAGTTCAAAACCGAGCGCGAAAATCTCCTCGGCACTTTGGAGCAGCTCCGACCCTGGGTATCACTTGAGACGCCTGTCGAAGAGATTGGCCGGCTGCAGCAAACAACAGCTCTGGCGGGATTGATACCGGCCCGGCAGCTTGAGCAACTAAAGCAGCAGTTAGGTGAGCTTGGTGCGGCGATTGAAGTTGTAGGGACATCCGGAAACAGATGCGCCTGCCTTATTGCCTGTCTAAATCAGAATCTAAATGACCTGCAAAAGCTGCTGCGCTCGGTTGATTTTGAAGCTGTTAGCTTTGAGGGTATGGCCGGAACCGTAGCGGAGTTGATAAAGCAGAACAGCGAAAAATTAGACGAGGTAGAAAACCAGCTAAAGACTGAACAGAATAAAGCTCTGTCTCTGAGCAAAAATTTGCTTAAACTCGAAATCCTTTATGACCATTATGAAAATCTATTAAACAGAGAGCAGACCAAAGGCACCGCCCCTTCAACCGAACACACCGTCCTTCTGGAAGGCTGGGTGAAAAAAAGCGATTACGCCCGCCTGGAGAAAATAGTCTCGCACTTTGGGGCGTCGAGTCTGAATAGAATTGAACCGGCTGAGGAGGAAGACATTCCGGTCGAGATAGAGAATAAAAACTTTGTCCGGCCTTTTGAAATGATAACCCGCCTGTATGGTATGCCTGTCTCGTCAGGGGTTGACCCGACAGCCTGTTTGGCGCCGTTTTTTATGTTGTTCTTCGGAGTATGTTTAGCTGATGTTGGCTACGGACTTGTTATGGCCGCAGTTATGCTCTGGCTTATAAAGAAAACACAGGGCGACAAAAAGCTGTTATGGCTGTTTCTGATTTGCGCAGCTATAACTATTCTGATGGGGGCAATCACCGGTGGCTGGTTCGGTGATGCGGTGCCAACATTCATACCCGTGTTGAACCCGCTAAGAGAAAAATTAATGTTGTTTGACCCGATGGAGCAACCGATGGTGCTCTTTGTTCTGTCAATGATACTGGGTTATATCCAGATTATGACAGGTCTTCTGATTGCCTTTGTCCATAACACAAAGCAAAAAGACTACATTGCTGCTTTGTGCGACCAGTTAAGCTGGCTGGTTATGCTTAATTGTATTGTGATTTTTGGGCTAAGTAAAGCTGGGATGGTGCCGGCGGAGGTAGGTAGGTTTTTTGGGACACTGGCACTGGTGCCGGCCGGGGTAATTCTATTGTTCAGCCATCGTCAGGGCCGATGGGCCGGACGCATCGGTATGGGCACATATAATCTGTTCAGTGCTGTGTTCTATGTGGGTGATGTGCTCAGCTATCTGCGGTTGATGGCGCTTTGTATGGTCGGTGGCGGCATCGCAATGGCGATAAATATTATCGCCAAAATTAGTCTGGACATACCTTATGGATTGGGTGTTTTGGCGATGATATTGGTGCTTGTCTTCGGCCATGCGCTTAATCTTGTGTTATCTGCTCTGGGTGCATTTGTTCACACGCTGCGATTACAGTATGTGGAGTATTTTACGAAGTTTTTTGTTGGCGGCGGCAGATTATTCGAACCGCTGCGAAAAGACTATAAACATATCTACATCAAATAATAAAGAAAGAGAGGTCTGGCAATGAGTTATGGAATGATGTTGGCCTTGGCTGGCGCCGGAATGGCAGTTTTCCTGCCGGGTATCGGCTCGGCACTTGGGATTCTAATCTCCAGCAGGGCTGCCACAGGCGTATTAAGCGAGAAGCCGGAAAGGTACGGGCAACTGCTCATTATGGTGGTCCTGCCGGGCACTCAGGGTTTCTATGGCTTTCTGGCGGCTCTTCTGGTGATGATTAATCTTAACTTTTTTGGCGGAACCAAGATTGACCCAAGCTCTCAGCTTGGGGGGCAAATACTATTATCCTGTTTGCCCGTTGCTATTGCGGGTCTTATGACGGCGATTTATCAGGGTAAGGTTTCAGCTGCCGGCATAATGATGACCGCCAAAAAACCGGAAATGGCATTTAAAGCAGGCGTAGTTTATGCGGTTATGGTGGAAATGTATGCAATCCTGGGCTTGCTGGCAACACTGCTGCTTCTCACAAAAGGCATTACTTGGCCAACAGCCGCCTGAAAATATTGAAGCGATATATAGTCACACGGGAATAATTTATGGAAGGCCAACAGGTCATAGAAAAAATATTGGCCGATGCGAAAGCCGAGGCAGAGAAAATAAAAAAACAGGCCGAGGAAAAAGAGGCTGTTGAGCAGGCCAAACTCAAAGAACAATTGCGAGAGTTCGATAAGCAAACACAGGCTATTGCTCAAAAGGCCGGCGAAGACAAAAAAGCTCATCTCCTCGCAGCAGCAAGAATGGATATTGCAAGACAGCTCCTCGCAGAGAAAAGAAAAATTCTCGATGAGGTTTTTGCCCAGGCACGAGAGCATCTGGAAAATCTGTCGGATGAGCAATACTGCAAGCTGATGACTAAGCTGATGCTCGAAGCAGTCGAAAGCGGTGACGAAGAGGTTGTCATCGACAATGAAGAAAAGCGAATCGACCAAAAGTTTATAAAGAACATCAATCAACAAATTGCCCCCGGCCGCACTCGTCAGGGCGAAGCGCCCTGCCGTAGCTCGAAAGGTAATTTAAGATTGTCCGAGGAGAGGGCCAATCTCGGAAGAGGCTTTATCTTAAAACGGGGTAAGATAAAAAACAATGTCTCGATTGAAGTATTGTTGGCTCAGGCACGCAGGGAATTGGAAATCGGGCTGGCCAAAGAATTATTCGAAGACTGAACAATAAATGTTTGATGTTGTTGAACAACCTGTTCTGGATTTTTATCTGTATCCGCCTCTCGGCGGGGATGACTGGCGATATGGACACCAGACGGCTCGGGTACGTGTGCTCGAGACGCGGATGCTGTCGGCAGCGGTGCTCCTTGATATGGCTAACGCTGAAAGTTTCGAGTCAGCTGCAGATTTACTGGCGGCAAGCGAATATTCACTGCAACATGGCAGCAAAAACTTTGCAGAGGTTGAGAATGTTCTGCAGTTTAGAAGGTCGGCAACGAGAAAATTGTTCGAGGAATTGATGATTGATAAGCTGATTGTAGAGCTGTTTAGAGCTCGTGATGATTTTGCAAACCTGCGATTAGCCCTCAGGCGAACATTGACGGAAAGACCATTAGGCACCGATTACAGCAGCGAAGGCAACGTTTCACCCCAAATTTTCGAGCAAGTCTTTGAAGAAAAAAACTATGAGTTGTTCCCCGATTATGTGGCTGAAGCGGCAGAGCGGGCGGTTTTGGCCTACTATCAAAATAAGGATATACGCCGGATTGATTACGCAATCGACCAGCTTCAGGCAGAGTACAATTTGAAAAAAGCACGCCGGTTAAAAAGCATTTTTCTGTTAGGGCTTTTCAGGATACAGATTGATTTAACCAACATACGCACTCTTCTTCGCCTGAAATTCACTGAATCTGAGCAGCGCGACGTTTTTCTAAAAGGAGGATACCTTGAGCTGGAACGGCTGCGGCACGGGCTTGAGCTCGGCTACGAGGCGATGGGGCCGTTATTTTTCGTAACGCCTTACTGCCGAGTTGTCGAAGCAGGCGCTAATTATTTAATGTCGAACAAATCTTTCTTGAAGGTTGAACAGCAGTGTGAGGAGCATTTAACCGGATTTCTAAAATCAACGATTCAAATAACCACCGGCCCTCAGCCGATTATTGCCTATTTGCTAATGAAGGAAAATGAAATCCGCAACGTTCGGCTGATATTAACAGCGAAAAGGAACTCATTGGATACAAAGCTGATTTTAGACCGTATCTCGTGAACAGTAAATCGAGGCACGAGCCACGGGCGACGAGCGACGAATTATGGAAGGTAAAGTTGCTGTTTTGGGTGATTCAGATTTTGTGATGCCGTTCTCGGCGCTTGGAGTAGATACATACTCTGTTGGTCAAACCGCTGAGCAAATACTTGAAAGCGCCAATAAAATAATCAGTGATAAGTATGCTCTTGTCGTGGTTGCCGAAAATATAGCGCCGGCGGTTGAAGAAATCTTTTCAGCTTATCAGGATACCCCGACACCCTGCATTGTCGTGGTGCCATTCACTACCGAACCGGCTGGCGTCGCAACGAGAGCCCTTGGAAAAGTGCTTAAAATGGCTGCGGGTATTAACATTTTACAGAACGATTAGGAAAAGGTTTTAATAATGGCTGAAGAAAAAACCGGCAGAATAGTCAAAGTTGCAGGTCCTGTTGTTGTTGCCGAAGGTATGACTGGGGCCAGAATGTATGATGTCGTTCGCGTAGGGCAGCTGGCCCTTATAGGTGAAATCGTGGAATTGAAAGCAGATTCAGCTTCAATCCAGGTCTATGAAGAAACCACAGGTGTAGGCCCCGGCGAACCCGTAGTTAACACAGAATCGCCGCTTTCGGTCGAATTAGGACCCGGCCTGATTGAGAGTGTTTACGATGGCATCCAAAGGCCGTTGGACTTGCTCGTAAAAGCCGAAGGCGAATTTATGAGCAGAGGCAGTGTCCTGCCGGCTTTGAACAGAGAAAAAAAATGGCACTTCAAACCAACTATAGAAAATGGTGAAGTCGTCGGCCCGGGCGACATCATAGGCGAGGTTCAGGAAACCACACAATTCGTGCATAGGATTATGGTGCCTTCCGCAGTAGTGGGGACTATCCGGAAAATAGCTGAAGGTGATTACACAGTCGAGCAAACAATCGCCGTTTGTCTCGCCGAAGATGGCACCGAAACTGAGCTGAAGTTGATGCAGAAATGCCCAGTCAGAAATGCCAGGGGGGTAATAAAACGTCTTGCTCCGGACAGAATCCTTGTTACCGGCCAAAGAATCATTGATACCTTCTTTCCCGTTGCTAAGGGCGGGACTGCTTGTGTGCCGGGGCCGTTTGGCTCAGGCAAAACGGTCGTCCAGCATCAGCTATCAAAATGGGTCGATGCAGATATTGTTGTTTATGTCGGCTGCGGAGAGCGCGGCAACGAAATGACCGATGTTCTGATGGAATTTCCCGAATTGAAAGACCCACGCAGCGGAGAACCCTTAATGAAACGCTCTGTCCTTATCGCAAACACATCTAATATGCCCGTAGCAGCCAGAGAAGCATCCGTCTACACAGGCATTACCATAGCTGAGTATTTCCGCGATATGGGTTATGTCGTGGCCTTGATGGCTGACAGCACCAGCCGATGGGCCGAAGCAATGCGCGAAATATCGACGCGCCTCGAAGAAATGCCCGCCGAAGAAGGTTATCCTGCTTATCTGGCAGCTCGGATTGCTGCGTTCTATGAAAGAGCTGGCCGGGTCCAGTGCCGAGGCCGCCCCCAGCGTGAGGGAGCTTTGTCGGTTATCGGCGCGGTAAGCCCGCCAGGCGGCGACCTCTCGGATTCGGTCGTCAGGGCGACGCTGCACGTAGTCAAGGTCTTTTGGTCGCTCGTCGGAAGCCTCGCCTACCAGAGACACTTCCCCGCCATCGATTGGCTGACAAGCTATTCATTCTATAAACAATACTTGAAAGAGTGTTTCGAAGACAAGGACCAGGGCCGGGAAATGGAACGGATGACGGTAAAGGCGATGAGCCTGCTGGAGCAGGAAGCCGAGCTGCTTGAGATAGTTCGTCTCGTCGGCGCAGAGTCCCTGTCGCCGGCGGACAGATTGGCACTTGAAACAGCACGCTCAATCCGTGAAGACTTCCTGCATCAAAACGCCTATCACGAAGTCGATACCTTTACGCCTATGGCCAAACAGTATGAAATGTTAAAAACCATCTTGTACTTCCACGAGCAGGCGCTGGCCTCTATTGAGGCAGGAGTTGAAACCGCTCCAATTTTCAAATTGGCCGTCCGAGAACAAATCGCAAGAGCAAAATATATCCCCGAAAGCGAGATAACCAAAATCGCCCAAATTCGCGACACGATTGACGAACAGTTCAAACAATTAAAAGTTGCGGATAGCGTATAGCGAAATTCGGGACACGGGTCACGAGCGACCAGACACGAAATAGGAGTTTGAAATGTTGTCCATAAAAGAATATCAGACGGTTGCGAGTATTTCCGGCCCATTGATGATAGTCGAGATGGTTGACCAGGCTAAATACGGCCACATCGTCGATATCGAGCTCGCAGATGGTTCGATTCGCCACGGCCAGATTCTGCAGGTCGAAAGAGACAAAGTCCTCGTCCAGGTCTTCGAGGGAACACGCGGCGTCGACGTCAGCAGAAGCACGGTCCGTTTTTTGGCCAGACCGCTCGAATTGGCCGTTTCCCCCGACATCTTAGGCAGGGTCTTCAGCGGCCTCGGAGAGCCAAAAGACGATGGCCCTGCAATCATCCCGGAAAAACGCCTCGATATTAACGGCCGACCCATCAATCCCGATGCACGGGACTACCCCAACGAATTCATCCAGACGGGCATATCGGCAATTGATGGCCTAAATCCGCTCGTCCGAGGCCAGAAACTCCCCGTTTTTTCAGGCGCAGGACTGCCGCATGACCAGATAACCGCCCAGTTAGCCCGCCAGGCAACCGTCCTCGGCAGGGGCGAGGAATTCGCCGTTGTCTTCGCTGCTATGGGAATCACCTTCGAGGCCGCCCAGTTCTTCATCGATGACCTGCAGGAAACCGGTGCTATTGAGCGGGCTGTTATGTTCGTCAATCTTGCAAACGACCCTGCAATCGAGAGGATAGCCACCCCTCGGTTTGCACTTACCGCCGCCGAGTACCTCGCCTTTGAGCTGGATATGCACGTCCTCGTAATCTTAAATGATATGACCAATTATTGCGAGGCCCTGCGGGAAATCAGTGCTGCCAGAAAGGAGGTCCCAGGCCGAAGAGGATACCCAGGATACCTCTACACGGACCTCGCAACCGTTTATGAAAGGGCCGGACGAATCAAAGGCAAAAAAGGCTCTATTACAATGGTGCCTGTCCTGACTATGCCTGAGGACGACAAAACCCATCCGGTTCCCGACCTGACCGGCTATATTACCGAAGGCCAGATTATCCTCTCGCGTTCGCTGCACAGAAAGGCCGTCTCACCGCCTATTGATGTTCTGCCGAGCCTGTCTCGATTGAAAGATAAAGGCATCGGCAAAGGGAAAACACGCGAAGACCACGCCGACCTTTACAACCAGCTTTACGCCGCCTATGCCCGTGGCAAAGAAGCGCAGGAGCTGGCGACCATTATGGGTAAAGACACACTGTCAGAAGAGGACAAAAAATATATGGACTTCGCAAACAAATTCGAGGCCCGCTATGTTTCCCAGGACTATTATGAAAACCGCTCGGTCGAAACGACTCTTGACCTCGGCTGGGAGATGCTGAGTATGTTTGAGAACGCTGAGCTAAAACGCATGGATACCAAGCTCATCAATAAGTATATGCCGAGATTCAGAAAAGGCGCGGATAGAAAAAAAAAGGAAGCTGAATAGATGCTCGAGAATGTCAATGCAACACGAATGGAACTCTTGCACCTGCGAAAGCGGGTGGCTTTGGCCACTCGCGGACATCGTCTGCTCAGCGAAAAACGCGATGAGCTTTCCCGCCGGCTGATTCAAATCGCCAGGCAAATTAAACCGCTGCGCGAAAAAGTCGAAAGAGAATTGTTGGAAACCTGTCGGCGTTTTATGTTGGCCCGTGCATCGATGGAGCCGGAGGATATAAAAGCCGCACTTGAAGTCCCTACAAAAAAATTCACCCTGGCCGTCGACTTCGCTCACATTATGAACGTAAAAGTCCCGCATTTACTTAAGGAAATGGCCGGCGAAATCATCTGTTACGGCTTCGCCGCCACATCCGGCGAGATGGACGTTGCATTGTTGGCTTTAGAGCGTGCCTTCGATGGCTTAATTGAGCTTGCTGAGAGAGAAAAGCAGGCCCGTCTGCTTGCTGTCGAGTTGCGAAGGACCCGCCGAAGGGTCAATGTCTTGGAGCACGTGGTCATTCCCGAGCTGCACGAAACCATCAGATATATCTATGACAAGCTCGCCGAAGCCGAACGCGACAGCACCTCCCGACTTATGAAAATCACCGACATCATCCGCGCTTAAAGGCGATAGGACTGATTATACCTGTTTGCTCTTATTTACCACCCTTATCGGCGTCTGTCTGCCCCTGATTTTGCTACTGTTTGGCAATCTTGAAGGTGTACTTCGGCCTGCTGTATATAACATTACCGCAACCGAGCCGAGCAGCAAAAGCACAACCGGTTCGCCGACGGCAGAAATACCGTGGTACACACCACGCGCAATCGCAACAAAGTCTGCGCCTGTAGGGACATCAAGCTGTGGATATTTGTTCGAGCCGGCCTCTACCGCCGAATCGTCATCAGACTTGAGAGCAAGACTGTGGTACTCTCCCCTCGCAACGGCAACAAAGTTATTACCCGCAGGCACGTCGCACTGCCGGCAATTGTTCAATCCCCACGCCGATAACGAACCGTCAAACTTAAGGCCGAGACTGTGGAACCCTCCATCCACAATAGCAGCAAATTCCTCACCGCAAACCACGCGATTGGGGTATTGATTCCAACCCCACACTACCCCTGAACCATCGGACTTAAAAGCTCGGCTGCAACAAAAACCACACGCAATAGCGACAAAGTTGTTACCCGTAGGCACATTGCACTGGCCGTAGATATTGTTGCCCCACGCTACCACCGAACCATCGGATTTAAGAGCAAGACTGTGGAACCCACCGGCCGCAATGGCAACAAAGTTGTTACCGGAAGGCACGTTGCACTGCTGGTAATTGTTCCAGCCCCACGCTGCCACCGAACCGTCGGACCTCAGAGCAAGACTATGGTATCCCCCACACGCAATAGCAATAAAATTGTTACCTGAAGGCACATTGCACTGACCGTAGGTATTCTCGCCCCACGCCGCCAGAGAACCATTGGACCTGAGAGCAAGGCTGTGCCACGAGCCGCCCGCAACGGCGGCAAAGTCGTTGCCAGAAGGAGCGTCGCACTGACCGTACGTATTATCACCCCATGCTGCTATTCGTCCACCATACGCCGATTCGCAAATTCCGCCTCCTGTAACCACAAGCAAAACCGCCGCTGCCAGAACAAAAACAGTTTGTTTTTTTATCTTCATCTCCTCCTCAATCCCCCCCAATACAGTATCGCACCTGATTGGCACCGATACGCTGGAAAAACCGCACAAACTCAAATAGGGGGAAATGCATCTTTTCTCCTCCTTTCGGTGCTTTTGCAAGAACTGAAAGGTAATACTATGTATTATACGCTCCTCAAATTATAAATCAAGAAAAAAATATCCCATAAAAAGTGAAAAAACGAACGAAGCAAACGCCCTGAAATATGCGTTTTCAGAGTAAAAATGGGTTCGATATGGGGCAAAAACGAAAAAGGGCTGTCTCAGCCGGCCGGCAAAGAGGTTCACAAACCGAACACGCATAAAAAGTTTTAATCCTCGCCTGATTTCTCCCGAATAATATCATCGTGGCCAATCTTTCTATAAAAGTGGTATAATAGATTATTGGTAGCCGGGCCCTAAGACGCCGGCTTAACAAATCTGCCGGGAAACCTTATGAAGGACGCAGTGAATAAAAAACGACCGTTACAGTGGTGGCGATGTGTATTGCTGGCGATGGTGCTGATTGCTATGGTGCTGCTCGCCTTTTTGATATTGGCAGATTATTTGTTGGAAAAACAATTAGGCAGCGAGATTATCAAAATCAGCCGCGCATCTGAACCCATCACATTTCTCGATTTACAGCCCGTCCTCAACCAGAGCGGCACCGGCGAGGATGCTGCTCCTTACTATCAGGAGGCGCTGAGCAGCATAATCCCCGGCAGCCTGGAAAATTTGAGTAAAGTTAGTACCTTCTATCACAAAAGCATAATCTCTCTGCCGGCTAACCAATTCCCCGCCGAAATATATGAAAAAATTGCACAGAATCTCGCTAAACTCCAGCCCGTACTGGAAAAGTTCGACAAAGCCGCAGATTTGCCTCTATCGCGATTTGACATCGGTATCGAACAGGGATTGCAGGTTTGCCAAACCCGTCTGAACAGCATCCAGACAGCTGAATTTTTGTTATCTCTACGAACGTTGCACCTTGTCCAGCAGGGTGAAGATGACGCCGCAGTGGACTCCGCAGTCACCATGCTGAAAATGATACGTGTGCTTGACTCCTCCCCGACTATGGTCTTGCACACAGCCAAGATGATATTTGTAGCTCATGCCTGTCGGGATATCTATTTGTTGTTGGAACACGCTCGCCCCTCGGAAAAAGCGTTGGCTAAGCTCCAGGATTCGCTCTCACAAACAATCCCCCCGAATACGCTGGAAAGAATGTTTTTCGCTGAAAGGGCTTACCAGTTGGAAGTGGCGAGGAATTTGCTCCCCGCTGATATCGCTTCCCGGTTCCTGCAGAATAAAGTCCCGCCTTTGCCGGAGCGGTTACTTTTGCCTTCTTCCCGATGGGGACGGGTGCGGATAAGGCAAGCATCAGTCCGGTATCTTCGTAATATGGCCGAGCTGATAGCTGCTGCGCACCGTCCCTGGCCGCAGCCCTTGGATGCCACTGCTGCTGATGCGCCACCTCCGACGGAAAAGCCCGCCGGACTGCTTTCGGGTGGCGCTGTATTTGTTCGCCTGACTGCTGAAACCCTTGCCCTCGTTCGCTGTACCACTTTGGCCATCGCTGTCGAGCGATACCGGCTTCAGCACGGCGAATTGCCGGCCGCTTTGTATGAACTCTGCCCGGCTTATATCGATTCGCTGCCCTTCGACCCATTTACAGGTAAAGAGCTGCTCTTCAGCCGCGATGAGGAAACTTATGTAGTGTACAGCGTGGGCGCTAACCGAAGGGATGACGGCGGCTCTACAATACGCAAGGCTGACGAGAATAGTCCGCTGGACTGTGGCCTTCGTATCCGCCTCCGCAAACCAGAATAGCAGTCACCGCCACGGCAATGTTGTCAGAGCCGCAAGCGTAAGCGACCGGTCAATACTCAACGTTGTCATTCCTCCGAAGGCAGGAATCTACTCTCCGTCATTGCGAGCGCAGCGTGGCAATCTCATTCAAAATAGTAAATCGTCAATAGTAAATTGTAAATGAACAACCGCCTTGCTTGCCACTCTTTTATAGATTACAATATCTCTAAAATTTATTTGAAAAGTACGAGGAAATAAACAGATGACGGAGAAAGCAAACTACGGGCCGGATAACCCGCATCCGTTATCGACGCTCAAGACGGAACTTGTCTGGGAAAAAAATACGACCAATTCGGCAATCAACGCCCACATATGAGCCATAGTTGGGGGGTAGGTTAGAGAGCAAGAGGGACGATGGACCTACTTGGTTTTAGCTTCACTAACCTTAACCGTGTAACCACCGCACTCTTTTCCATTCAGTGCGGCTATTGCTGCCTGGGCCTCAGCATCATTGCTCATCACGACAAAACCGAAACCCTTGCTCTGGCCTGTCTCGCGGTCAGTGATTATATAAGCTTTTTCAACCGTTCCAAATACTGAAAACAATGCTTCTAAGCTCCCCTGGTCTGCTTCAGGACTTATATTTCCAACATACACCTTTTTACCCATTACTATTCTCCATTTGGGTTTCTCTGTGCTCTAAAAAAGCTATTGTACCTTAAATCTATGAAAATCCAAGGGGATATTTGGGGTAGGTTAGACTGGAATATGATTTTCCCCAGCCGCGAAAATATCGAGTCAATTTCAACTCAAATTGCAAATCGCCAATCGTAAATCGTAAATCGTTTCACGCCGGGGGTGCATAAGTTTACCCTGTGGGATGCGCTGTTTGCTATCCCATCGGGGCGAGGTCCGTTTCCTCCATCCTTACTTCGAGAGAGTTACCGTTAAGAAATCAGTATGCTGTCCCCAGATTTTCCCTGTGTGCCTGGCAGCCGAAATATCAGGTTTTTGCTAATTATGTTCGTGATGGTTTTGGGGGATAGATTCTTTTACTTCATCATGATGCCCTGCCTGTCCTGCAGCATCGAGGTCAAGCTTTTCTACATAATGTACAAATTCGATGTAGGCCTCAACAAATTCTCTGCCGGCTTCAATGCTTTCTTCGCTATGTTTTTTCTTTTCGATGGCTTTGGCAAAACGAGTGTTGATGCCATTTGCAATTTTTGCTGTTAATTCTTTTGATAGTTCTTCAACAGAGCCGGTTTCGAGGGCTTTATCTGCGGCGGCAACAATTGGTTCCACGGCGTCGGCGGGTTTGAGGCCTGTGTATGGGGCGCCTTCACCTGTTCGATGAAGGCGGACAAGGGTTTCGAAAAAGTACATATCGGCAAGTTCCTTTGCCTGCGGCGATAAGGTTCGCACATCGAGAGAATTTTGGAAGGCCTGTGCAACTTCTTTCTCGTTCTCTTTTTTTATCCACTTGAGTACCGGCGTTATATCCTTTTTCTCAAGGGCGGTTTTTGCTGCCTTGACAATGGGACCGTTGAGTGTATCGCAGTGAGCATACGATTTATTTAAACCCACCAAAGCAACACCAAATAACAAAACTCCTAACGTCATAATCTCTAAGAAACTAATCTTTTTCATTTTTTCTCCTTTCAGAAATTGTTGGTTTTGTGTCATTTTACCCCGCTTTTTAATTCTTCGAATGTCTTCTTAATAAACCCGTACGATTGCTTCTTCGCCTCTTTCCCGTCCCCCGCCCCAAACGCCCTCCTCGCAATTATCTTCGCATACTGATAATAAATCAAACCACGTATTGTTTTTTCAGAATCCCTTCTCTGATAATTTGATCGGCTCACCTAGCCAATTGTTGACTCCTTTTAGGACTGATTGCGCACACACAAAGGTTACTTCTAGTATCATTTTGAATCGTGAATTCTCATAATTACTAATACTCTGGTCAGACCTTATAAATTGCATTAAATGCTCATTTCCATCCGTTAAATGGGTGTTACGAGAATAAAAACGGTACCCTAAATCATACAATTTTGAGTTACCTGTAGCATCTGCCAAATTCTTTATAGACATCTCTGTAAATCCATAACGCCGAAGATTAACTATCTCTTCGTGAGCATAACGGGAATCGATTTCCGCTTCAATCTTCGAATAAAATTCTCTTGTTTCTTTGCCAGGACAAATCTCGTAATTAGTCGCCTTAATCTGCTTTAGTTTGTCTAACATCAAAGAGTCAATAAACTTTTGGAATATCTTGTCATACTCTTTCTTGTTTTGCATAACATAGTCAAATGCAAACTTTGCTTCCAGTAATGCTCGAGCCAATATCTGTGATTCTTCAGTATAATCCTTTCTGACAAGCAGGCACAGTGCCTCAATAAGACGGGTGACTTTCCTTGTAAATACAAGAATTAGTACATCTTTGTCCTTATTTGCTTTACGCTGCAACAATACATCAATTAAATTGTTGCCAACCTTAACCATCTCGCTTATAGCGCTGACAGAATAAGACTTTATCTTCCACATTTGCCTCTTTATTCTTAATTCCGAATAGGTACTCCTATACTGTTTTGTTCAATATATTTATATTAAATATATTCGGAGAATCTGATTTCATAACCCGCATTAAAAAATGATGGAATTTAAAAAATTACTTGCTGGTTCAAAGAACTTTTTGAACCTCCTCTTTGAAGAGCACTTCGAGACCTAATTTTTTACTGATCAATTCTCTATTTCTGGCGTAATCACCATCAAGAGTAGCAAAATAATGACAACCTAAGTGCTGAGCAACAAGTAAATGTAATATATCAGCAAGTCCCATTTGAACGTAAGACAGTGCTAGAATAATATCTTCATTTTTAGAACCAATACTGATACTGAATCCCGACAGTTCACATTTTTCGACACCATCTAAACCGTTATCCAACAAATGGTATTGAGATACAGTCGTTCTAGAAAAAAGATCTTTTGCACCAGTATGAGGAGGTGATTCCAATGATTTCTTTAGCGTATCAGTAAGGTATTCACCCAATTGCTTCAGGCCAATTCTTTGTACTTGGGTAGACCTTGTTGCCCGACTTGCCTCAGATTTGAAGTTTTCTTCTGCAATCCAGCTATTCATCTCAATCCATACAAGGGGGGACACCACAAATATCACTTTAGATGTACCATCAAAGATGCTTCTACGCATGGATTTAGCTAGAGAATAATACTTATTCGAATTAAGCAGGTCTCCAAGATATTTTTCCCCTTCACTTTGTGGTTGATGAATAATCTCGTCAGTTTCAATTTCGGAATATTCGCTCCCTTCAGCACTAAAATATTCAATAGCTAACGATGATTCCAGATATGCACGAGGTTTTTCCATATAGTTATTATCCTCCAAATTTTCGCCAAAGGCAAGCTGGAAATTCATTAACCCCGCGATGCTTCTCGTAGCGTAGCGAAGACCCCGGCGTAGTTTTGAAACGAAGACGGGCCCTTAAAGTTGCTCACCCCATTTTACCCTCAAACTCAACAACCACAACTTGAAAATTTTACCCCGTGAGATGTGCCTGCCCTGTGGGATGCGCCGTATGCTATCCCATCGGGGTTGTTCACTATCTAACTGGGGCGGTGTCCAAAAAGTTAGTGTTAATATAGGTAACCTTTGGCTGAACTTTCCTATGAACTACGAACCATAAACTCTCCGCGTGCTCAGCGTTCTCCGCGGTTAATAAAATTTCAATCAAATGCGCAGGGGGGTGAAAATTTGTCGAATATTTTCAAACGTTTCTATACTATTTTCAAACGTTTCTATACAGTTTTCGAATATTTTCGAACGTTTTCAAACGTTTTCGAACGTTTCTTACACGAACTTGCGCGTTTGGTGCTACCCCAGATTACCCATCTTCACCATCTTGCCTGTTTAACTTACACCTTAACCCCTATATCAGGTCTGCGCAGATAGGTCGGCTGTAGTGTTAGAGGGTCAGCGAATTGCCCAGCTAAAGCTTTTTCCCACCCGAGTTTATAAACCTTTTCCGCTCGTGGATTCCAATACTTCTCATCTAAAAATCGAATGCCATCGGCCTTGAATTTATCTTTATGATATACCAGACCTTCGCCTAACAACCACACCGGCCGAGACTTACCGCCACAATTCTCGATGAACTGCCCAGCCGTCATCAAACAATCCGGCATCGATTTTTTCCACCGTAAGGTGTCCTGTGGACATTGGCCTTGTTCGTTTTGGTATACTGCGATGAAAAATTGACCGCGTTTAGCATCGAGGATTGTGGCGATTTTGTTTAAGTCTTTGACTTTTTCTTCTTTTATATAGTCAGTTGCATTGGCGGCGATTACGTCCAGCGTATCGACTGCGATGATTTTTGCAGCGTTTGCCAAGTTCATTGTTTTTGCTAAAGCTACCGCTATACGCAGGCCCGTGAAGCTGCCGGGACCGACTGATATATAGATGTGCTCGATTTCTTTGGGCTTTCTGCTGAAACGAACCAGCAGCTTGTGAACAGCAGGGAAAATCTCTGCACTATGTCTCATTGGGCCGGAAAAGTGAGCTTCGCTGAGCATTTGTTCTCCGAGTGCTATTGCAACCGAGCCTGTCCTGCCGGACGTTTCAATGGCTAATATCAAGGGTTTTGGTCTCATACTGCTTTTGCTTTATGCTTGTTTTGGATAGCTATATTTTTTTACAGTTTTAAGGGTTTTGTTGCAACAAAAAAGGCAGTTTTTTAGCTTATTATTTTACCTATTTTAACAGGCCGTTTTCCCATTTTACCAAAATTAAAGTTAGATATTATCGGGCAAACGTCCACAGTCAAATTTTTCTCTTGCAAAGAATCGCATTTTTATGTAAAATACCTATTATAAGTCAAACCATAAAAAGGTGGTTGCGGTTACAAATATTTTGTGTTAAGTTAATCCGCCGCAGGCGGATAAATTTGTGAAAAAGTTTCTGCCAAGGAGGGTGTTTTTGGTTAGGAGGAGGTTAATTTTGGACAAGATAAGATTTCTAATTGAATCTTCTGGTCGAAAGCCTCTGTTAGTTATTTTGGTATCCCTTTTGCTTCTGACAACATCTGCCCTGTCAGATGTGGGTCCATCCCAGCCAAGTGAGGCTGATAAGGAGAAGATAGTTCGCCAGGTAGCTCAAAGGTGGATTCAGGTTGGCGCAGAACAATACAAAAGAGGTTACTTCAAAGCTGCGAAGCAATCGTTCCTTCTGGCACAGGACTACCAGGAATATTTAACTGCTGATGAGCGCGAGAAACTAACCGCGCTATTGGAGAAGACACACAAAGGTATACTTGAAAGAGAGCACATTCTTGAGACAATTCGGACGGCTGATGGATTGGTTAAGCAAGGTGAACTAATCAAGGCCAAAGCGCGTCTTGAAGAGATTAAAGACAGTGAATTTTTGACCAAAGCGGAGCAGGAACTAATCACGAAGGGGCTTAATAAATTAGGCGATCAGTCAGATGAGCAGAAAAAAGAAATCGCCGAACTTTATAACCGCAGCGTGGAGTTTTACAACGCCGGTCAACTCGAAAAAGCCCGGGAAGGTTTTGTTAAAGTTGCGGCAAGTAATTTAGTGGCAGCACCACCGGGAGAGACAGCAGAAGATTACCTGGTGAAAATAGATGATATTTTGGCACAGAGAGCCGAGCCTTCAGCACCAACTGAAGCACAACCTGAAGATACGCTGGGGACCACCATCGCAGCTATTGCAAAGGAATTACTTGGTGGTGAGGCCGAACCTAATGAGGTCGCCGAGCAGCAGGTAGTTCAGGAACCAAACGAGCAGCAGGTAGTCCAGGAACCAAACGGGCTTGTGGTTGCTGCTGTTCGGCAAGGAGAAGCAACTGAGCCGGTAGCATCGAAAGACACCTACATCGAAGTGATTAATCGCAAAAGAAATATCCGGCAAAGTCACACAAGAGCAGTTGTTAACGATGCGGTGGCTAAAGTGCAAAATTACATAAGCCAGGACGAATTCGATAAGGCAAAGGAAGAGGTAGAGAGAGCTGAACGGATTGTGAATGAATACCAACCGGACCTCGGAGACGAGCTTTTCAGACAACACAGCGGTGAATTGAAACAACTGGCCGAGAAAATAGTCCAGGAACAGGACAAGAGGGTCCAGCAGCTGCAGGAACAGAAGCGCTTAGAGGCGATAGAAGCACAACGCAGGGATAGAGAGCAGATGGAGGCTGACAGAAGCAAGAGAATAGCCGAACTGATGGACAACGCGGTTACTTATCAGAGCCAGCAGCGTTACGTGGAAGCTCTTGGCCAATTAGAAAGCTTGCTCGCGATCGACCCGTTAAACAACCAGGCTCTGTTACTGAAGCAGACGCTGGAAGATATGGTTGGCTTCCGCAGACAATTGGAGGCGCAGAGAGAATCGGATAAGGAACGTGTCAATACTTTGATAGGGACTGATGAGGCCATGATACCATATGCTGAAGAGCTTAAGCATCCCAAGGATTGGCGGGAAATTATCGCCAGTCCGTTTCGAAAACCAGAACCTCCAATCGGGCGGAGCGCGGCTGATGCAGCTGTCGATAAACAATTAGATGAAATCGTGGACCTTTCACAACTGACGCCGGAGACGCCTTTTGGCGAAGCGATAGAGATGTTAAAGAATTCTGTTGACCCGTCATTGAAGATGTTCGTCAATTGGCGGGATTTATCCGACAACGCCGACATCGACCAGACTACGCCGATACATATGGATCCGATATCGGCAATTCCGCTCAAAAATGCATTGGAGCTTTTGTTAGAGGCGGTTTCGGGCGGATTTGCAAATATCAATTTCATTGTCGAGGGTGGAGTAATTAAGATAGCAACAGCGGAATCGCTTCCGCCCGTAATGGAGACACTGGTTTATGACATTACCGACTTGATTGGCCGACCAGCCGATTTCTATGCACAAACTGGTGGGACGACTATCACCGCCGCCGCTGAGGGCGAAGCAGGTACGGAGCAACTGGGTGAGCAATCGCAAATAACCAGGGAACAGCTCCTCACGAATGCGACCCTCAGGGCCAATAATCTGGTCCAGCTTATCGAGCAGACCGTTAAGCCGTTGAGCTGGGTTGAGGCCGGTGGAGAGGGCTCCATAACAGTTTATGAAAACAAAAAGCTTATTATCTATCAGACCCGCGAAGTTCATAATCGAATCGGGAAAATGTTTGAGGAGTTACGTAAGGCGCTTGGAAATCAGGTTGCTATCGAGGCCAGATTCTTGCTGGTGGGCGAGAATTTTCTTGAAGATGTTGGGCTGGATATGGACTTTTGGGCCAACCTCGGCGGCAACGTGCGTTGGATTCATGCCCAACAGGCTTCTTCAGATTTTACTTTGCCCTCCGATACGGGGATTAGCGGCAGTTGGGGGTCGATGGTGAACCCCCCTAGCGGAATTGGAATTAATGCGATGACCGTTGACCCTTTAGGTTGGGGCAATATGCTTCTTAATGACCTTCAGGTCACCATGATTCTCAGAGCGACCCAGGCCCACAGAGATGCCAAGTCTTTGACTGCTCCGAAAGTTACTGTTTTAAGCGGAGAGATGGCTTCGTTCCAGGTTCAAAGATATAGGCGGTATCCGGCCAACGTTGCGATTACTTTGGAAACGCTTGGCGAAAATCCTCCTATTCCAATATGGAGTGTAGATTACGAGGAACGTAGCATAGTCTCTGGTCCGCTTCTCAATGTCACGCCAATTATTACGCCGGATAAGAAGAATGTGTTACTCAATATTGAAACTGTAATGCGGGAGTTCCTTGGTATGCAGACCTATCCTATTCAGTTGCCTGCAGCGGCAGCGTTTGTTGGCGGGGTTTACGAAATACCCTTGCCTGAGACGGAAATATCGATGGTTAGGACGCGTGTGAGCGTGCCTGATAGAGCGACATTATTGTTAGGCGGTCAAAGAATGACCGTCGAAGTCGAAAAGGAAGCAGGGGTGCCGGTATTGAGCAAGGTGCCTTTTCTTGGGCGATTGTTTAGTAACCGCAGCAAAATCAAGGACAGCCAGATTTTGTTGATACTGGTTAAACCGACCATTATTCTGCGGGAAGAAAAAGAAGCTGAGGCAATTGCCGCGACGGAAAGCAGTCTCTAAACTTGTGGCGGTTATATGGTTTTTTTGCAAATTGTTCCTGCATTCCGCCATAGGCGGGCTCGATTTGCAGCGTTTTTAGGCCGTTGAGGTGTTATAATTTCACATATTTTGTAAAATTCTGAAAAAAAATGTAACATAACAGAAATTAGGTGCACTCATAGTATATAATAGTGGTATTGCGTGATGGATAGTGGCGACTCACTGTGTAGTTAAGTTGACATTCCGCTGTGACGATAGTTCTGCGGGATGTTTCTATGTGGGTTGTCCCGCTTGTAACCGCCTCAATTCCGCAAGCAAGGAAGAGTATGGGAACAGAAAGATGAAGCGGCAAATTCTGATTAGCTCGTTAATTTTGTTATTTATACAGACTTTTGAGGTGGCGGGTAATACTTACTACGTTCCATCAAGGGATTATCCCACAATCCAGAGTGCCATTAGCAATCCTGTCGTTGTCAATGGTGATGTGGTTGTTGTTGCTCCAGGCGTCTATAGCGGCACCGGCAACATTAACCTGAGCTTTGGCGGAAAGGCCATTACCGTAAAAAGCACGATTAACCTTGCCAACCCCAATCCGGCCATTATTGCTGCCACGATTATCGACTGTGGAGGCCAGCCCGCCGCTCCGGCAGGAGGGGACAGTGGAGCTGCAAACCGTGCCTTCTGGTTCCACAATAGCGAAGGCCCCAATAGTAAAGTACTGGGTTTCACCATCAGAAACGGTTACGCCAGAGGCCGTAAAGGTGCAGACGGAGAGTTCGGATACCCGAACGGATATATTGGTAAGCCTGTGAGCCTTTTCAGACCCTACATACTCACCCCCGGCGGTGACCCCAATAATAGTCCGCCATACGCCCTTAACGGTAGTGATCGCGCTGGCGATGGTTATGGCGGGGCAATCCTCTGCCAGGGTGCTTCTCCCACCATAAAGTACTGTGTGGTGAAAAATTGTGCCGTCACCGGAGCCCATGGAGGCAAAGGTGCTGATGGCTTGAGCGGAACTTGGTTCCACTATACACTCTCAAACGTCGATCCCTGTACCGGACAGATAGATGTCAATGCTGTTCCGACACCAGACCCCGGCGGCCAGTGGGGCGGCAACGGCGGAGACGGCAGCGGAAACGGTTACGGCGGCGCTATTGCCTGTCTTGCTGGCAGCAGCCCAATCATCAGTGATTGTAACATAAGCGATAATTTCGCCCGGGGTGGCCGCGGCGGAGACGGCGGGGCCGGCGGCAACGGTGCATTCACTGGAACGCCGCCGCCTTACACGGGAAATGGAAGTTTCGGTGGAAACGCCGGATATAGCAATGGTGACGGTATCGGCGGCGCCATCTACGCCGAAAATGGAAGCAGCCCAATCATCACAAACTGCACTTTCAGTAACAACATCGCCACGACAGGTCCTAGGGCATCTGGCGGCGTGTTAGGTCAGGGCACCGCAATACCCGCCCCCATTGGCCCGGCTGCCGACGGCGCCGACGGTCTGGTGTTTTCTACCGGCGGTATTGCCGGCGGGGCGGCCTATTATAAAAACCCGTCAGCAAATGCAAACTTTACCAACTGTACATTCACCGGCAACAAGGCCTATGAAGCTTATCCATTTTACCTGTCTTACTTCGGCGAAGATATTTCGGCATACACCGTAGGTGGTGCTCTGTATTCTGATACGTCCAACGTTGTTACTCTCAATACCTGCGACTTTATAAACAATATGGGTGGCGCAGTCTATTGCGGCCCCAGCTGCACGGTGAGTATCAACAATACCTACGACCCCAACCACAAGTGCTTATTTACAGCCAACTCCGACCCCAGCGATGGCAGCGACCTTTGGGTCGATATCGGTATCGACTTCGGTTCAGGGGGCGCTGTCTATATCGGTCCCGCCAGCACTGCAAATATCCGAAACTGTATCTTCGGAGGTAATTCAGCTAAAAATGACGGCGGCGCCTTGAAGTGCAAAAGTAATGCCACCCTTACAAACTGCTCGTTCGGTGACAACAGAGCCGACAGCGACAACGATGGTTACGGTTACGGAGGCGCAATGGATGCCTATGAACCTGGCACAACCTTGGTAGTGGACTTCAACAACTGCGGATTCACCGGGAATCAGGCCATATACGGCGGTGGTTTCTCTTCCGAGAACTTTGATGCAAATTTCATCGATTGTTACTTCATTGGCAACACAGCTCATGATGGTGGCGGCCTGGACCTGGTCAATGGGGACTTCTTTGTTACCGGCGGTGCGGTTAAAGGAAATAATGCTACAGACGGCGACGGCGGCGGCTTCGATTGTTGGTACACTGCAGCAGAAATCCGCAACTGTACTATTAGTGATAATTCTGCTGACGGTGTTTATCCAGCCAGCGGCAACGGAGGCGCAATCAATTTCTATGGCTGGGCCTCTGCGCAGACGGTCTTTAACTGCCTTATAACCGGCAACTCTGTCGCCGTTGACGGTGGCGCAATTTACTGCTGCAGCGCGACACCTGAAGTCAATAACTGCACCTTTGATAACAGCTCCGCAGGCGGTTTTGGCGGAGCGATATTCTCCGACTGGGATTCGCAGCCACGAATTACCAACAGCATATTTCGGAACTGCAACAGCCATGCAATACACGAAGAGGACTTTGGTGGCAACGCAATCGTAAAATACAGTTTATTCTTTAACAATCCCGACAAGGACTACTATGAGTCTGGTACGTCCACAAGTTATAATTTTGGCAGTGTTGCTGATCCGAACGGTAACTTCAACAAAGAACCGCTTTTTGTAAGCGGCGACCTTGGCGGCTATTACCTGAGCCAGATTGCCGCCGGTCAGGGCAGTAACAGTCCTGCCATAAACAACGGCAGCGATACAGCTGCAAACCTCGGCCTGGACACGTTTACGACCCGAATAGATAATGTCGGAGATGCCGGGCAGGTTGACAGAGGTTATCATTACCGCGACAGCGCCGGTGTCGGAACTTTCCAGTTGACCGCAAGCGTTGTCGGCGGCCACGGCAGCATCGCTCCGGCCAGTGGCCCCCATTACGCCGGTACGGTTGTAACGCTTACCGCCACACCGAATACCGGCTGGCGGGTTAAGGCTTGGACCGGAACCGACAATGATTCTTCCACCGCTACAACAAATACCGTTATTATGAATTCCAACAGAGCTGTTACGGTCAAGTTTGACCAGCCGAAAACTCTTATAGTTGCTGTTGGCGGCGGCCAACAGGGTTATTATTCCACTATCCAGGATGCAGTTTCTGACGCCGGAGACGGCGATACGATTGTGGTTTATCCCGGCATTTATTACGGCGGATATTTTGGTGTGTCGGTTTATGTAGATAAGTCTATTACTATCAGGTCTGTGTATCCAGACAACCCTTCCTGCGTCGCAGCAACAATTATTGATGGATACATGGGAAGTCAGTTCAATGAGGGTTACAATAACCTTGGTGTCACATTTGGGTCTTCTACCGATGCCAATACCGTTTTAAACGGCTTCACGATTCAAAACTGCGGTGGATACTGGGGCGATAGTGATGATGGTGACAGAGAGGAAGGCCATCCTAACGGCTACGATGGTGGTATGGGTGCTGGTGCCGCAATTCGGGTTTCTTCCGGTGGCGGCCCCGTTATCAAAAACTGTGTAATAAGAGACAATGTGGTGATTGGCGGCAATGCCGGCAGCGGCGTAGTTGCTACAGGGCCGCCTGAAAGTCTGAATGCCGGTCGAGGTGGCTGGGGAGGCCGGGCGTGGGGCGGTGCAGTATACTGTGGTGTCAACAGCAGTCCGACATTTATAAACTGCCAGATTATTGATAACGAAGCCCGAGGCGGCAGTGGAGGCGACGGCGGTAACGACGTGGTACCCGGCGGCTGGCCCAACTATGGAGGCAACTGGAGCATGCGAGGCACCCCGGAATATCCTGTGTATGATATTGACCCTTATAGTTCCAATATAACCGATGTGATTGATGGCGACCTCTGGGAAATCTGGGGCTACATCGGCGACTATCGGTGGTACAGTGGTTACGGCGGCGGCGTATTTATTGATGAGGGCAGCATTGTTACTTTTATACACTGCACAATCAGTGGAAATCTTACTCAGGGCGGCGTAAGTGGACAGGGTGGTGTATTCACTACCAGCGGTCGACCTATTGAGCCATTAATTCCCTACGAGATACCAAGTTTTGGCGGCGGCGTCTATTGTGCAGCCGATTCAAATGTAGCATTCACCGATTGCACGATAACAGAAAATATCTCTTCTGAGCCAAACGAAAATAATAGTCATATTGACCCTTACCTTGGTCATGGCGGCGGCGTGTGTGCTGAAGATACCGCTACGGTGATATTTACTGACTGCACATTTAGTAGAAATGATGCTGATGTTGGCGGCGGATTACACTTTACCGATGCGAATGCGGTAATCAGCGACTGCAACTTCACATTCAATTCAGCATTTCAGGGCGGCGGATTGTTCGGGGAGTATGGCCCGGCAACTATACGCCACTCCAATTTCACTAACAATATAGCATCCTCTGAAGCAAATGACCCCAACGTGGTCATACTTGGCGATGGTGGCGGCCTGCATCTCTGGGCAACAGATGCTAACATTATCGACTGCAACATCAGCAGCAATCAAGCTGAGGCTTCCGGAGGAGGTGTATTTTTCGGCGGGGAAAGTACTTCCTCACTTGCTAACTGTTTGCTCACAAACAATGCAGCCGGAAGGGATGGCGGCGGAGTATCGGCCAACATCTTTTCTCAACTAACCATCTCCAACTGCACAATAGCAGGTAACAAGGTTACAGGAATCGGCTTTGAAGCCGGATATGGCGGGGGAGTGTACTGCTCTTATAACAGTTACGTTAATATCATTAACAGCATCATCTGGGACAACTCGGGTAATATTGGTGCTCAAGGTTCGCAGCTTGCCATTGCCACCGGTTTTGAGTATGACCCAAGCCCATCAACAGTGAATATCACATATAGTGACATTCAGGATGCCACGGACCCGAATGCGTTTGGTGCGAAGAAAATAGAGGCGCTCGACCTTGTCTTCTGCATAGATACAACCGGCAGTATGTTTGATGATATCGACGCCGTTAAAGTTGCGGCCAACCAAATCACCAGCGCAATTGCCGCAAAGTTTTCCGATTTCAGAATTGCTCTGGCTACCTACCGCGATTTCAATGACCCCAATTCTGGTGTGCCGGGCGACTGGCCCTACAGGGATATTGTGAGATTCACAACCGATGCTAATCAGATAATAACCGGCATTCAGTCGCTGGAAGCGGGGGGTGGATTCAATGAGACGGTCTATGCGGCCTTGATGCATTGTATCGATGCAAACGCCTTGGCGGCGAGACTGACGGCGAATGGTCAGGCAAAATTCATTGAGGCCAATTCTCCGGGCCTTGGTGATTGGCGCAAAGGTAAGAAGGTTATGCGAGTGATTCTGCTTATGGGTGATGAGCCGCCGGACGACCCTGAGATTTTCACAAATTATACGCTCGAAGATATTGTCGCGGCGGCGGGCGGGGCTGAACCGAAACACATCGTGCCGCTGCTGATTGGCGGAGACCCTGTGACGGCCGGCTATTTCACAAGTTTGGCCAGCGAAACCGGAGGGACTGTCCTGCAGGCGGCTGGTGCCGAACAAGTGGTTGAAGCGCTTATGGATGCGATTGACTTGATTTCGCGAGCCCTGGATCCCATCTTCGTTGACGCTAATTGCATATTTAACTGGGACCCCAACACCTGTACATGGGACCCCAACAGCCATAATATTGATAAAGACCCGTGCTTTGTTGCTGGCTATTATCTAAGTCAAGTCCGCGCGGGACAGGATGTGAACAGCCCATGTGTTGATAGTGGAAGTGCTGACGCGAATGATCCTAATATCGGTCTTGATACCTACACCACTGCAACTAACAGTGTGCCTGACGTCGACATCGTGGATATGGGTTATCATTATCCATTGTTCGTGGCTCCTCAGTACGAGTTGACGGTAAGGGCTTTTGATGTTAACGGCCTCGAAGATGCAAATCTGGTCGATCCCAACAACGGCATCTACAACTGGTACACAACGGTCACGCTGACAGTAATTTCACCTCCGGATACAAACTTCTACGACATCCTGTGGGAAGGCACTAACAACGATGACTCAAACCAACCAACTAACACTGTAACAATGGATGGTGACAAGGTTGTTACTGTCAGATTTGTAAAGAATGCATATGACCTGACAGTGGAGGTAATTGGTCTCGGCGGCATTGTTACGCGTGCAGACGGCAATGACCCGGACGGCAATTACTCGCGTGGCACAATGGTTACGCTCATTGCTGACCCGTGTGAGGGCTATCGCGTCAAGCAGTGGACGGGCACAGATAATGATACCTCCTATTCAGCGACCAATACCGTCACTATGAACGGCGACAAGTATGTAACGGTCGAGTTTGATACTCCGCAGGTTCTCACTGTCCCCGGCAACTATACCGACATTCAGTCGGCTATCGGGGCGGCCCGACTATACGACATCGTCAAGGTCGCAAGTGGCGTCTATCAAGGCGGCTTGATTTACGTTGACAAGGAAATTACCGTCACAAGTACCAACCCAGACGACCCCTGTGTTGTCGCGGTGACGATTATTGATTCATCCGGCTATGCCAGTCCTGCACTTGCATTTTTGCCTGGCGCGACCCAAAACACGGTCTTCGATGGCTTTACCATTAGAGGCGGCACATATAATCCGATTGATGCCCAAGACACCAACGCGGCAGGCCAAAACGGCTTTGATGGCTACTCCATCGGCGGCGGCGCCGTGTATATTTACGATGGCGCAAGCCCGACTATAAAGAATTGCGTCATCAGAGATACCGAAATCACCGGCGGCAATGCCAGCGACGGCGGCAATGCTGATGCAATCGTCCCTGCCGGTCGTGGCGGCTGGGCGGGCGGTAGCTATGGCGGCGGTATATTTATCGCCTCCAATGCGAACCCGACGCTTGTCAACTGTACAATTACCAACTGCATAGTCAGAGGTGGTGATGCCGGCAACGGCGGCAACTCTGCAGGCACGTATCCCACCGCGGATTATCGTGACGCTAATCACGGCGGCTCGTGGAGCAACGACGAAACCTTCCCGTGGCAGTCGCTTGTCGGCTCCAATGGTCAACCATATTTCGGCGACTACTGGTACTACAGCGGCCTCGGCGGAGGCGTGTTCTGCGACAGCAACAGCTCGCCAACGTTTATCGCCTGCAACATCACCAATAACACTGCTTTGGGCGGCATGAGTGGTATCGGCGGCACCAGGCCGTGGGTAAGACCAGACCCAGTCACCGCCTATCGAATACCAAGCTATGGTGGCGGAGTATACTGCGGTGCAAATTCGACAGTCACGTTTATTGACTGCAACATCACAGGCAACGTCGCGCCCAAGCCCGACGCCACATATCACCGTGACCCATATCTGGGTCACGGCGGCGGTATCGCCTTTGGGCAGACCGCTCATATAGAGTTCATCAACTGCAATATTACCGACAATAACGCCGCGGTTGGCGGCGGAATGTACTGGATAAGCGGCGACCCGCAGGTCATCGACTGCAACATAGCGGGCAATACTGCATACGTCGGCGGCGGTATCTACGGCACCGAAAGCACAGGTCTGATACAGGGCTGTATTGTCCACGACAACTTTGCCGGCGTCTCGCAGAATGACGTCGATAATGTTATCGGACAGGGCGGTGGAATCTACAGTGCCTCTATGGCAGTGGAAATCTTCGATTGTAACATCTCTGACAACGAGGCCAACACATCCGGTGGCGGCATATTCTTCGCCGGTGTCGCTGACTCATCAATTGTTACAAACTGCCTGATAACCAACAACTTAGCCGGACGAGACGGCGGCGGACTGTCCGTCAACTGGTATGCCGCACCACTGATTACAAATTGCACTATCGTCGGCAATGCAGCCGTAGGTGACTTCGGCGAGCCTGGCAAAACCGGCTTAGGCGGTGGTATATACAGCAGCTATCACAGTTACTCAGTCATACTTAACAGCATCCTGTGGAATAACTATGCCCTGCAGGGCAACGAGTTAGGTGTGGGAACCGGCTTCGAATACGACCCAAGACCTTCCACGGTGAATGTCTCCTACAGCGATGTTAAGGGTGGACAGCCCTATGTCTTTGTCGATGTCGGGTGTACGCTCAACTGGGACGTTGCCCCCAGTGACCCCAATTACCCAACGAACATCCAAGTCGACCCGTGTTTCGTAACTGGGCCGCTGGGCAGCTACTATCTCAGCCAAATCGACACCAGCGACCCCAATCAGACTGCTGACAGCCCCTGCGTCGATACCGGAAATGACCTGGCAAGCAATGTCGGCTTGTCCGACCCGTACACCACACGTACCGACGAAGTATTTGATACAAATGTAGTGGATATGGGCTATCATTATCCGCTTGCTCATCCAAGAGAGCTATGCAGTTTCTGTGACCTGTCCCATGATGGGGAAGTCAATCTTATTGATGAGGCGATATTCAGTCTGTACTGGCTTAACGAGAATTGCTCAGATGACAACGACTGGTGTGGCGGCGCTGACTTTACGTTTGATTCGCACGTTAACTTCGAAGACCTGGCCTTATTACACGAATGCTGGCTTGCCGAAGATACTGATGCTCCGCTTCCCAATCCGAGCGAGTGGAAGATAACGCCTCATTCGACTACAACAACGCCTCCTTATACAGTCAGCATGACAGCCGAAACTGCTTTTGACTCCTGGGGCGGGGTTGTTGAGTATTACTTCGAATGCGTCACCGGCAACGACAGCAACAGCGGTTGGGACCCCAATACAACATACATCTCCACCAACCTCGACCTAAACACCACATATGGCTACAGGGTAAAGGCCCGTGATGAAAGAGGCCACGAAACCCTGTGGTCGGCAGTCGGCTATGCAGTAACTGGCCAACCGCTACCGGACCACAATTCGCCGCAACCTGATCCTATGACCTGGGCGACCGTGCCGACGGCAATAGGCTCAACTTCGATTACAATGACGGCAACGACTGCCACTGACAGTACCCCGCCTGTAGAGTATTACTTCGAATGTACTAACTATGGCGACGCCAACAGTAATTGGCGGACAAACCCGACCTATGTAGCCACAGGCCTTACCCCAAGTACCCAGTATACATTTAGGGTTAGGGCTCGCGATGGCGCTATTCCCCATAACGAAACCGGCTGGTCAGTCCCCGCTTCTGCAACTACTTCTGCAGTAACACCGCCGAACTATCCGCCGGCACCTGTGCTGTGGGCAGTAACGCCTTACGAGACCGGCAGCGGAAGTAATGCTTATGCCCATATGACAGCCCAGGTAGCCACAGACCCGGAAGGCAGCGCCGTGCAGTATTACTTCCAATGCATCGATTATCCCGGCATCTTTAGCGGTATTTGCGGCGCAGAAGCTGTTGGTTACAGCAGTGGCTGGATAAACGTACCACAATGGGATGTTTGCATAGGCCCAACTGGTCAGGGCCTCGATTTCCGTTTTAAGGTGCGTGATCTCTCGCCGGACTTAAAGGAAAGCGGCTGGTCAACTACTTGGCCGTGCTTTCCGTAATAATAACAAAATAAGCGTTTGTTCCAGCTGCAACGTTCTTAACAGTTGGAATGACAGCCAAATATCTACCCTCGGGTTTGTTCCAGCTTTTTTAGTCCACAAAAGCCATTTTACCTGCGGCAGAGCTATTTGGCCTTGAGAGTCTGGTAGCCGTAGTGTGCGAGCAGGTGGTCGAGGATAACTATGGCTGTATAGTTCTCGGCGACCGGCCATATCCTCGCCACAATCGTTGGGTCACGCCTGGTGATGGCCGCCATCTCTTTGTTTTCGAGGGTATATTTGTCGATTGTCTTTTGTGGTTTGTCAATTGTGGGTGTCGGCTTGACCGTAAGCCTGACAACGATTGGCTGGCCGGTAGAAAGCCCGCCTGTAATGCCGCCGGCATTATTTGACTCGAAGACAACCTTGCCATCTTCGGCACGCATCTGGTCGTTGGATTGGCTGCCGGTCATATCTTTGACGGCAAAGCCGGCGCCGACCTCGACGCCTTTGACAGCGCCAATGCCAAGCATTCTGCCCAATTCAGCATCGAGTTTATAGAAGACCGGCTCACCGAGGCCCGTGGGCACACCGGTTACGACGACTTCAACTACACCGCCGGAAGAGTCGCCTCTTTTGGTTATCTTGTTGCAGGCATCGACCATCTGCTGGGCGGCGTCGATATCGGGACAGTTTAGCACTGGATGCACGCCGTATTTGTCCCTAATCGCGGCAGGTTTCATTCTTGGGGCCTTATCGCGGATAGCGTCGATTTCCTGCTCAATCTCAGCCAGTACTTTCATTTTTTCCAGAAATCGCATCTCCATCGTAATGCGGCCCTTGATGTAAATTTCCTGGTAAAATGGGTCGAGGTCACGCCGCATTTTTTTGTACTGGTTGGTGTATTTGAAGGCCTGGTTGTGGGCGACCTCGGGGCATCGGACTGAAGCGAGTTCTTTGACGTAGGCGCAGATTTCAATACCGCATTTTTTTAGAACTTTTTTGGCGACGCAGCCGGCGGCGACGATGGTGGCTGTATAGCGTCCGCTGAACAGGCCCGCCCCGACAGCATCGTCATCGGGGCCGTACTTTACAAATGATGCGTAGGATGCATGGCCTGGACGCGGGGTGCGGTTTGTGTCCTGATATTGTTTGATGTGGGTGAAGTGGCGGTCCAGGTTGGGAATCAGGATTGTCAGCGGTGTTCCATTAGTGTGGTTTTTGTTTTCGGCGCCGGCAATGGTATCGGCTGCGTTTAGCCCGCTGTAGATAATTGGAAGGTCCGGTTCTTTTCGTGGACTGGATAGTTCATCGGTGCCAGGTTTTCTAAGAAGCAAATCGCCGTAAATCTCCTGCTCAGTCAGCTCCATTCCCGGCGGATGCCCCTGCACCACCGCCGTCAGCCCTTCCTGATAAGACCCGCCGGCGACCGTTACCTGGAACATCCGTCCTATGTGACAGCCAATCATTTTATTTCTCCAAATTGGTCGTTAGTATTTGGTGAATATACATCTATTTTGAAAAAACTTCAAACCTTTCCCAAAAGTCGGGAAATGATTTTGCAACGCACATTTCGTTGTTGATAATCTGATTACCGGTAGCCAGCCCTGCAACGGCGAAACTCATCGCAATTCTATGGTCATTGTGGGGGTCTATCTGGGCACCATATATTTTTCCACTGCCTTCTATACTAAGCGAACTTTCATCACACTTTGCAGCAACGCCCATTTTGCCCAGTTCTGAAGCTATTACCGCTAATCTGTCACATTCCTTATCTCTCAAATGGCCTATATTTGTAAGTCTGCTCTCACCCTTTGCAAACGCTGCTGCTATTGCTAATGGCGGAACTAAGTCGGGCAAATTACTCATATCTTGCTCAATTGCGCAAAGCTTTTGTCCGTGAATACAGAACCCGTCATCTGTTTCAGATACTCTGCATCCCATCTTTTCCATTAGTGCCAGGAACGCCTTGTCTCCCTGTTTTGTATCGGACCGTAACCCTTTTACGGTAACTTTCGTTTTGCAGATTGCCGCGGCTAAGAAAAAAAATGATGCGCTGCTGTAGTCGCCTTCTATTGTTAGCTCCCGTGCCGAATATCTTCCGCTCGGAATTTCTATCTGTTTGTAATCGCTGTTTTTCGCCCTAACGCCGAATTCAGCCATCATCTGCAAGCTGATATCGAAATATGGCTTTTCCGTCATTTCATCGACGCATTTTAACGTAACTTTATTGTCTGCGTAAGGCGATGATATAACAATCGAGCTGAAATACTGTGAAGTTTTACTCCCCTTTATCTGTGCTTCGCCGCCTTTAATCCCGCCGCCGTAAACCCTGATAGGCGGGAAGCCTTCTTTTTCAAGATATTCTATCTTGCATCCCAATTGACGCAGGCCGTTCACTACTTCCAGAATCGGCCTTTCGGTAATCCTTTTGGTTCCCGTGATAACCACCGGCTTATCAGCCAGATTGGCTGCCGAAGTTAAAAAATTCATCCCGACCCCGGATTCGCCGATGTTTAACTCATCATTAATCGGTGTGTATTTTCCTGCTGTTCCAATTACGGTTAATTTGTTGCCTTGCTGTTCGATTTTTACGCCGAGTTTTTTGAGACATTCGATAACATTTAGCTGGTCTTGGCCGAGTAATGGATTGTAAATCGTGCTCGTGCCGTTACTTAGAGAGCTGATAATTAAGGCCCGCAAAGTGTGCGCCTTGGACGGAGGGGCCTTGATTGTAATATCCATATTGCGAATTTTATCTATAATTTTCATAAATGTCTGCGATTAAGGTAAGAATATTTGGGCATATTTTTACCAGAAATTACGAGGAATTAAAAGAAGTTTTTGGGGTGAAAACAAGTCCCCTGTTCTTGGCCAAGCTGCAGCACTCGGGGATGACATTCGTGTTAAGATAGACAAGATGGGCAATTTGGGGTAGCACCAAACGCGCAAGTTCGTGTTTGAAAACGTCAAAAGTTGTGGAAAAAGTGAGAAAAATTGCGAAAAATGTATAGAAACGGTTGAAAATATTGGAAAATATTCGACAATTTTTTACCCCCCCTGCGTATTTGATTGATTTTTAATTAGCCACAGATTTCACGGATTTCACTGATATGTTTAGTCATAAAAAAGCACAAAAAACATCCGCCTTCGCCAAAGCTTCGGCGGGACAAGCAAAGAAAAATCAGCCACAGATGAACACAGATAGACACTGTTTTTTATTGCCACAGAGAACACAGAGTTCACAGAGAGTTTATGGTTCGTAGTTCATAGAAAAGTTCAGCCAAAGGTTGCCTAAGTTAACAGGGATTTTTTGGTAGAAAATTTCCGGCTTGAATTTGGGGGGAATTGTGGATTTGTATCACGATGAAAATTGATTGTTCCTACTATTTCCCAGAAAATTTATATTTGAAAATTACTTGTCCCCTTTGATTTTCACTTTTGCTAAATAGTATGTAAAGAACTTTCCTAATTCTTCGTGCCTACGTGCTATTTGATATCTTTCCCCAGGTGCATTATTCAAATACGACTGAAAATCATATAAATCTTTATTTTGTCTTTGGAATCCTGCTTTGATTTCCTCCTTTAATCTTCTCAAGAAGAGTTCCGTAAACTTGACGAACTTTGGCACAATCTTCTCTATCTCTCCTGGACTTTTTCCCCCCATTAATCCTTCAACAAACAAGTATATTGATAACACAAAAGAACGATTTCTCAATAAGTGCCCCTTGTTTGTAAAGTATTTGTCTAAAATGCTGAGAGTAGAACCAATTGTAGCAAAGCGTTTGTTTAAGAAATCCAATTCTTTACCTTTTGGGTTTTTCCCGGCCATAAAAAAATCTTCTAAATCTGTGAATCTTGTCCTAAAGAATGTGTCGCTCTTTGCTTTATGATAAGAGTTTATGCAAATTTGTGCACATAAGGTTTCTTTTGAAAAACGTCTTCTAGGTATATTTACAGTCTCTCTAATAAAATGATGCTTACACATTTTTTTAAAGACAAAATCTTTAACTATCCCAGTCAAAGCATGTAGCTTTTCACCCGTATTAAGCAACAAACCCAATTGTAGTCTTAAGAATAGCAATCTAAGCTCATTTTCATCAGCTTCAGCAATTTCGGTTATTTGTAATCTGTAGTTTGTGATCAGTGATCTTTCTGAAGAGTTCAATCTCGCGAATGTACGCCCATCGCTTAATTTGTATAATCCATCATAAAAATCCCATATGGCCCATAATCTTTGTTGGCCATCAACCACCTCATATATCTTTGTGTCTGAAGTTTTGTAAAAATAAAGCTTAGGAATGTCTATGCCTCTTAATATTGAATCAATAAGATTTCTTTTATCAATTTCATTCCATAATCGTTTTTCTCGTTGATACTCTGGGAAAGTTATATTACTTCTTTCCTTGCATATTTGCTCTATTGTCCAATCTTTAACTGTTTTTTTCACGACATCTCCTTCTTACAGCTCCTGTGAATCTGCTCTTGTTCCCTCATATAATTCTTTTAAATTCTCACCCAACGTATCTTCACTAATCTTTTTCTCGTCAATTGTTTTCCTTAGCCAGTCTTCATAAGGATTATCAGGCTCTTGCTCTTGATCAAAATAGTCAGCAAAACTTCCTTCTAATTCTGCAATTGTTTTTATATTACGTAAATATCCCAATCTTTGTTTTGTATTTTCTCCTGCCTCCCGTCCTTGAATTAACTCTATATCAAAACATTTATCGCGGCGTATACATTGAGTTTTAAATAAAAGGGAAATTACCTTCCAATCATTCTGATTTAGTGAGCAGCCAATAACCCTTAAAATATCACACTTAAGCATTAATAATTCATGGGCGTTCCCCAATAATTTATTAAAGGGATAACTTCTTGCCTCCTTGGCGATGGTTGGTGGAATCCAAAGTAGCTCACGATCAGGAGGTTTTGAAAGGTTGCATTTAAAAATTTTGATTCTTTCTCCGCTCTTCCAATTAAAAGATCCAAACAATTTAATGATAGGAGGTGCGTCTCTATTCAAGGCGAAAATATCTGAAGTGAAATCTACTCCCAAATTAACACCTTCGAATATTTTCTGGCATGCTGTTTCCAAAAGGTAATCGTGATTGAGACTGATTATGCCGGTTAAAACTTCAATATTTTTAAACTCTTCATTTTGATGTAACTCGAATAACGACATTGAAAGTTTGGGCGTATTAAAAACCCGTGTTCTCATCAAATGCCCCAAAATATCCAAATAATATAGTTTTCGTAATTTATCTGCGGCTTTTCTATACATTTCTAAATCAAGTTCTTCCAGCAGACTTATTAATTGTTCAATATCAATTTGAGAAGTACTCTTAGTCGCCTCGTAAAGCCACGAAAGCTGCTTATCATTTCTAACAGCCTTCATAATCCTAGAGCAAACACCAGCTAATCCAGTGCCTAGGTCATCTCTCATCAGCAAATTGACATGGCATGACTGATAATTTAATTCAGCCTGCGTTGCTCCTGCTCCTATCAAATAAACAACTTGCTTGGGTGAAATTATTTTCGCCATATGATTAAACTTTCTCGCGATGGCTCTCCTTTATACCGTCTCCTTTGTTCGGAGCTATTGCCTCTATAACACAAAAAAAGTTCGCTTGGTCACAATGGCAGCGGTCAAAGATTAATCAGCCATTTACATATGGAAACAGTCTGGTTTCTGTTTGTAAGATTCGCAGCGTTTGAGAGGATGCCTTCCTGAAGCTGCCGATATATCTCTTGAGCCATTGACTTTTCAATCGCTGCACCAACAAAAAAAGTCTTCGGGGTAAGATGCAATTTTGCAAACCCTTTCCTGATACGCTCGAGTGCTGAATTTGCTGTCTTCCAGTGTTCATCTGCACCAGCAGGGTCTATACCGCCTTTTAGCTCACCCAAAGCAAGATATTTCTTAGGGTTATTATGAGCAGATTCTTTGTTGTTTCCTATAATAATTGCATCGGGGGCAACATTAAAAAGAGAGAGGTCGACATTCTTCTGGACCATTGGTACAGTTAAATTATAAATCAATGTCCTTGGCCCTTTGGATTGCCAGTTCAACCCTTTGAGGTTAAGCTCAATATCGGAATCATCGGCGGACCATTCTATCCATTTCTTGGATTTTGAGTGAAACCAACGATAGTTTTTGCCCTTAACGGATAAGGTTGCAATCAGTGCCCTTGAAAATTTCTGCTCGCCTACTGAACCGGCAAGATTCCTAATACTGCCGCCAAGCGAGTCACCTCTGGTAAGCAGGAATCTATAAACAAGTTCATCAACGAATTGATTTCCGGCCGGTTCGAGAAACTTGTTGATTAAGCCTTTGATTGCCTCGATTCTGTTACCTTCAGTAAGATAGCCATTTGCTTTGTCGGATATTCCCGCTGCTGTTAGTATCGAGCCGCGTATCTCTTTCATTTTTAGGAGGTCTTGCGGATTTTTGGCTTTTGACGCTATGACTTTCAACGCCTTTGCTTCTTCTACAAAAGGTGTTGCTTTCCTGTTCTTTTCCAACGCCAGAGCTATGAAGCCTGCACGTGTCTCCTCATAGGGAGTAACAAGTGAGTCGCTTGAATTAAGATGAGTTTTGTAACTGATGACCTTGCTCAAGCAGATTTCCTCCAAACATAAACGCATTTTCTTAACACATCCCTGCCGTATTTGCCCATCTGCTGGCTGCTATTGCCTTTGCCTTGTGGTACAATAAGTATTCCGTCAACAGCAAAACCCAGCCCTTCGGCAATAGAAGAGAGTATAAGGTCAACAGAGATGCTTGCGCCGGCGTATCTTACATTGTCGTTTACCATAAACATCAAGCCGTTGGGGTGCAAAATTCTATGACACTCAAAAATAATACAAGCCATTTCGTAGAAATATCCTTTAACCATCCGGGCAATTCCGGGGTTGTTTAATTTTTGCTCGCGCTTCTGGTATTCAAGATATTCAATGATTGTTTGTAATAATTCTTGCTTATCCGTAACCTCTACGGCTTTTCGCCAGTTTGGATTTGTTCTCAAAAGGTCTTTGGGTCGATTCTCGACAGTGCAACTAAGCATATTTTGCCTTAATTCGACTAATTGGGATTCTGTAATGCCGAGCATTGCAAGTTCAAGTGCATACGTCCTTGTATAATCGTAGCGGTTGCAGTAAGGTGGGGAGGTAATTATAGACGTGTATGAATCTGTTTTCAAAGTTGGCAGGATATCAAGAGAAGACCCTCCCAACAGTCGTATCTCCCCAGAAGAAATTTTTGGCTGCGCGAACATACTGTGTGATTTTTTACTGTTCACAAGGTCGAAAATTATCTCATCCAGTTTCTTAACTATTGCTTCCCCAAACGTGTATATTTCACCTTTACTAAAAGGCTTATGACCATTTTTTCTTCCCGATTTTGAATCCCATCTCAAGTACTGCCCGTCTTTTCTAGTGAAGCTGACGGATTCCAAGACACAAAGAAATGCGAACTTCAGGAGATTAGATACTGGTGGGCGTTCTTTTTTTAGTTGATAAAGATACTTGCCTATTTCTACCTCAGTTTGAGGTGGATAAGCTCCCTCTGTTATCCTCAACTTGTTAAAGTCCATCAAATGAGTACAACTTCTCCATGGTTGCTCGTCTCTCCATCGCTTTAACTTATTCACCTCATCCGGTTTTATTTTGTCCGCATATACCCTAGCATTGATCACTTCTTGCCCGACTGGAAGTAATTCTATTCCATCAGCAGAATAACCCTGTTGTGCAGCAGCGAATAAAGTTGTACCAATGCCAGCAAAAGGATCTAGTATCTTACCCTTAGAAATATTGTATCTTCGCAGGAGATATTCGACAAGCTCGGCGGAAAATGCCTCCTTATACTTGTACCATCTATAGGCACTTCTGGTTTTGTTGGCTTGAAAACTAACTACTCGCCGTGTAAGCGATTTCTCAACGCGAAGCACTTGATTGAAGTACTTGTGCAGATTGCGGTCCATTGCTGCAATTTTACATAGGTAGGCCTCAGTGCCGAGTGTGTCGATCTCAAATTTGGTTTCTAATGCTTGAGTCATTTCGGTCTTAAATGCAAACATGCTTTATGTTCTACAGATACTGCCCTTTTCTCTTGTGCATTATATAAGCTCTAACATTTCTAAGCAAGTCAGTTTATAGTGCCATTAGAATAAATTCGACCGAAAAGCAATCCTCACCCCTCGGAGCGCAGCGAAGACCTCGGCGTTGTTCTAAAACGAAGGCGGAATCCTGATTTTTTGATTATTTAGGCGGGTTTTATTTTGTTGTGAGCCAGTCGGCTGTGGCGTCTTTGTGGTCGAGGAGGATTTTGAAGTCCTTCTTATCAATTGCACTGTCGGCATTGATATCACCAAGCAAATAATTTCCAGGTGATTTTATGCTGGTTAGTATGTTATCAACAAGAATAGTAAGGTCCAAATCGTTGACAATGCCATCGGCATTCAGGTCGTACCAGAGGATATTGTCACTTCCGTCTTCGCTTCCGTCTTCGCTAAAGCTACGCCGGACAAGTCCGCTTCGCCGGACAAGGTCTTGTTTTTTACTGACATTCCAGGCCAGGCCGTAGCGCTGGTCTGTCTGTATCTCGTTGGAATCACTGGAGTTAGCGTAGGTAACAATAAGCTCGTAGTTGGTGAAATTTGCATCCGCCTTGCAGTAAATATGCTCGACATTATCGACTTTGCTGTCACTATAATCGAGCAGGAAATTATTGTTGGGGTCGTTTGTGTCAACAGCCCAAAGCTCAAGCCGGAGGTTGGCATCTTTATCCGGCATTGGCTCAAAAGGATAAGCGCCGCTATAATGCTTGTTCCAGATGATTGTTGCGGTAATAAATTCCTCGTTTGGTTCTGCGATGGTAATTTTGTAAATGTTTTGCGGGTTTTCGTTTTTCTCCAGTTTGTTATTGTCCCAGCCGGTTGTTGGGACATCGCCGGGTTTCATCAGACCTGCGATTAGATGCTTATAGGCGCCAACGGCGTTTACCATTCCCGCACCTTGAATATAATCCAGCGGCGCCTCGTGGTCATCGTCTTTTTCGAGCCGGCCCTTGTGCCAGAAGGGCAGTTTCTTTGCAGAATTTAGTAAGATAGCTTTCATTACGCAGTTTCCGCCATCCTTCGCAACAGCCGAACTCAAATTTGGGTCCTCTTTGGCTTTTTGAACGAGCAGGCCGATTGCCCCTGCAACGATTGGCGTTGAGAAACTCGACCAATTGCCGGTCGGTTCATAGCGGTTAGGGTTATTTGCATCGGCGGCCAGGCAGTTGCCGGGAGCGACGATATCGGGCTTGCATCGCCCCTCTGCGGTCGGCCCGAGACTCGAATGCTCCGGATAGACAAGCGAGAAATGTGCCAGTTTGGTTGCGAGATTTTCGGTGTTTACAGAGTTAACGACTCCGACACCGATAACGTTAGCTCCAGCGCCGGGGTAAAGCAAAGGGTCATAAGCGTTTGAGCCATTTCCTATGCCAGCCACGATAATGATACCGTCCTGCTCGGCCATCGCTTCAATTCCTCTTGTCCACCAGTCTTTAAACTGGGTACCAAAGCTGGTGGTTACAATATCTGCGTCAGGCGGTGAGTGGGGGAAGATATTATTAGTTAAAAAATACCAAAATTCATAGTTATCGGCCTGGGCCTGTGGTGCAGCCCCTTGATAGTGGAATTGGCCCAGCTGGGGATTAGAGGCATTGGGGTCTTCGCCGAGCAATATGGAGCAGATAGCTGTTGAGTGGGGCGAGGTACCGGCTGCCGGTTCGGCCTGGTCTCTAAACTTTAGTTGCTTGTCTTTGAAGCAGCTATGCTCGATGCTTGGCCGGTAGTCGTTTTGGGGTTCACCGTCAATGTAAGTATTACTTCGACAGATAACAGCGAATTTGATGCCGGCGCCTGTCAGATTGGGGTCTAACTGTCTTAACGCATAAATCCCGCTGACATTTAGTCCCTGCGGCTGCAGCGTTTCGTCAGTCTGTTGCCCTTTGGCTCCCTCGACTACGCTCGGGACAGGTCTGGCGATAGTGCTCCCAGGTGCCAGCGTTGCTGCCATACAGGCTATCAGGCACAAGCCGAGTATTTTTTTGCCACTCTGAGCCATTCCGCTCCTCCGGAAATAGTGGTAAAATCCAGAAGGCAGAAAATAGCTTCCCAAGTTGCGGATAGTAAATCTGCCCCCGTAATATGATATTATGATACCATAAACCGGTTTTCTTTTCAAGTAAAATACCTGTAATATATGGCGTTTTCAGTATTAAAAAGCTGGCTTGGAAAAAGTTGGTGTAGAAGTCTTGCCTTTATCGGGCGTGGGTGTTATACTCAACCCGGTATTCAGGATGCTGTTGGCTAAGGGATTGCCGTAATTATGAAAGTAATTTTGAATTCCGAACAAATCGAGCAAATTCTCAAAGATTTGACAAGCCGTATTATTTCCGAGACCCCGCCGTCATTGGATATTGCCGTAATCGGTATTCGCAGCAGAGGAGAGGTTCTCGCCCAGAGGCTGTCGAGCCGATTGACGGAAGAGCTGGGCAGGGACGTTCCATGCGGAGCCCTCGATATAACACTTTACCGGGACGACTTGAATTCACCGCAGAGCAACGCCCAGCCACAGGTGCGAACTACTGAAATCGGATTCGATATAGACGATAAAATAGTTATTTTATTCGATGATGTTTTATATACCGGCCGCTCGACGCGTGCGGCGATGGATGCCCTCAGGGATTTGGGCAGACCAAAGGCGATAAAATTGGCGGTGCTCGTTGACAGGGTTGGAAGGGAGCTGCCGATACAGGCCGATTACGCCGGTTACAAAACCGATGTTGCACCGGGCGAATTGGTCCAGGTTTTTCTTTCCGAATCGGACGGAAAAGAAGAGGTCGTTATCGGGTAGAGATGCGAGATTATGGAGTTATTTAAAAGAAAAGGCGAACAATTCCAGTGGCGGCATAAGCATTTACTGGGCTTACGTGATTTGAGTACGGAAGAGATTACGTATATTCTCGACACGGCCAAAGGGTTCGAGCAGATAAGCACGCGGTCGGTGAAAAAAGCCCCGCCTCTGCGGGGAAAAGTTGTTTGTAATCTATTTTTTGAAGACAGCACACGGACGCGAAACAGCTTTGCTCTGGCGGCAAGTCGATTAAGTGCTGATGTTATAGAGTTTACTGAGAAAGCCAGTTCGGTCAGTAAGGGCGAGACGCTTTTAGATACGGCCAGGAATCTGGAGGCAATGGGGATTGATATTGTTGTGATTCGGCATAATGCCGGTGGTGCACCGAAATTTTTGAGCAGGAATATTAACGCTTGTGTAATAAACGCCGGTGACGGTTTCTGCGAGCACCCCACACAAGGTCTTTTGGATGTTTATACCATTCGCAAACATAAAGGTACTTTCGAAGGTTTGAAGATAGCAATTGTCGGCGATATTGCCCACTCGCGCGTTGCCCGCAGCTGTTTGTGGGCGATGACAAAACTTGGTGCCGAGGTCATATTCGTTGGCCCGCCGACGCTTATGCCGGCGCAGGTTGACCAGCTGCCGGTCAGCGTAAGCTATTCGCTCGACGAGGTTATCGAAAAGGTTGATGTGATAAATATGCTTCGGATTCAGTTTGAACGGCTCGGCGGTAACCCTTTTCCTTCGGTGCGGGAATACTCACATTATTTCGGCCTGACGGTAGAGCGTATGAAAAGGGCAAAACCCGATATTTTAGTTATGCACCCCGGGCCGATTAACAGAGGACTGGAGATGGAAAGTGAGGTAGCCGACGGCTCAAACAGTGTTATCCTCGAGCAGGTAAAAAATGGTCTCGCTGTTAGAATGGCGGTATTGTTCCTGGTCAACCAGGCAGCAGCACTGCAAGGATGATTATTTGCGGTTGATAATTTTACTATGAACAACGAACTATTGATAAAAAATGGACGTGTGATAGACCCCGCGAACGGTATCGATAAAAAATGCGATGTCCTTATCGTTGATGGCGACATCACAGAGGTTGGCAAAATTGAAAAATCTGCACAGACGGTTATCGATGCCACAGGTAAGCTGGTAACGCCCGGCTTGATTGATATCCACGTTCATTTCCGTGAGCCGGGCGACGAAGAAGAAGAGACGATAACAAGCGGCTCGGCAGCAGCGGTGGCGGCTGGTTTTACTTCGGTTGTTTGTATGCCGAATACCAAACCACCCATCGAAAACGAAACTGATATCGAGTACATTCATCGAAAGGGCAGGCAGGCGAGAAAGACTCATGTATATACAATGGGTGCTATCACAAAAAAAAGGAAAGGTGTTGAGCTTGCGGAAATGGGGTTTATGGCTGAGGCCGGCGCCGTTGGTTTTACTGATGACGGCAACGGTGTTCAGGACCCGTCGGTTATGCTGCGGGCGCTGAAATATGCCGCTATGTTTGATGTAGTAATAGCGCAGCATTGTCAGGATAACGGTTTTGCCGGCAATGGTGTGATGAATTCCGGCTACTATTCGACCATACTTGGTCTGCCGGGGGCTGACCCGCTGGCTGAGGAGGCGATGCTTTGGCGGGATATTCAGCTTGTTAAGAAAATTCACCCCGGGCGGATTCGCTACCATGCCCAGCATATATCGACAGCCGGGTCGGTTGAGCTGATGAGAGCTGCTAAGAAAGATTCTTTGCCGATTACCTGTGAGGTAACGCCGCACCATTTGCTTTTAACTGAGCAGTGTTGTGCCGAATATGATACCAACTACAAAGTCAACCCTCCGTTGCGAACAGCCAGAGACATCGAGGCTCTGAAAGAAGCGATTGCCGAAGGTCTGATTGACGCTCTGGTGACCGACCATGCACCGCATTTGAAAAGCGAGAAGGAGCTGGAGTTTTTAACCGCACCTTTCGGCATAGCAAGTTTGGAATGTGCTTTGGCCCTTTATGTTAAGGCGCTTATCGAGCCGGGTATTCTGGACTGGCCCGGCCTTATCAAATTGATGACGGAAAAGCCGGCTAAGATAATCGGCGTCGACAAAGGCACGCTCAGCAAAGGCAAACAGGGCGACGTTACTATTATCGACCCGGATGCTGAATACGTAATTGACGTAAATAAATTCCGCTCTAAAAGCAGAAACTGTCCCTATAACGGCTGGACTGTCAAAAGCAAGGTCGAAAAGACAATCGTTGGCGGCGAGATAAGATTTGAAGCGTAAAACGTAAAGCGAAAAGTGCAAAACCAGAACTCAAAACCCAAAATTGAGCTAAAGAACAGGGCATATCAATATTCCATAAGGATAATCGAATTTGTAAGTACACTGTCCAATGATACAGCTATCCAAATAATTTCCAAACAATTGCTAAGGTCTGCCACCTCTATTGGTGCAAATATAGTTGAGGCTCAAGCTTCAAGTTCAAAAAGAGAATTCACAAACTTTTTTAGATATTCTTTGAAGTCTGCAAATGAAAGTTTATATTGGCTTGGCTTGTTAAAAGACGCAAAGAAAATCAACAGTAAGCAACTGGATTATCTTTTACAGGAAACTCAGGAATTGGCGAATATACTTGGTTCGAGCATACTAACCCTTAGAGGCAAAAGATAGTTTTGAGTTTTAAGTTATAGTTTTTCGTTTTACGCTTTCCGCTTTTCTATGCCTTATATTATTGATGGTTATAATCTGCTGCATTTTATTCAAAAGGCGAGTGAGGACTTTGGGGCAATCACTGATGTTCGGTTGTGCCGGGTTATAAGCGGGTATTTGAAACTGATTGATGAAAAAGGTGAGGTTATTTTTGACGGCACGGGGCCTCGGGACAAAGGTGGGTTTGATAATATAAGCAATTTAGAGGTTTTTTTCGCCGGCCTGCGCAGTGATGCCGACACGGTAATCGAAGATAAGATAAAAGCGAGCACCGCACCGAAAAGACTGACAATTGTCAGCAGTGACAGAAGGTTGCGAGATGCAGCTCGGAAAAGAAAAGCAACGGTGGTAAAGTCGCAGGTTTTCTGGAACAATGTCCAAAAGCAATTAAGCCGCAAAAATAAGGTAAAAGAACCGCTTGCAAAGCGCGAAGGCCTTAGCGAAAGTGAAACCGACCAATGGCTGAAAATTTTTGACCTTGAACAGTGAAACTTCTCTGACATAGTCAGATTATGCTAAACCGAACAACGGCTTGATTTTTGGGCATCAAGCGGTAAATTTGCCTGCATTAATCCAATTCTGGTAAGTTTTGCATTGCTTAATCGCATAAAAATATGTATAGGGAAGGTTTTATTTACGCATTTTTTATTCTTAAAAAGGTGGGAAAATTATGAGTCGTAAAATGGTTACAATCGACGGCAATACGGCGGCGGCCCATGTGGCACATGCTACCAACGAGGTGATTGCAATATATCCGATTACTCCCAGCTCGCCTATGGGCGAGATTGCAGATGCAAAAACAGCAAAAGCCGAAACTAATATCTGGGGGACGGTTCCTTCTGTTACCGAGATGCAGTCGGAAGGCGGCGCAGCAGGAGCTGTCCATGGTGCCTTGGTGACGGGTGCTTTGACGACGACTTTTACCGCCTCGCAGGGGCTTTTGTTGATGATTCCCAATATGTATAAGATAGCCGGGGAACTGTTGCCGACCGTCTTTCACGTCTCGGCTCGTTCATTAGCCTGTCAGGGGCTTTCGATTTTTGGCGACCAGGCAGACGTGATGGCTTGTCGCCAGACCGGTTTTGCTTTTATTTGTTCATGTAACGTTCAGGAGGTTGGTGATTTTGCCCTCATTGCTCAGCAGGCAACGCTGGCCTCGCGAGTGCCTTTTTTACATTTCTTTGATGGTTTTAGGACCAGCCATGAGGTTCAAAAGGTCGAGCAGTTGTCGTTTGATGATATGCGAGCCGTAATTGATGATGAGCTTGTGGCTCAGCATAGGGCCAGGGCACTGTCGCCCGACAGGCCTCAGATTTCCGGAACAGCACAGAACCCCGATGTTTACTTCCAGGGCCGGGAAACGGTGAACAAATTCTATTTAGCTGTGCCGCAGATTGTTCAGGAGACAATGGACAAACTCGCAAAAGTGGTTGGGCGAAACTACCATTTGTTTGATTATGTTGGTGCTAAGGATGCAGAGAGGGTAATTGTTATTATGGGTTCGGGGGCTGATACCGTCCACGAGACGGTTGAGTTCCTGGCCTCTAAAGGTGAAAAGGTCGGCGTGGTGAAAGTGCGGCTTTATAGGCCGTTTAGCACCAAACATTTTATCGGTTGCTTGCCAAAAAGCGTAAAAAAAATCGCTGTATTAGACAGAACAAAAGAGCCGGGTTCACTCGGTGAGCCGTTGTACTTAGACGTTCGCACTGCTGTTGGTGAAGCAATGGCGGGAAAGAAATCGCCTTTTGAAAAGTATCCTTTAATTGTCGGTGGACGATACGGGCTGGGGTCGAAGGAATTTACCCCGGCTATGGTAAAAACCGTTTTTGATAATCTCGATGCTGCAAAGCCTAAAAGTGGTTTTACGGTAGGCATTATTGACGATGTAACGAACACCAGCCTGGAAGTTGACGAATCCTTCGATGTCCCCAGCAGGGGGCTTTTCCGCGGGATGTTTTATGGTCTCGGTGCGGACGGAACGGTGGGTGCGAATAAAAACTCCATAAAAATTATCGGTGAGTTAACGGACAATTACGCACAGGGCTACTTTGTTTATGATTCGAGAAAAGCCGGTGCTGTTACTGTATCGCATCTCCGGTTTGGGAAAGAGTTTATTCGAAGGCCTTATCTTATAACCGAAGCCGATTTTGTTGCGTGTCATAATCCAGCTTTTCTGGAAAAGTTCGATATGCTTTCAGCCGCTCGTCAGGGCGGAACCTTTTTGCTCACCAGCATGCATGGCAAAGATGAAGTTTGGGATACTTTGCCGCAGGAGGTCCAAAAGCAGATAATCCAAAAGAAGCTAAAGTTTTATGTTATTGATGCCATTTCTCTTGCGCAGGAAATTGGTCTTGGCCCGAGAATAAATGTGATTATGCAGACCGCCTTTTTCAAGATAAGCAATGTAATCCCGCTCGATACGGCTGTCAAAGCTATCAAGGATGCAATCAGAAAAACCTACGGTAAGAAGGGCGAGAAGATTGTTGAAATGAACAATGCGGCTGTCGACGGTGCTCTTGAAAGAATTTATGAAGTTGAAGTTCCTGACAAGGTGACAAGCAGGATTAAGATGCGGCCGCCGGTTCCGGAAGATGCTCCTGATTTCGTTAAAGATGTCACTGCGGAGCTTATAGCTCTTCGTGGTGACAAGATACCCGTGAGCAAAATGCCGGTTGATGGTAAATTTCCGTCCGGCACGACCCAGTATGAAAAGCGCAACATCGCTGTCAATATCCCTCAGTGGGAGCCAGATATTTGTATCCAGTGCGGCAGATGCTCTTTGGTTTGTCCGCATGCTGCTATTAGAATAAAAGTTTACGACCAGCAGAACCTCAAAAATGCACCGGCGATGTTCAAAAGCGCTGATGCAAAAGGAAAAGATTTCGCCGGTATGAAATTTACCGTTCAGGTGGCACCGGAAGACTGCACCGGCTGCAGCGCCTGTGTGCTTAATTGTCCTGCTGAGCAAAAGGACGAAAACAAACAGCCCACAGGCCGAAAGGCAATCAATATGGTGCTGCAGGAGCCGATTCGCAGCAGCGAGCGCGAAAATTATAAATACTTCCTTTCGATTCCAAATACAGACCCAAAACTTTTCAAGTTCGATACCGTAAAGGGCAGTCAGTTGATTCAGCCTTTGTTTGAGTATTCCGGTGCTTGTGCCGGCTGTGGAGAAACCGCTTATGTAAAACTGCTCACACAACTGTTTGGTGACAGGGCAATGATTGGTAACGCAACAGGCTGCTCATCGATATACGGCGGCAATCTGCCGACAACGCCTTATGGAAAGCGGTTTGACGGCAGGGGGCCTATTTGGAGCAACAGTTTGTTTGAGGATAATGCGGAGTTTGCTATGGGTATGCGACTGACGGTCGACAAATTCAAAGAACGGGCTCTTTACTTGCTGGCCAGGGTGACAGAAAAAAACTGCATCGATGCCGCTCTGGCGGAGGAAATCCGAACGGCTGCGTTGGCCAATGAACCGCTGCAAGCTGCTATTGAAGAACAGCGGACACAGGTGGATAAACTCAAAGAGCAATGCAAAAAGAGCAATTGTGCAGATTGCAGGCAGTTATTGGACGTTGTAGATTATCTCGTCCGCAAATCCGTCTGGGCACTTGGAGGCGATGGATGGGCCTACGATATCGGATATGGCGGGCTGGACCATGTCTTGGCCAGTGGTGCTGATGTCAATGTGCTTGTCTTGGATACGGAGGTCTATTCTAATACAGGCGGGCAGATGTCGAAGGCTACGCCGAGGGCGGCGGTGGCCGAATTTGCAGCGGCTGGAAAACCAAACCCTAAAAAGGACCTCGGCCTTATGGCTATTGTCTATGGCAATATCTATGTTGCCAAGGTCGCGATTGGTGCAAATCCAAACCAGACGGTAAAGGCTTTTGTCGAGGCGGAAAGTTACCCCGGTCCTTCGCTTATAATTGCCTATGCCCATTGTATCGCTCACGGTATAAATATGGCGGCGGGCTATCAAGAGCAGGGAAAGGCCGTTGATTGTGGCCATTGGCCGTTGTATAGGTTTGACCCGCGACTTAAAGAAGAAGGTAAAAACCCGCTACAGCTTGATTCGAAGGCTCCTACACTTGATTTCAAAGAATATGCTTATGGGCAGGGGCGTTATCGGCAGCTTGTGCAATCGAAACCGCAGGCAGCGGCGGAGTTGCTCAAGCTTGCCAGCAGCGATGCGACCCAAAGGTATGCTTTGATGGAGCAACTTGCGAAATTGAAATGTGATACGGGGAAACCATAAGGGCATCCATCTGTTCAAAGCAGATTATTGTAATTGCCTGCACAGGTTACGCAGGCACAGGTGATGGTATCTGGTTTTTATAACCAACCCATTTTGCTTTTGCCTTTTAGCAGCATTTTGAACACATCACTGGTTATAGGTATGTCGTAGTCGTAAGAGGAAAGAACACGCCCGTCGCTGACATTAATAACTCGTGTTGTAAGATAAACCTTTTTTGAAGCCACGGCATAGGTCCCCACGACTACAGCTTGTGCACGATGCTTGGTGCCAATTTCCGCCAGTTCACGGGAAAGCAGAAATTCACCTGAATCTGCCCTTATGAAAACATTTGTGCGTAATTTCATCTCTATAGTGGTGTAGTTCCTTTGTTTAAATCGTGATGCAAACTGTTCTGATACTACCCTTCCGAACGTGGAGGAGTTATCCAGGTCATCAATGTTAACAAAGCTTGCTACCAGAATGGGGCTGTCTTTGGGGAGTTTGGGCTGAATTTTGTTTAGCAGAGAGTCTGCGGCCTTATAATTGGCGCCAGGAATAGACGTGCCTGTCAGCCAAGTCCAAAAGTCTCCGGTGAGCTCTACTTTGGACTCCTTGACAAGTTTTTCGGTGTCGGTCTTATTCTCAAGGTTCGTAATACGCTGTTGGTGCCTTTCAGTCTCACACTCACTTGTTTCATTGATTTTTTTGACATCGGCCTGGGACATAGCCAGTTGGACAGCTGGGTCACAGCTGGTAAGCAGACCACACCCCAACACGAGCAATGATATTAACATCATATATTTAATCATTGATTAACAACCTCCATTGTCTTTCCCTGTAATGCGTAAGAGCTGTCCCAAAGGGGCGTATCAATATAATAAGTGCCGGTGTGACTCATTACATAAGTGCTGCCTTTTTTTACGGATGTTGTGATTACAACTTCATATGGGGAAGCTTCGATGCCGATATATGCTCCGTCTGCACTTCCGGCAAAGACCCTGCCGAATTTAGAAACAATATCTGGTGAGCGAACGGGGCGGTTGTTATGTTTGACTAACTGTATGTCGAAGGTCATTATCAGCTCCGCCGCTTTGCTATCATTAACTACTGTATAACCTGCGTTGACTAACTGCGTAATTAGATAGTTTTGGTAGGCCCTTTTGAATGGTATGGTGGCAAGCCGGTCGGATTCATCTGCTATGGCCAAGGGTTTGGTGGCTGTCCAGATGGTCGGATCCTCCTTACTTGGCAAATGAAACTTCGGGACTACAAACAACGGCATACTGTTCGAAATTTTGTTGCTTTGCCTCAGTTGCGAGACCACCTCAGCTGCCAATACCTCCCAGTGATGGGGGGCCTGCATTTTTTGCTGCTCGCTATACGGGTAATTTGTAGCAACGGGTATTTGGGATGTACAGGATATCAAAAACGTTGGAACAAGTAATAGTAAGATGGTTAGTATATATTTCGCAATCACAGCTTCACCTTTCTCTTTCATAGTTTGGCCCATTGACGTGCCCTCCTACTTTTACCACATAATCACACCCTAAAGTTAATTTAGGTTATTAAGCATATAAAAAAACTCTTGAAATGTCAAGCTTTTTTTTGATTTTGTGGGCTATTTCCGGCAGAAATCACAACTACTTTAATTGTAAGTACTTAACTTTGGAGCCTGAAAAACTTTTACCCCCTGCTTTCTTGCGAAGGCAAGAAGGGGGGGCCTTTTATCTGTACTGGTATTGCGATAGTTATCGGGCTTAGGCAGAGGAGCCGTAATGAACAAATCCTGTATTTAAGCAGTATAATTAAACTATGGATTGTTTTGTAGAAAGTGAGGAGCTGTCCTGTGGAGTAAACCAGCGAAGCCTGTTAGTTTCAGGGACTCCATTTTGCAAAACCGGCCAAAATGCGAACCTTCATAACTGCTTTGTGCTCCTATGGTTGTAACAGAGAAAAGCGAGAAGCGCATTGTGATATGTAAAGCGGGATAGGAGATGGAATACGCTGGATACATTATTAATTTCTTTGTAATATTTGGCCTTGTGGCGGGTAAAAAGGTTAAGCCAACAACGTGTTAAACCGATTATAAGTGCATAAGTTATAAGTGCATAAGTTACTTTTGCCAGGTGTTCTTGTGGCTATATGCTCTGTATTTTTGGGATGTTAGTGATATGAACCCTGTTAGAAATTCTACAGCGAGGAATAATTTGGTACAAAATTCGAGACACCCTTTACGCTTAGGGGGAGTTTCTGACGCGGTCAAAGGCACACGGGCTGTAGCGATTGTATCTCTTTTATCTATTCTAAGTATTTACCTGGCTGGCTGCGGCAATAAGTTTTTTGACCCCACGCAAATAGGCAGGTTTCGTCCTGTTCCGGCGGTGAATGTGATACTGGATTCATTGGGTGTGGCAGAGGAGACTCCGTCGGTTTGGAAGGGAGCGGAAGAGCCGAAACCGATAGATGTTGTGGCGTATGAGACTGATTATGTGTTTAGTCCGGGCGACGCTGTGAGAATATCCATTTTCGAACTGTTGCAGGAGGGAGTGCCATTTACAAACGAGTATGCAGTTACCGAAACCGGCAAGATATCCATACCGGAGGTTGGGGTGGTTGAGGCGGCAGGCTTGACTGAATCGCAGCTTGAGGATGAGATAAGGCAAATACTTTCGCCGAGTGTGTTGAAAGAGCCGTCAGTTGTCGTAACCTTGGTTGGTTCACAACGACGCACGTTTTCAATATGGGGTGACGGTGTACCGCGGCCGGACAGATATGCCCTTCCGCGGTATGATTTTAGGTTGACAGATGCAATTGCGACAGCAGGCGGGATAAGGCAATTTAACGTAAGCTATGTTTATGTTTCCCGTCCTGTTACGGGCAAAGAAGTAATAACGGAGCCTGTTGACACGGGGGTTGTTGAGCTGGAGAAACCAAAGGAGCCAGAGAAGCTAAAGGAGACGGATAAGCCGGAGGAACTGATTGAACCTGAAAAAGAAATGCTGGAGATAATAGCGCCGCGAGCGAAACAGCAGCGGTTCCCCCTTTCGCAGTCGCAGGGATTGGTTATAGCTTCGGCGGAGATGATAACGGATAAGGAACTTGCCGAAGCAGCCTTACCGGAAGGTTTTGAACCGTTAGCCGATGATGAGAGGGCGCCGGTGGACGTGGAAGGCGTGCAGGAGTCATCAGCCGGACCGGCTGGTCGCGAGACGATAGATGCGCCAATAAATGAGGGCGAGAGAGGTCGTGTTGAGTGGATTTTTCAGGATGGCAGATGGGTTCCGATTCAAGTTGGTCGGCCAAAGCCCGCCGTAAGGCGTCCCCAAGTGGAGGCAAAGCCGGAAGTTGGAGTCGAGCCTGAGAAAGCAGCCGAACCGCTTAGGGAAAGAGTGCCGGAGGAGTTCGACTGGGAGGAGGTAGGAACTGGAGGAGTGCAGACACGAGTTATAGAAATTCCTGCAGATAAGTTGCGAGGCGGTGACCCTCGCTATAATATTGTGATAAAGTCCGGTGATAGTATTCATGTTCCTGTTGATGTTACCGGTGAATACTTTATTTATGGTAATACCAACTATCAGGGAGTTGTGACCATGGACGGCCGACCGGTTACTTTGAAGATGGCTGTGGCTGCAGCGGGCGGTTTGGGGCCTTTGGCATGGCCAAGACGTTGCGAGGTGACAAGGAGAGTCGGCAGGAACAAAGAAGAAACGGTTATGGTGGATTTGGATAAAATCACCAGTGGCGAACAGCCGGACTTTTTTATTAAACCGCTCGACCTGATCAATGTCGGCACACATCCTACGGCTCGGTGGCGTGCGGTTTTGCGAAATTCGTTCAGGGCAACTTACGGGTTCGGTTTTATTTATGACCGTAATTTTGCAGAGAGAGATTACGGAACTCGCAGGCCGATACCACAGTGGTTGTTTTAATGGTTCGACTTCGCTCACCATCCCGAGCGGAGTCGAGGGACGGAATCTTTTGGTTATGACAAACAATATTGCTTTTTCTATTGCAGGAGGGCACCGTTTTGCAGAAAATCATAAAATGGCAGCCCAAATAAAAGGAGACAAGGACAAGCTTTCGGGGACCGACCGCAAATGCGATGAAAGGCATTTAATCCGTGACCCGTCGCTCGGCCCACGTGAGCCGTTCGAGCGACGAGAGACGAGCGACGAGAGACGTACAAGCTGGCGTGAGCTTTCGGTGCATAGTTACGTCAAAATGGTGATAATTGGGGGATTGTTTGTCTATCTTTTTTATAATGAAATTGAGACTATTGTTGGCAAATGGCTTACTGACAGCAGCTGGTCGCATGGTTTTCTAATCCCACTTTTTAGTTTATACTTCATTGACCAGGCAAAGGGCAAGATTTTAAACCTTCAAACCAAGCCGAATTATCTCGGTTTGTTTTTTCTGATTTGCGGGATTGTGTTTTATCCTCTTAACATAGTTCACTTCCAATATGGGTACTTTCGCCCTCTGGGTATGATAGCAACTCTTGGTGCGATTGTATTGTTTTTGGGTGGGTGGCGTTTGATTAGATATACGTGGCTTCCGATTGCGTTTTTGGTCTTTGCTGTTCCATTGCCGACGAGATATTATGTTAGTCTGACTATGCCGATGCAACAGTTGGCAGCGTGGGTTACAACTATTTTGCTGAATTTAGTTAGTGAGATGGAAGCTACGGTTAGCGGTGTGGTGATAGATGTAGTTTATAAGGGCCAAAGAATGGACCCCCCACTTAATGTGGCTGAGGCGTGTAGTGGAATGCGATTGCTGATGGCCTTTTTGGCTTTGGGCGTTGCTATGGCATATTTGCACTACAGACCTATATGGCAGCGAATCGTTTTGTTGGCCAGCACAATACCGATAGCGATATTTTGCAATATCGTACGAGTTACGGCTACCGGATTTATTTATATTCTGATACACCCCAGGTACGCTCAGGGTATTTATCATGATCTTCTTGGCATGGCAATGTTGCCGTTGGCTTTTGGCTTATATGGTTTTCTTGCGTGGTTTATGTCGAGTTTGTTTATTGAAGGGGCTGAGACGGTTACCGGGGATATTGTGATTCGTCGTAAAAAATAGCGGATAGTTATAGCGGTCAGCGGATAGATGAAAGAAAATAACAAAAGTGGAAAAGAGCAGACAGGAATAGTGGATAGCGCATATATTAAACATTATATGCAGCCGGCCTTTTTGATATGTGCAGCGATACTTGCAATGGCTGGCGGGGGTATGTCGGTCGCGATAAAAAGTTTCGGGATATACTTAAAGAAGGACCCCTGGCCGTTGAAAAAATCTTTAGACCTTTTGGACGAGGAAGGCCTGGCTCCTTACAAAGTAGTATCAAAAGGCAAAATCGAAAGTGAAGATGTTGTTGAGAGTCTTGGCACGGAGGATTATATTCAGTGGGTTCTGGAGGACCTCGATGCACCGGCTAATAGTGCTGTTCGTTATTGTTCGTTGTTTATTACTTATTATGAGCTTCCGGATAAAGTGCCGCATGTGCCGGAAGAATGCTATATGGGCAGTGGCTTTCAAAGATTGGCATCTGATAGTGTGACACTCGGATTGGGAACACAAGAAATTCCGGTAAGATACCTTGTTTTTACCAGTACGGGTTCTGATTACTGGCAGAAGAGCACAAAATTTCCGGTTTTGTACTTATTTAGGGTTAATAAGGATTATGTCAACAGTAGAGAAGATGCCAGACTCGTTCTTAACGAAAACATTCGCGGCAAGCATTCGTATTTTTGCAAGGTTGAGTGGAAGTTTTTTAATACGGGGTTTAGTGTGGCGGGACGGCAGGGGAGTGTTTACCCGGCCAAAGAAGAAGCAGTGACGGCAAGCCAAAAGCTCTTAGGTGTAATCTTGCCCATTTTAGAAAAAGAGCATTGGCCCATTTAGAAAAAGGCAAGAGCAGTCAGTGGTGAATAAATTAAGGTAGCAAGACCGAGTTTAGAACAAGCAATAGGACTCTCATCTTGTGATAAATCGCAGAGACCTCTAAACGCACTTTTTTCTGCGTTTGGGAATCTGGGGAACAGAGTCCTGTTAGACGAAAGATGCACGATTTAACAAAAAAAACGGGAAAAGACAGCCTCTGTGTTTGCAGGCTTTGATGAAAGAAAGGAGAAATTTATGGCAAGGAGAAGATTGAACAAAAAAGTCGCACTTATTGGGTCGGTGGTTTTTGTATTTTTGATACTGGGCGCTATTTTGCTATTTCTGTATTTGAGCCGAGACCCACAAAAGTTTATCAAAGATGGCGATGCAGCTCTTATGGCAGCTCGTGAGGCGATAGATAAACAGATAAAAGAACAAGAGTATAAAAGGGCTGAACACAGTTATCATAAAGCACGCTCTCTGGCGAAGACCGATTCGCTTAAGATAGAGATGCTTTTCAAACTTGTGGATATGTATATGGAAACCGACCAGTGGCGCAACGTGCTCGGGTGCTGGAACATGATAGTCCAGATAGACCCCAAGAACATCAAGGCTCGATTTGGGCGGTTGCAGTACGTTTACATAATGGCTGATAGTACTGTGAATCAACTTGGGCTATGGCAGGAGGTTGAGTCGCAAGCATCGGAATTTATAGAAGTCGTAGAGAATATGGGCCTGCTTATGGAAGGTACCGCCAAGTGGGAATATCCTGGAATGCAGGAAACTGGAGCGGGTATGGAACGGCTGGGCCCATACTTGTATCAGCGTAGGGGTAGAGCCCTCCTCGAAACAGCAAGGCTGGGAGCAGTAACCGACCCCAATGCTTCGTTGTCGAAGGCAGTCGATGATTTGGAAAAGGCGAGAGAACTTGAACCGAATAATGTTGATATCTATCGCTATTTAGCGCAAGCGCTCATCACAAAAGGAGAAATTCTCGCTTCAAAAGGCAATCTTGAAGAAAGAGATGAAAATAGAAAGCGAGCTGTGGAACTTTTAGAGCAGGCGGTTGGGGTTGCAGCCGCTGACGTAAGGGCACACATTAGTCTTCTCGCAATGAAATCTATGCTTGCTCAAGTGAGCGGTGGGGAGCAAATTCAATCACTTGAGCCTGAATATCTGTCGCTTGTTGAGAAGTTTGATTCGAGTGCGCAGGCATTTTCGGCGTTAGCCGAATTCTATTCGAGGCTGGGCCATAAATACCTTGATAAGGCTATAGAGGCAGCTGAAAAAGCGGTTGAGTTGGACAGGGAAAGTGTAGCTTACCTAATAAATACAGCCGATTTGCATTATCAAAGGTTTTCTATTTATGGGCAAAAGCCGGATATCTATAAGGCAATAGAAGTGGCCAAGAACGCACTCACGTTGCCGGATGTGCAGGACAAGCCCGGGCCACGACAGGGGGCAAATAGAATGAATAGAATCTCGTTGTATCTTTTTCTTGCAAATTGCTATATCGAGCAGATGCTTGAACCTTGCGAGGTAAGAACTGAGGCGGAAAGCAAAAAATGGCTGGCAGATGCTGAGCAGATGGTGCACGAAATTGAGCAGCTTTTTGGTAGTGGCGAGGACCCGCACGTTGTTCAGTGGCAAGGGATGCTTGAGCTTGCGAAGGGCAATAGAAACATCGCTGCCAGGAAACTGTATGCAGTTTACGAGCAGCTTAAAGCCCCCAAACCACCTGAACCTCCTTGGCCAAGAGATCCACAGTTTGCACAGCTTTCTTACGCTCTTGCCAAGGTTTTTAGGAACACTTCTGAGGTTGGTGCGGTTGGGGAGTTCATGAGAAGCGCGCTTTTATCAGGTATTATCGAGACGAAGCCTGAAGTTCTTTTGGATTATGGGGATGTGATGTTGAAATTAAGGGGCTATAGCGCTGCCTTGAGTGCTGTAAACTTTTTTGAGAGCGAATATTGGACCAACCAGAGAAGCCAGACACTTCACATCAAAGTTTATATTGCCGCAAAGCAGTTCAACGAAGCTGAAGAAGAATTGGCCAAGAAGCAGCCGGATGACCCAAATACGATTAAACTCAACCTGGAACTGGTGCAGGCCAAGATTGAGCAGCTTCAAGGAGCTATAGAGCGAAAGAAGATGAATGAAGATTTGGGTGTTATTGCCCCCACGGCCTCAAGTGTAGAAAAAGAGGGGGTTGAATCGCAAGCTGCTGAATTAAAAAGCTATAATTTGCTCAGCGCCAAATTGGTGGGAAAACTGCTGACGATGGAACCTAATTCTGTTGGAGAAGTTTCTGTCGTTACTGTTTGCAATAATTACGTGGCGGAAGGGAAGACCGAGCAGGCCAAAGATTTGGTTAATCGATTTTTGGAATATTTTCCAGCTAATATGACGGTTCTGTTTTACAAACAGATACTTTCCGAGCCTGAACCTGGGAAAATTTCGCAGCAAAGGCGTAATGAGATAGAAAAGCAGGTTTTATCGGGTATTGCTGACCCAATAGAGAGGTCCATGGGACTTGGTGTATTTTATGGGGAGCATAATGAGCCGAACAAGGCGGCTGAAGAATTCAAAAAAGTCCTTAAAATGGAAGCTTTACAAGAAGGGCAGAAGCCGGTTCTTGACCTGACCGGAGGAATAACAGATTTGCAGCGCCTTGCTGTGGACTATCTTTTTATAACAGCACTTAAGATGAAAGATTGGGAGCTGGCTGAGCAGCTCGCAGAGGCAGGTCGACGTGAAAATCTCGATGATTGTGAAGGCCAATTTTTTGCAGCCCGTCTTGCTATGGCTTCCGCCCTCCAGAGGCTTCCGGCGGACGGGGCGGGGGAATACGGAAAAGTATTGGCAAGGGTCGAAGAATGTTTGAAGCAAAAGCCTGTTTTTTCGCAAGGGTTTGCATTGAGAAGTAATGCCAATGCTGCTCTTGGAAACGAGTACGCATCTATCGAGGACGCCAAGAAAGCGGCATCTTTGAATCCGTCTGATGGAACTATTGCAAAACAATTGGCATCTGTGCTGTACCAGCGTAATGAGAAGCTCGGCGACAATGTATCATCTGACCAGATGCTTGAAACCGGGAATGCTTTGGACAGAGCACTGGCACTGAACGCAAATGATTTAGAGTTACTCAGCTTCTACGCGGAATATATAGCCAAGACACGGCCGAAGGACGCATTAGCGATTCGCCAGAGATTACAGAAAGCCATTCCGAGTATGTCGAACGCTGTGCTGCTCGGAAGAATGGCAACGAAACTGGCTTCTGAGGAGGGAAATGTGGAACGCAGGGAGGCGTTGTTTGCTATTGCAGCTTCGTCTTTTGAGCAAGCCAGAAAGATAGACCCGAACGACAAAACAATGCTTGTTAACTATGTAGAATATCTTCGAACCAGTGGGCAGGAAGAAAAGGCTAAGGGATTGCTGCAGAAATCGGAAGACCAAAGATTGCTCTGGACCTATTATTTTCGGGGAGGCCAATTTGAGGATGCCAAGAAGGTTTTGGAGCAGCTGTATCAAACTAATCAAGAAGACGAAACAGCGGTCAAAGGTCTTTTGCTTGTTGCTGGAAAAACAGCTGATGAGGAAGCCATAAAGAAATATTCTGAGGAGCTTTTATCGCTTGAAGACACCTTAGAGAATCGTCTTTTTCAAATTCAGACTTTCCTTGAGGTCGGTCTTGTCAAAGAAGCTGAATACAAATTGCAAAGCTTTAAGGAAAAGTTCCCGGATGAACCAAAATCGCTGTTGCTTGAGGCATGGGTGGCAATGAAACAGGGGCAACTGAAAAGGGCTTTGGAACTGATAAATCGAAATCTTGAGACCAATCCGAATAACGCAGCGGCCTGGTGGTTGAGAGGGCAAGTAAATCTTTTGATGGCAAGTTATGATCAAGCAATCATTGACCTTAAAAGAAGCAAGTCCTTGTCAGCTGAGCCTCTCACCCAGCTTGCTCTGGCAAGGGCTTATCAGCGAGCAGGCAGGGGCGAGGATGCTATAACCGAGCTTGAAGGTATGGTTGACCTGCCACAAGCTCCTGTGCAAGCCAGAACGTTGCTTGAGCAGATGTACTGGCAGCTTGGCAAAAAAGAAGCATTAAAAAGCTTCTATGATGAGACTCTTAAAAAATTCCCTGATAGTGTGGACTGGTACAATCGAGCAGGGTCATTTGCTATAGCGGTAGGCGAAGTGGACAGGGCAGAACAATTGTACAAACAAGCGTGGCAGAAATCTAAGGAGAAGGGTCCTGGTGGCGGAATAGCGCTCGAGGGATATTTCGGGGCACTAATAGCAGGCGGGAAGATGGATAAGTTCTTTGAGGAGGCCGGGAAATATGTTGACGGTGATTTTGCTTCTGTAACTTTTGTCAAAATGGCTGAGGCAAAGTTGAAGCTTGGTGATAAGGAAACCGCTATACAGTATCTCCGAAAAGCTGTTGACAAAGCGGGGACAGATGAGTTTTTGGTATCTAATATTTTGCGAAGAATGTACACGATGCTCGGAGCGGAAGAAGTCCTGACGTATTGCACAGAAAAGCTCAAAACCAACCCTGATTCACTTGCTGCTAATATGGCCATGTTTAATTTGAAAGGGATCAACGGCGAGTACAATAATGCGGCAGATTATATTGACAAATGCCTGCAGATAATAGGACCTAATAGCCCCGATAAAGTTGGTTTAATAACGAGAAAAGCAGAAGTTTTCACTTTGGCTTATAGCAAGACTTCCGATAATAATTATCTTAAGAAGGCTGTCACTGAATACGAAAGTTTGTTAGCCGAAATGCCGAATAATCCAGATATCTTGAATAATTTGGCGTATATGTTGGCCGAAGAAAATGTACGGCTGGCCGAAGCGCTCGAATATTCAAAACGGGCTTGCGAAGCAAGACCGAATGACCCTGGCGTTTTGGATACTTATTCTTACTTATTGTATAAAAACGGCAGATTGTCAGAGGCAACCGAATTTCTGCAGTCTGCTTTACAACAGTATGAGCAGAACAGAGTCTCCGCACCGTCGGAGGTGTATGAGCATTTAGGTATGATAAAAGAAGGACTTGGCTCTGTAGATGAGGCCCTTGCTGCTTATAAACAGGCATTGGAAATAGGAGCAGAGGGGTTGTCGGAGGTAACTAGTGGGCGAATAAAAGCGGCGATTGAACGCCTTAGCACTAATCGTGCCCCGTCGCTCGGCCCTGGTGCCCCGTGAGCAACGAGCGACGAATAAAGAGATTAACATGGTAGAACAAAAACAAACCGCTGTAATAGGTCCCCCTGCTTTCTTGCGAAAGCAAGAAGGGGGGAGGCCGATGCTGGCTATCGTAGCGTTGACGCCGAAGGAAATTTTTGGAATATTGCGCCGGCATATATTGCTGATAGTTTCTCTGACTATATTGGGTTTTGTGGTCGGCGGTGTGAGCTGGTATTTATTAAAGGAGTATCTTCCGGAATATACGGCCATGACCTTTATTGGGGTGCTACCACCCATAGAAAAAGACCCTATGACTATTGTGGGGGGGCAGGTGGCCAAGGATATTCAATACGGTAATCGTATGTCAATGGCTGCTCTTATGAACCAGCAGAGTACCCTGCAAAAATTGATTGCCAGAGATAAGATTCAAGAAACCAAATGGTTTAAGCATTTTGGTAAGGTTAGAGAGATAAGTATTGAAAAAGCCTTTGACGATTTGAAAAAGAAATTCGGTGCTTTTGCCCAAAGGGATGGTGATTATATTGTGGTATCGATGACTTGCGGGGATGCAGAAGAGTCGGCCCTGATAGTGAACGAAATGGTGGAGTTGTTTATTGCTTCCCAGCGAAGTACAAAAAAGGGAGACATCGCTGAGAAGCTGGCAAGGCTTCAAGACCAGAAAGATAATATTCAAAAAGAGTTGGATATTGCCGAAAGAGGATTGGGTGAAGTTCGTGATAGATGGGGTTTAACCGGCCTTGAAGATTACCAAGGCCAGCAATTCCAGCCTACAATTACCTTAACATTGAACAATTTGGAAATTGCGCAAAATGATTTGATTCTGCAAATAAAGCAACTTCAAGCTGATATGGAAAGTCTTGGACAATTGGCAACAGGGTCTGTTGGTGTGCAGGTCGAAAATCAAATAGAGGGAGACCCTGTTTTGGTTATGCTTGCCCAGCAGCTTGCCTTGCAGGAGGTAGAACTTGCAGCCAGACTCACGAAGTTTGGTGAAAATCACCGAGAGGTGCATCTAACACAAGAGAGGATAGACGAAATCAGAGAAAAAAGACGAATCAGAAAAGCGGAAATAGCGGAGCAGACCCGACAGGCAAATCTTAAGAATGCTCAGAGCGCGTTAGTGGGGTTTCAGCAAAGGTTTACAGAATTGGAAAAGTTGCGACAGGAGGCGCTTGCAAAACAAAGAGAGCTTGATTTGGCCCGTATACAATACAAGCAGCGAGCAAGTATAAGGGATGAACGAAAACTGATGCTTGATTCGGTTAAAGAGCAGCTTGAGAAATTGAAGATAATGATCGAGGACCCGGAAACACCGAAGGTGCAGTTTGTCGGACCTGCTCCGGTGCCGCTGAAGGTAAGTTCCCCGAGGTGGGAGTTTTATTTTCCTGGTGGAACGGTATTGGGTTTTATGTTTGGCGTAGGCCTTGCTTTCCTTATCGAGCTGCTCAATGACCTCGTGCGGACACCGAGTGATGTAAGTAGGTATCTGCACATTCCGCTTTTGGGTGTTATTCCCGATGCAGACGAAGATGAGCAGGTTCGGGATATCGACCTTTGTCATGTTGTTCGTCAGGCACCTTATTCTATTATAAGTGAATCCTACAGGCGGCTTCGGACTAATTTAAAGCTATCCGGCCCTACAGAATCTTTGAAGGTTTTGCTTGTTGCCAGTGGTATGGCAGGGGACGGCAAAACTTCTGTGGCGGTTAATCTTGCGACGACTTTTGTTGCCGAAAATAAAAAGGTCCTGCTTATAGATGCTAATTTTTGGCAGCCGGCTTTATACACGATATTTCCAAAGGAAGCAGTTGAAGCAAAGCAGGCTGAATTTGGATTGAGCACTCTGCTTGTAGGCCGGTGCGGTTACCAGGAAGTTATAAGGGCCAGCGGTATCGAGGGACTGTCTATAATCGATTCAGGGCCGTTACCATCTAATCCGGCAGAATTGCTCGGCGGGACGCAAATGAAACAGCTGGTTGAGCAGCAGCGCGAGAACTACGATTATATTATAGTTGATGGCCCGCCGATATTGTTGGTAAGTGCTGCCAAGATACTGGCGAAACTTGTTGACGGCACAATTTTGGTATTCAATGCCGCCGCCACAAGGAGAGGTGCTGCTCAGAGGACTATTAGCGAGCTGAAAGAAGTAGATGCTGCAGTAGTTGGCTGTGTGCTCCTTGGTGTAAGGGCTATGAAAGGCGGCTATTTCCAGGAGCAATTCAAGTCTTACCAGGAATACCAGAAGTTGCAGCTTGCTCACTTAATTTAGTATTTACTGAATTGTGAATCGAATCTCGAATCACCGGATACAAAAGGGACACCGAAGAGTTTAGGAAAGGATTCTTTGATGGAGAAGTTTTTGGTAACCGGCGGAGCCGGTTTTATTGGTTCAAACATCTGCAAAAAGCTCGCCTCGCAGGGCTGTTTCGTAAGGGTTGTTGATAATCTCCTCACAGGCAAAAGAAGTAATCTTGCCGCTGTCTCAGACAGGATTGAGTTTATAGAAGCCGATATGGGTGATGAAGAAATCGCCCGCACCTGTATGAAGGATATCGATTTCTGTTTACACCAGGGCGCTTTACCCTCGGTGCCGCGTAGTGTTGATGACCCTGCCGCCACGCACAAACATTGTCTCGATGCGACTTTCACACTTCTTTTAGCTGCTCGGGATGCCGGTGTAAAACGCTTTGTGTATGCGTCAAGTTCCTCAGCTTATGGCGATACACCGACTTTACCGAAGGTCGAGTCAATGTCCCCTCAGCCCCTTTCGCCTTATGCAGCTGCTAAACTTGCCGGCGAATATTATGCTGAAGTTTTTTACAAGGTTTTCGGCCTTGAGACTATTTCACTGCGGTATTTCAACGTTTTTGGTCCGCACCAGGACCCGACAAGTCAATATGCAGCTGCCATACCAGCTTTTGTAACTGCTATTCTGAAAAATAAACCGCCAACCGTTTATGGCGACGGCCTGCAGAGCCGGGATTTCACCTATGTTGATAATGTCGTCGAAGCTAACTTGCTCGCTGCGAGGGTCGAGCACACCGCTGGCCAGGTTGTAAATATCGCCTCCGGCAAGGCCGTAACTGTCAATGATGTTATTGATATAATCAATGACCTGCTTGGCAAAAATGTTAAGCCGATATATGATGCGCCGCGCCCCGGCGATGTAAAGCATTCGCTTGCTGATATCACCCTTGCTAAAAAAACAATCGGATACAAACCTACCATAACATTCAAACAAGGCCTCAAACGCGCAATAGACTGGTATCGCGATAATCTTCTCTGATGTCATCCCTGAAAGCGAAGAGGCTCAATTTCTACCTGCCCCCTGACACTTTCTTTTTTGCCTTGAACTACAGCAGGATGAATTTATAATGCTTTATTCGTTTTTTTAGGTTCTTCAAAAGGATAAAAAAATGGTCAAGTCCCTTATGGTTGGTGTTTTTGGTTGTCTCGAGTACGCCATAGCCTTTCTTTTTATTGCATCTCTCGCCTTCACGCTTGCACAAGGCTTGGATAAGCTTGTTCCATGGGCGTATGATTATTCAGCAGAGGAGGATTTAGCTGAGGCTCTTAGGCAGGGTTGTGAATCTAAGCAGATAACATCTCAGGAAAGCCGGGAGATATTGCAGATTTATCGAGATGACCAGGCCGGATTTAGACTTGATAAGTGGCGGATACGCCTTCTCTATGCTGTTTCAATCTGCATTTCAGCGGCTGTTATGGTGCTGTTATTCAAAAAGTACCGATTGTTGCGATTTAGAGAACGCTTCAGAGATTACTTCTTCCCAGCCAAAACTTAATCCTCCGTTGCTCTCAATTGCTAATTTTACTTTAGAGTTGTTTTTTCAGTTTCTGAGCGTCCCGGATTAGTTCTTCTCTGTTTGGTTGTGTTTGCGGGGCAAGGGTAAAGGTCCATTCATAAGAATCCACGATTCTCTTTGGATTAACTATTTGAGCAAAGAAATCAAACGGAAAGTAATCATACCACGGACTTTTCAACTTGCGATGGGTCTTTAAGGTCTCAAACCCTTCTTTGCTTATTCTCACGTTATAATCACCATACCACTCAAACGAAACCGTAACAGGCGAAGTGCCTATTTCCTCATCGTTTAATACCACTATCGCCCCCCTTGGGTCGGTATTGATTGTCAGCCGTCGTTCCACACAACCGCCGAGCAATAGACTCACAATCAGGCCGGCGAATAAAACTACGGATAACCCGCCTTCGCAGTAACGGCTACGGCGGGTAAAATTCCATTTTACCATAACAGCTCTCCTTTCCGCCACAGGCGGACAAGAAATTATCAAATGCTATCGCTGATTACGCTGATTACAATAATTAAATCAACACAATCAGCTTTAATCATTATAATCAGCGATTGTCGATTGCCCTATTATAAGGATAGGTTCGACAAGCTCACTATAAAAAAACCGGAAAGTTGGCTTTGCCCACCAAAAGTAGTGGCGGGTAAAATTGGTTCGACCCCCTTCGACTGGTTCGACAAGCTCACCACAGGCAAGCTCAGGGCTGGCAAGCTCACCACAGACCCTTCGACTGCGCTCAGGGCAAGTTGGGTTTGATTGGGTTTGTTTTGAATAGTTGAAAGTTCGTTGTTTTTTGTTGTTAGTCGTTGTCATAACTTCGCTTACATTCATTTTTGGCATTTTGGAAATTGGGTTTGTTTCGCATAATCGTTCAATTTTGATTGAACCGTATTGCGTGATGCGTATGTCGTATTGCGCAAAATAAGAAAATTAACCACGGATGAACACGGATTTACACGGATTTTTTTCATAATGTTTAGAAATAATACCTCCCCCCTTATTATTGATAAATGATTATTGATTATTGACAATTCCTCTAAAGAGTTTCAAAAGACCTCCTCCCTAAAATAAAACGGACATGCGCGTTTGAGGCGAAAAATGAGGCCGGACAGAGTATCTCTGTCGAAGATAAACCGTTGATATTAAAGAGGTAAAAAAAATTTACGAATTTTCAGAATTGAGAGGTCAACTACCAACACTTTTGATTGAAGTCCGCCTTGACAAGGGTAGCAATTTTGGTTATTTCTATGTTTTATGCTTTACTAAGACAAACTATATTAAACTTGACCAAATGAGCAAAACCGATATAATATCGCACCATGTTAAAAGTAAAAGAAAAATTTGACGGTGCGTTACAGCAACAGTTATACTTGCTCCCCCCTTCCGAAATAGGTGAAAGTGAAGCATATCTTCAAGAACAGATTATTACTTACATCGGTAATAAGCGTTCCCTTTTACCATTTATCGGGAAAGGGTTAGATTTAGTAAAACGTCGGTTGAATAAGCCAAAACTAAGAGCACTAGACATTTTTTCTGGAAGCGGTGTTGTTGCGCGCTACTTCAAGCAGCATGCCGAACACATCATCGCAAATGATTTAGAAAGTTATTGTAAAGTCTTAAATGAGTGTTATCTCTCGAATCAGTCATCCCTTGATTGGGACGAACTAAATGAGATTTTGCACCACCTTAGAGGAAGAATTAAAGAGACTTGGTCAGGAGGGTTTATTACCGAACTTTATTCCCCCAAGGACGAAAACAATATTTCGCCTGAAGATAGAGTCTTTTACACCCGCCGTAATGCGATGTATTTAGATACCGCACGAAAGGCAATTATGGAAGTACCGGAAGACAAGCAGAAGTATTTCCTTGCCCCATTACTTTCTGAAGCGTCGGTTCATGCGAACACCTCTGGAGTTTTTAAGGGGTTTTATAAGTCTGGCGAAGGGATTGGGCAATTTGGGGGGAATGGCAAAGATGCTCTTACTCGCATTTTAGGCAATATTGAGGTTACTTTGCCGGTTCTATCCCGATATGAGACAAGTTTTGAGTTTTACCAAAAAGACGCGAACCAAATTGTTTCAGATTTAGAAGAAGTTGATGTTGCCTACTTTGACCCACCGTATAATCAGCATCCGTATGGCTCTAATTATTTTATGCTGAACTTGTTATCAGATTATAAGACACCAATGGAAGTCAGTAGAGTTTCTGGTATCCCAAAAAATTGGAATAGGTCTCGATACAATCAAAAGGACGAAGCCGAAGATGCCTTGTTCGACCTAGTAGCTAAATGTAAGGCTAAATTTGTTTTAATTTCCTATAACTCAGAAGGATTTATTTCCTACGACCGTTTTCTCGCTCGTCTTAAAGATTGTGGACAGATTACAGTTCTTGAAACCTCATACAATACTTTTCGTGGAAGCCGCAACCTTCGTGAGCGACCAATCCACGTCACTGAATTTCTCTACCTTTTAGAAAAGAAATAATCATGGCCAAGAAAGCACAACTGCGCGAGATACGGGCTGGGACGGTGATCAATGTGACTTCGAAGCAACAGGAGACGGAAGTCATAGGGGCATTGACGCGGGTCATTAACTACCTCACCGAGACGTTTGGCAAGAAGATAACGCTTCAGCACGAAAAACAGTGGTATCTGAAGGACATAGTCGCTGAGTTGAAGCGTTCCTATCCGGACATCGAGTTTCACCACCACTTTGGCAAGAGTTCTATCCGACCGGATGGAGGCATTCTGCTCATACGTGGGCAGAAAGGGGACGCGTTGTCTTATCCCATCTTGATTGCTGAGGTGAAGAATCAGGGCACAAACGTTCTCAGGGCCAAGGAAGGTCTTCCCAAGCAGGCAAAGGGGAATGCAATCGAACGTATGGGCAAAAACGTCATCGGCTTGCGCACCGCTCTCCTGCGCGAGAGCATTTTTCCATTCGTCTGTTTCGGTTACGGATGCGACTTTGAACCGGATTCTTCAATTCTTGACCGCGTTACGACGGTCGCAATGTTCGGTCGGTTGAACAAGACTTATCTGCACAATGAGGAAGCGGGTAAGTTCAACCGAGGAAGCTTCTATTTCAGACCCGAGAAGTGGACCGTCGATGAAATGTTCACGATCATGAAGGATATAGCCGAGCGCGCTGTTCAGTACTACTTCTCAAAGTACACAGAGGCCCATTTCCGTACAGCAGAGCGATAAAGATCGTCCACTAAGACATCTACCGCAAACTATGACATTCCGGAAATTTTGCGATTTTTTACCCCCCCAATTCGATTTCGACCTCGTTTTCGAATGAGCATTTTTCCTTTGTCTCGCCCCAAAAGACCTCATAATTGCGATTAGAGTTAAAAGGCGGGTCGATATAGATAAGGTCAACGCATCCATCGGGGAATTTTTTAAGCTGGTCGAGGTTGTCGCCGCAATAAATGACGCGGGTGTCGATTAGAGAAGATGGTTTGCCGCTTGCTGGGGTTTTGGATTTATTTTTCTTCGCCATAGGCATTAGTGTAAATTCCCGTCCAATAGTTTGCAATAGGCAATTGCATTGACTATTAGAGTTAAGATTGCCGCGCTGCGCTCGCAATGACCGGCCCCGGCCACAGGTGCCAGGGCTAACCGACGCGGGAGTGGAATTGGCAAAGCAAGCGAATTATTAGTGATTCGGAAATGAGATTTGCGTGATGGAGGAACAATCCACATCGTGAGGTAACCCCCTGGCAAGCCAGGGGGCTAAATGTATTGACAGCAGGGCTTCTGGAAGTTAAGGTATTATCGCTATGAAAATTTCGCTGAATTGGTTAAGTGATTATATCGAAACCGGCTTGCCTGCCGAGAAAATCGCTGAGATTTTAAGCGACCTCGGCCTTCCCTGCGAAGGTATCGAATCCTTTGCTACTCTGCGAAGCAGCACTTCGCTGCGTAGCACGAGCGATAACGATGTCGTAATCGATGTGGAGATAACCAGCAATCGTGGTGATTGTTTAAGTTATATTGGTATTGCCCGTGAGCTGGCTGCTGCAACAGGGAAGGAATTAAAAACCCCGGTTGTCAAGCTGGACGAATCAGCCGGAGATGTTGCTGACCTTGCTGCCGTTGAGATTGCAGAACCGGATTTGTGCGGCCGATATACCGCTCGAATTATTGAGGGTGTGAAAGTGCGGCCGTCGCCGGACTGGCTCAAAAACCGGCTCAAAGTAATCGGCCTGCGGAGCGTCAATAATGTGGTTGATGCAACCAACTATGCGATGATGGAGACAGGTCAGCCGCCACACGCCTTCGACTACGAAAAAATAACCCGGGGCAGAATAATAGTCAGGAAAGCTTTTGCCGGTGAGCAAATTATCAGCATCGATGGCTCGAAGTGCCGGCTGGCCCCTGATATGTTGATTATTGCTGACCCCCAGGGCCCGGTAGCCATCGCTGGTGTTATGGGTGGGGCCGATACCGAGGTAAGCGAGATGACAACGACAATTCTTTTAGAGGATGCATATTTTGACCCTCTCAGTGTGCGTAAAACCTCTCGCAAGCTTTCCCTGCCTTCGGAGGCCGCCTTTCGATTCGAACGGACTGTGGATATTGAAACGGTGGACTGGGCCTCGAAACGAGCCGCTCAGTTGATTACACAGGTAGCCGGCGGAAAAGTCGCTAAAGGTGTGATTGATATTTATCCGAAAAGGCCGGCACAAAAAGAGGTAACGCTGAGACTTGCCCGTTTGAACAAAGTGCTTGGTGTCGAGATTCCACCGCGGGAAACAGTAAAAATTCTATCGAGATTAAGTTTCCAGCCGAAGCAAAAGGATGATTTGATAAGTTGCAGCGTCCCTTCGTGGCGCAGCGATATTTATCGTGAGATTGACTTGATAGAGGAAGTCGCACGCCTGTATGGCTATAACAGGATACCGACGGAGCAGAAAATTCAGATTCAGGTCGTTCCCGTCGATTCTCGTCAGAAGCTGGCTGAATCCATAGGAACATATCTTAATGGCTGTGGCTTTTACGAGACCATCAACGTTGCTTTCATTGACAATTCCGTTGCTGAACTGTTTGTGGCCGAAGACTCCGGTGAACATTTGAGCGTAAAAGATGTATCCAGAAAAAGCGCCAATCTGCTCCGTCAAATGCTCCTGCCCTCTTTGCTCGCTGTTCTAAAAACCAACCTCAACGCCAAGAATACCCCTTGCAGGATATTTGAAATTGCCGATACTTTCGTGCCTCACCGGGAGCGGCGCAAAGCCGGCACCTTGCCGATTGAAAAGACTAAATTGGCAGTTGTTTGTGATGGTGATTTTCCTCTCTTGCGAGGTGTGGTTGATGGGCTGATAAAGAGTGTCAATAGAGATGCGGTAGTGGTTTTCGAACCTGCCGGCCTGCTTTGGGCGCAGACCGGCGCCCAAATCATAGCGAACTCTAAGCCCATCGGTATCGCAGGGGTTGTTTCCCAGACAGTCAAGGATAGATTTGACTTCAAAGGCATAACACCTTGTGCTGCCGAACTGGATTTCGAGCAGCTTTCAGTTCTGCAGAGCGGTGCCGTAAAAGTAAAGCCTATCCCGAAGTTTCCCGCTATAGAGCGCGACCTTTCGATTGTCGTTGATGAGCAGGTTCGCTGGGCTGATATCGCCGCAGCGGTGAATAAAAAATCACCGAATGAATTGGAAGATGTTCGCTTTGTTGGTATATACCGCGGCAAAGGCATTCCATCTGGTAAAAAGAGCCTCACCCTTACGCTGCAGTTCAGAGACCAGGATGGCACTTTGACCCACGAAACCGTTGACCGCTTCCAGGCCGATATTCTAAAGAGCCTCACCGAATCCACCGGCGCACAGCTGCGAACCATCTAATTCATATTCATAATTTATCTCCGCTCTTACGTTTTCAGCCGACAGATAAATTTTGATTCTTGAATCTGAATTTGGCTTTAGAAAAAGCGACTGAAAACCCGACAAATCAATAGTAGAGGCGTAGCTAAAGATGTTAATTCGTCGCTTGGATTTGCCGATATTTTTATTGATTTTTGCTTTGGAAGTTGGTATAAGAGATGTTGCAGGCTGACCCCTGCGGTGTTCGTATAGAAAATATGATTTTGAAAAAACCGATACCCAGTATTCAGGGAAATCAGGCCTTGATGGGTCGGAAACGCCTACACGATAGGACTTTCGGACACAAGCAACGATTACCCACTTAGAAATAATGGGTTTTCTTCAAACGTTTTCTTACGGCACTGGCGGAGGAAAGCCTCGCATTTAGAAAGGCCTGTTTTATGCAGGCCTTTTTATTTTGCCCCTTTTTAGCCGCTAAAGGGGTGGAAATATCGGACTATCAAAATCCGCCAAACTTGCTGTTTCCCTGTGTTTTTGGCCTTAAGCCAAGTGCTATATTTGTCGATTAAAAAGTAGCACAAATTATAACTACATAGGTCATAAAAGTGCAAATAAGAGCGTAAGGTATAACAGCATAAGCACTTGTGTACTTATGCTCTTTTGTTGGAGAGGTAAAAATGCCAAAGGTCTGTAGCTTTACGGTCTTACCCGCATTACCGGATGCTTTGAAAGCCCTCGAGGGTATCGCCCAGAATTTATTTTGGTGCTGGAACACCGACTTTGTAGAGCTGTTTAAGCGTATTGACAGTAACTTATGGACAGCTTCCGGCCATAATCCGGTCAAACTTCTCGCAAGTCTCTCGCAACAGCGCCTGAATGAATTGGCTAAAAATCAGGGTTTTTTGTCTGAAATGCAGCGGGCCGAGGAAAAGCTGAAAGCATATCTTGATGGGCCAACGTGGTTTGAAAAGACTTATTCAAAATCCACCAAACCCGTTATTGCATACTTTTGTGCCGAGTTTGGCATTCATGAATGTTTGCCTTTTTATTCGGGCGGTTTAGGGATCTTGGCTGGTGACCACTTAAAAAGTGCCTCGGACCTCGGTGTTCCAT